>JAABUZ0100004067.1_pt1 | contig 20639 bp, 22 predicted proteins | sample 5562091 | NCBI WGS metagenome assembly JAABUZ01 (sample SAMN12813069, study PRJNA571459) | rock metagenome | isolation source: Antarctica rocks | place: Antarctica: Victoria Land, Linnaeus Terrace sud | collected 2015-12-21 | reverse complement strand
CAGGGGGGCCGCGTGATCCTGGGCGGGCTGATGGAGCGGGTGGCGGCGCGGCAGGCCCAGGGGCTGCCGCGTCCGGCGCGCGGCCCGGCGTGTCCAGGCCCCTGAAGCGACGGGAGCGCCCGCGTTCGCTGGGGGGTCTGGTGGAAGCGCGGCTCACACAGGCCGGCCTGCGCTGGGGTGTCCCTGGCCGTCAAGCCATGGCCAGCCTGCGCGCCGTGCAGCGCTCGGGGCGCTGGGTGGCCTTCTGGCAGACCCACCCCGACCGCTACCGACCGCCGACGGAAGACGCCTCCCCGTCCACCCCGCCCATGGCCGCCGCTGCCGCGCCGCGTCCCACCGTCACGACCACCCCCCCACTGTCCGCCGCAGTGCCGCGTGTCGCCGCGTCGGCCGCTGGCCCACGCATCGCGCCCCGTCCCAAACCCACGCCCGCTCAACGCCCGCTCCTCCTGCCCCGCTCCGCCTAGGGAACTTTGCTGTGGCACACCCTAGCCCGATGGGTGCACCACAGCAAAGTTCCCTTGTGCGGCGCGGCAGCCAACTGGCACGGCCGCTGTGCACGTGCTGGGAACTTTGCTGTGGCGCACCCTAGCCCGATCGGCTTGTAGAAATTTTTCTATAAGCGTGGTACGATATAACCCAACAAGGGAGGCGCACATGGCTATCGCGGATCGTCTTCAACCAGAGATCCGGCCGAAGGATATCAGGCAGGAGATGGGCTTGTCCCGCGAGAAGATGGGCTACATTATGTCTGTGAGCGCGAAGACCATCGAGAACTGGGAGCGCCGGGACCAATTACCGGCCGATGAAGAGAAGCGCAATCGGCTAGCGGCTATTGGTGAGTTGGCTCGCCTGGGCCTGCTTGTCTATGGAGCGGACGGGCTCCCGGTCTTCCTACAGACACCGCTACGCTCTTTGGGACATCATACCCCTCTACAAGAAATTATGGCAGGCCATGTCGAGCGGGTGGTTGAGGTCCTGGCGCCGGAATACGAGGGCCTCGGCTTCTAGTACACCTTGGCCGAGATAAATTTGCGGTTTCCGAGGAGCCGCAGTGCCCGTGCGCTGCCATGCGACCGCAGGCGCAGGCGTCCTCCGGCTGCCAAGGTAATTAAGCCAAGCTGTACTAGTGGCGCTTCACAGCAGAATCGTCCCGTGGTCGGGGACGGCGTATCGCCATCTACCTCAAACCGTGACAAAGCAAACCGATGTCCTCAATTTCTCCTATGCGGGGCGAGCGTCGGACAATCGTTGGAATGTTAAGGGGCAGCCAACCCTTTATCTAGCTGGTGACATGGGTGTGGCCTTGGCGGAGTGGTCGCGCCACTTCGTTGAGAACACCAATCCCGCGCTCGCTACGATCCCCGTGAAGCGCACGGTCTGGCAACTCACACTTAACATCCCACGCGTACTGGACGTGCGGGATAGCGCCGTATGGACCGACCTTAGTTTGACCGATGCGCCCCACTGCTTCCTGGATCTGGCTGTCGCGCAGACCGTCGGCGGATATGTGCGACGGATAACGGACGCCCAAGCGTTACTCGTGCCCTCGGTGGCTATGCTCAACCGCGACAGCCTGTTCCCCACGGACCACGTCGGCGCGTGGCAGGATGTCGGGCGGCATGTGCTCGACGACCTACGCGAAGAAGCCCTCGACTATGCCGCGACGTGACGCGACGTGACGCGACGCAAGGCGTCTGTTGAACGAGCTTGCCCCGTAGCCTACAATAGGGTAGCGCGTGGAGGGATGAGACATGGCGATACAGCTGGCCGCCGGATACCGTGGCTACAGGGATCTACTGGTTACGTATCTCCGACCGCAACGGGGGCGCGTGGCACTGCTCGCTATGCTGCTGCTGGGCGACATCACGCTCCAACTCGTCAACCCGCAAATCTTGCGTTTCTTTATTGACACGGCGCGGCGCGGTGGCGCGGCGAGCACGCTGACCAAAGCCGCCGTGCTGTTCCTCGCCGTCGTGGTCGTCACTCAGGTCGTCTCCAGCCTGGCCACGTATCTGAGCGAGGATGTCGGCTGGACCGCGACCAACGGGCTGCGCGCCGACCTGGCCCTGCACTGCCTGCGCCTGGACCCCTCTTTCCACCAGGCGCATCCGCCCGGCGAGCTAATCGAGCGCGTCGACGGCGACCCGGCCGTCCTCGCCACGTTCTTCTCGGCCTTCGTGATCCGTGTGCTGGGCAACGGGCTGCTGCTCGTCGGCATCCTGGCCCTGATCGCGCGCGAAGATTGGCGCGTGGGGCTGGCGCTGCTCGCCTATACCGGCGTCGCCTTGGAGGCGCTGCGCCGCGCGCGGCGGCTGCCCGCGCGCTCATTCGCGGCCTTGCGTCAGGCCAGCGCCGACCTGAGCGGCTTCTGGGAGGAACATCTGCTGGGGACCGAGGATATCCGCGCCAACGGCGCCGTGGCCTACGTACTGGGGCGGCAGGACGGCCTGTCGCGCGCCCTGATGCGGCATGGCCGCGCCAACCTGGTGTTGGGCCGCGCCTTCCTGAGTGTGCTGGAAGTGTTCACGGCCGTGGGCGGCGCGCTCACCTTCGCGCTCGGAGCCTACCTGCTCAGCGCCGGCGCCATGACCATCGGCGCCGTCTTCCTCGTATTCTTCTACACCAGTCTGCTGTCGGACCGCCTGGGCGAGTTGACCGCGCAGCTCAACACCTTGCAGAGCGCGGGCGTGGGCATCACGCGGATCAAAAGCCTCTATGACACGCGCACGGCCACCCCCGATGGACCCGGCGCGGCGCTCCCGTCCGACCCGCCCGCGCTCCGCTTCGAAGGCGTCTCTTTCGGGTACGACGACGAGTCCGCGGCCCTCGCGTTGCGCGATCTGTCGTTCGACCTGCCCCCCGGCCGCGTCCTCGGTGTGCTGGGGCGCACGGGCAGCGGCAAGACTACGCTCGCGCGCCTGGTCACGCGCCTCTACGACCCGCGATCCGGCGCGATTCGGCTCGGCGGCGTCGACCTGCGCGACCTGCGTCTGGCCGACCTGCGGCGGCGCGTCGGCCTGGTCACGCAGGATGTGCAATTATTCGGCGCCACGGTCCGCGATAACCTGACCCTCTTCGCGGAGGACGTCGCCGACGAGCGCATCCTGCGCGCGCTGGCCGACCTCGGCCTGACGGAGTGGTACGAGAGCTTACCGCACGGGCTTGATACGGAGATCGCGGCGGGGGCGCTCTCGGCCGGGCAAGCGCAGTTGCTGGCGCTGGCCCGCGTGTTCCTCCGTGAGCCCGACCTCGTCGTGCTCGACGAGGCGTCCTCGCGCCTGGACCCGGCGACGGAGCGCCTGCTCGAACGGGCCATCGACCGCCTATTCGAGGGGCGTAGCGCCATCGTCATCGCGCACCGCCTGGCGACCGTGCAGCGCGCCGATGACATCCTGGCCCTGGACGGCGGCCGCGCCGTCGAGTACGGCCCGCGCCTGTTGCTCGCCGCCGACCCTACCTCGCACTACGCGCGCCTGCTACGCATCGGATTGGATGCGCCGGATATGCGCGAGGCGCCGGTATGACGGTCTGGACGCTGGCCTGGCGTCTGCTGCGCGACAGGCCCGGCCTCTACGCGCTCAGCCTCGCGCTGCAGATCGTGCGCCTGGGCATCCTGGTCGTCCCCGGCTTGATCGTCGCGGCCATCTTCGACACGCTAACCCGACACGCCCATGTGACGTGGGGGCTGTGGGCGCTGATCGCGCTGCTGGTCGCGGCGACGGCGCCGCGCGTCGCGGCCGTGTTGAGCTCCGTGGCCGTGGAGTACACCTGCTACTACCTCAGCGCCGCCCTGCTGCGCCACAACCTGCTCGCCCGCATCCTGGCGCGTCCCGGCGCCCAGCCGCTGCCCTACGCCGCCGGCGAGGTGGTGAGCCGGCTGATGTGGGACGTGTCGGAGATCGTCGGGTACCTGCGTTTTTCCAGCTTCGTGTCGGGGACGGCCGTTGGCGCGCTCGTCGCGCTCGCCCTCATGGCGCGCGTCAACCTACTCCTGGCGCTGGTGGCGCTGGCGCCCCTGCTGGCGGCAGGGATCATCGCCAACGCGGTGAGCGCGCGCCTGCGACAGTATCGCCGCGCCAGCCGTCACATGGCCGGGAGCGTCAGCGCCTTCCTGGGTGACATCTTCGGCGCGGCGCAGGCGATCCAGGTCGCCGGCGCTGAGGAGGATGTCGTGGCGCGGTTCCGCGCGCTCAACGCCACCCGGCGCAAGGCCGCGCTGCGCGATAGCCTGATCGGCCTCAATGCCCAGCTGTCGTTTATGGGTAACATGGCCGGCCTCAGCACCGGCGCGATCCTGCTGTTGGCCGGGCATATGCTGCGCACCGGCGCTTTCACGGTAGGTGATCTGGCCCTGTTCGTCTACCTGCTCCCGCGTGTTACCGACTTCACGGTCCTGTTCGGGATGAACCTGACCATGTACAAACAGGCTGGCGTGTCGCTGGAGCGATTGGTCGCGCTCCTCGACGGCGCGCCGCCGGAGACGCTCGTCGTGCGCGATTCCCTCCCCACCGCGCCGCGTCGCACCACACCGCTTGATGAGGAGTTGCACGAGCTCGACGTGGCGGGCCTGACGTATCGCCATCCCGACACAGGACGCGGCATCATGGACGTCGACCTGCGCCTGCGGCCGGGCTCGTTCACGGTGATCACGGGCCGCGTCGGCGCGGGCAAGACCACCTTGTTGCGCGTGTTGCTCGGTCTGCTGCCGCGTGACAGCGGCGAGATCCGCTGGAACGGTGTCCCCGTCGCGGACCCGGCGACTTTCTTCGTGCCGCCGCGTAGCGCCTACGCGCCGCAGACGCCGCGCCTCTTCAGCGATACGCTCCGCGATAATATCCTGCTCGGCCTGGGCGAGCGCGCGGTCGACCTGGCCGCGGCGCTCCACGCGGCCGTCCTGCAGCCCGATGTTGCCGCGATGGAGCAGGGGCTGGACACGGTGGTCGGCCCGCGTGGCGTGCGCCTCTCCGGCGGCCAGGCGCAGCGCGCCGCCGCTGCGCGCCTGTTCGCGCGGACGCCCGCGCTGCTCGTGTTCGACGACGTCTCCAGTGCGCTCGACGTGGAGACGGAGCGCCTGCTGTGGGAGCGGCTCGACGAACGACTGTCGGGGACTTGCCTGGTGGTGTCGCATCGACGGGCCGCGCTACGGCGCGCCGACCACATCGTCGTGCTCAAGGATGGGCGTGTCGAGGCCACGGGGACCCTGGATGAGTTGCTGGGGACCTGCGCGGAGATGCGCCGGCTGTGGCATGGCGACGTGGGGCGTGAGGAACGCGACGATGCGGCGCCGCGGCAATCGCCGCAAGAGGAGATGTTCGCGTGGATCGAAGCGGTGACCGGCGCCGCGCCGGTATGCGCTGGACGTTCGCCGGTCATGGCGACGCCACGGCGGACGTTGTTGGACCGCGCCTATACGCGCGACATCGGGCAGGGCCATCGGCCGGGCGGCGGCGCGCGCTTCGTCGTCGAGGCCGGCGAGGACGCGCTGACCGTGACCATGCGCGACTTGCACGAGCGCGGCGACTTGCGCCACCTGTACGGCCGCAAGCTCGACCTGAGCGACGACGGCCCCGATTGGTTGCTGCGCCGCTGTCTCCGGCAAGACGGCTTCTCGCACCCCGTCGTGGTGCGCGCGCACGAGTTGGAGCGGGCGCGGCGCGAGGCGGACGCGCTGGTCGAGCGGGCGCGTCGGCGGCGGGCCTGGCTGGTCAATCCCGAGGCGCGCGCCACGGCGGCGGATAGGCGCGCCTTCGACGCGGGTCGGCTCGCCATGCTCGACGAGTATCGCGCGGCGCTGATCACGCTCAATCGCGCCATCCGCGACCACAACCTGAGCGCGCCCGCCGCGTTGCACCGGCGGGGGCTACAGGTCGACGACCTCGTGGACGCGGCGGCGCGGGAAATCCCGCCACTGGATGTACCCCTCAATACTGAACGTAGATTGTTATAATTAATGCATGGGAAGGGTAGTATCGGACGGGAAATTCACCATCTACGTCTATGTGGAGCGCGGTGGCAAGCACCACAAGCCGCACTGCCACATCGTATGGGCCGACGGCGAGACGATCCTTGAGATACCCTCCCTCAACCGGATCACGGGCGACCCTTTGCCGCGCGCCGGCCTTATCCTCGCCCGCGCATATCTGGACGCCATCGCGGACAAATGGGAGGAGTTAAACGATGACTAGCAGCGTGGCGTATGCTGAAACGCCCCAAGCATGGGACAGGCCGGACTACCGGTGCATCGTGTCGGCGCATGTGGACAGGGGCACGCTCTACGCGCTCTTCGCCGACGGGTCGTACACGAGCATCGAGGCCGCGCGCCTTGTGCGCCCCCAAGATAAAGGGGTACGCTGGAAAGACACTCAAGCAAGCCCGCGTGAAGTGATAATTCCTACGGACGGTGAGCCGATGGAGATATCATGGCTAACACTACGCGCCCTCACCGATCCCGCGTTCGATGAGTACCTCGTTCGACGTGGCGAGGAGGAGGCCAAGCGCGTCGGCGAGCGCCTGCGGGCGCTGCGTAAGGCGCGCAAACTGGACAGTAAGGTTGTGGCCGAACGCGCCGGCATCACCGCGCAAAGCCTGTCGCGTATCGAGCACGGCCATCACGAGATCGTGTTCTCGACGCTCAGGAAGGTGCTGGCGGCGATGGGCTGCACCCTCTCGGATATATCCAACGATGCGGAGGGCGAGCAGCGCTAACGCAAAGGCGGCTTTTTAATCTCATCCGAATATGACATAGGGTGTCATGAAAGGGCGCGTATACTCGCTGTATCGAGCATGACGATAAGTGAGAAGGGGACATCTGATGTGGATGGACGGTACGGCGTTACACGACAAAGTAGCCCTCGTCGCGGGCGCTACGCGCGGGGCGGGGCGCGCGATCGCGGTCGAGTTGGGCGCGGCGGGGGCTACCGTCTATGTGACCGGGCGCAGCGTTCGGGGCGCCCCGGCGACTGCGGGCCGGCCCGAGACTATCGAGGAGACGGCGGAGATGGTGACCGCGCGGGGCGGCCTGGGCATCGCCGCGCGGGTGGACCATACCGTCCCGGACGACGTGCAGGCTCTGTTCGAGCGCATCCGGCGCGAACAGGATGGCCGCTTAGACGTGCTGGTCAACGACGTGTGGGGCGGCGACGAGTTGAGTGAATGGGGTAAGCCTTTCTGGGAAAACTCGCTACGCGCGGGCTTGCTGATGCAGGAGCGGGCGGTGGACTCGCACATCATCACCGCCTACTATGGAGCGCCGCTGCTGGTCGCGCGCGGTCAGGGCCTCATCGTCGAAGTCACGGACGGCGTCGACTACGGGTATCGCGGCAACCTGTTCTACAGCCTCGCCAAGATATCGAGCATCCACCTCGCGGCGGCAATGGTCGCGGACCTGCGCCCGCACGGGGTCACCGCGCTCGCGGTGACCCCGGGTTTCCTGCGCTCGGAGGCGATGCTCGACCATTTCGGCGTGACCGAGGACAACTGGCGCGATGGCGCCCACAAGGACCCGCATTTCATCGCGTCGGAAACGCCCTACTACGTCGCCCGCGCGGTGGTGGCCTTGGCGACCGATCCCCACGTCGCCGATCAGGCCGGCAAGACCTTGTCGTCCTGGGACCTGGCGCGCGTGTACAACTTCACCGATGTGGACGGACGGCAGCCACATTGGGGAGAATTTTACGCCGAGCACATCGCCGGCAAAGCCTGACGGTTCACCAATGTCATACCATGCTGGTCGAGGACGCCTGGAGGCTCCGCAACACGCAGAACTCGTTGCCTTCGGGATCGGCGAGGACGACCCAACTCTGCTCCCCCTGCCCGATGTCCGCATGCCGTGCGCCCAAGGCGAGCAGGCGCTCCACCTCCTCGTCCCGTCCGCGGTCGATCGGGCTCACGTCGATGTGCAGCCTGTTTTTGATCGTCTTGGATTCGGGAACTCGCACAAACAGCAGCGTGGGCGCGTGCACACCCGCGCGCACGGCCTCCGGCGTCGGACGCCATCCCGCGATCTCGACGACGTCATCCTCTTCGTCGAGGATCTCATAGTCGAGGACCGCGCGCCAGAATGCCGCCAGCTCCCGCGGGTGGTGGCAATCGATGACAAGCTCGGTGAATCTGCTGGTCATGAATACTCCTTCGTCGTTCTGGCTACCCCAACGATCGTGCGCCTTTCGGTATGATCTTCGCGCCATCCCTCGGCTACGCCGCCGCGGCCATCCCTGATCCCGCGCAGCCCCTCAAACATTATCCTAAGCGAAATCAAAGTTGCGGTCAAACCTTAGATATACTTTACTACCGCCGGTTTTTTCGATATGATGCGCCTGTATCGTTTGCTTTTTTAGAATCGCGGGCGGTGCCTATTTACACGAAGGCAAATCCGACTATGGGAGCGGATATGTATGAAGGATCGGCTTGACCATGTGCGTTGGATCAGCGGCTCTCGTGGGGAGGCAATGTCTTTGCTCTGCCGCCGCTATGGGCTCGACCTCATCGCGGTGCATGAAGGCACGGACCGTTCCGCCCTTGTCGCCCATGTGCGCGACCGAACGGGCCATGATCTCGTCTTGAAAAGGACGTCATCCGAGCGTGGACGGGGCGAGCTTGCCGCCCTGCGCGCATGGAGCGACACGGGCCTCACGTCGCGGCTTGTCGCTGTGCTCGAACCAAATCTCTACCTCGCGGAGTGGCTACGCGGTCCATCACTCGCGGAGGTGGCGGCCTGCGAACCTGTCGACGCGCGAGCCATCGGCCGCATGCTGCACGGCTTGCATGCGGTCTCTCCACCGTCTAGCCTCCGACCTGTGCGCGATCGCTTCACCGTCGCCGCGCACGAGGGCTGGCCGCACCTATTGCCGGCGCTCCGCGATCTCGGCGTGGCCGTGACGGCTCAGCTGACAAGCTATGAGGCGCCGCATGAGATCCTACTCCATGGTGACCTGGTACCCCTCAACGTCCTGCTCACCCCTGACGGGCCGAAGATTATCGATCCCGTCGGATATCGCGGCTTCCACGCGTGGGACCTGGCGCAGTTGGCGGTCGCCACCGAGGGGCGCGGCGGCTGTCGCATGCTCCCCGACCTGCTCGCGGGCTACGGCAGCACGCCGCCGTTGATGGCAGAGACATTCGCATGGATGATCCTCTTCTTCTTGCAAAAAAACCTGATCGAGGATCGCCCCGCGTTCGCCACCAACCTACAGCCTCTCGCGGAGGCTTTGCTCGTCGCCGGCGACCCCGACGCGTTCCTCCGTCAATACTGTGCCTAAGAGTTCTCCCAGCGGTAAGTAGGAGGTTTTATGCGCGCCGATCGGTTGCTGTCGATCATGCTGCTGCTACAGGCGCGGGGGCGCCTGACCGCGCGCGACTTGGCGGAGCGGCTGGAGGTATCGGAGCGCACCATCCACCGTGACATGGCGGCCCTGAGTGGGGCAGGCGTCCCGGTGTACGCGGAGCGCGGCGCCGGCGGCGGCTGGGCGCTGCTGGACGACTACCGCACGGACCTGACGGGCTTGAGCGAGGCGGAGATACAGGCGCTCTTCCTGGCCGCGCCGCCGCGCCTGCTGGCCGACCTGGGACTGCGCCGGGCGGCGGACGGCGCGCTCATCAAGCTGCTGGCCGCGCTGCCCGCCATATCCCGGCGCGGCGCCGAGCACGCGCGCCAGCGCATCCATGTGGACACGTCCGGCTGGCGCCGCTCCGAGGAATCCGCGCCGTGCCTGCCCACGATACAGGAGGCAGTGTGGCAAGGGCGCCAGCTGCGCCTGACCTACCGCAAAAGCGACGGGGATGGTGAAGCCGTGGAGCGCCTGGTCGATCCGCTCGGTCTGGTAGCAAAGGGGAATGTGTGGTACCTGGTGGCCGGCGTCGCGGGCGAGTCGCGCACCTATCGCGTCTCGCGTATCTCCGCCGCGCTGTGCGAGCAGCCATGCGCACGTCCGCCCGGCTTCGACCTGGCCGCGTATTGGGCGCGGTCGTCGGCCGGCTTCACGGCGCGCCTGCCGCGCTATCCCATGACGCTGCGCGTGGCGCCAGACATCCTCCCCCACCTGGCGGGCGCGGCGCGCTCGACGTGGGCGCGCGTCGAAAACGTTGGCTTGCCAGAGGCCGATGGCTGGAGCACGGTACTGATCGTGGGCGAGACGGAGGAGGAAGCTTGCGCGCTCGTGCTACGCGTTGGCGCGGGAGTCGAGGTCGTGGAGCCGCCGGAGTTGCGTGAGCGAGTGATCGGCCTCGCGGCGGGCATCGTCGACTTCTATAGGCGCGAGTCATGTGTTCCACCGCCTAAAGCGACGAAGTAGAGCCCGAACCAAAGGGGTCGAAAACGCGGGCGGAAATCTATTGCAAGCTGCCTTTTCTCTGTTGCCCTTTTGTCAATCGCCTGAAGAGAGGCCGTTCACAAACTGGGTAAGCATGTTGCTAACATAGGTGAGGCTGTCTTCTTGCGCCACTTGTGAGCGCGCCATGTGCAGTATCAGCCGGTCGCGCATGCCCACATCATTCAGAAGTACCAACATCCTCAAGCGCGTGTCATCGCCCGTTATTGTCGCGGCGTCCAAGCCAAGTAAATAGGCTCCCGCCGCATCGACGTCATAGTCGCATGATTCCAGTATGTGAAACGCACTGTTGTACAGACGATCCAGGTTGCCTGCGTCAGCATAGTGGCGTAACAGCATCAGCAGATCATCCGCGTCTTGTGAGCTCGCCATACGACGATCGGCCCACGCGAACAGTTTGAGCACGGCGAGTCCAGGGATGGAGATGACAGGAACAGTGAGATCGTCGGCGATACGCACTTGAACCGCAGCTTGCAAAGCCTCCGCGAAACCGGCCACACTCATGATGGCTGTCATGTCCAACGGCCACGTAATGATCGTGGGTGGGCTTTCGATGCCCCCGAATGGAACCACATCCATCGGCACAACGGACTTTGTGTCATTATCTCGATACAGCAGACGGTGGGTGTTCGTGGAACTGGACCAACTATCGGGGCGCGCCAGGAACCATGATTTGATGTGGTCGAAGGTTTGCCAATCCGGGACGGCCACGGCAAAGTCAACATCACGCGTGGCTCGATGTGTCTTAACACCGAAAACATGGGTCAACATGATGTCCCGCGCGGTCGCTCCGATAAGGAAGTAGTCGATGTCCAACGAGTGACAGGCGTCATCGAATTGACGCACGATATTTTGAGTGATCGCGTCTAATGGGTAATCAGGTCGGATGCTGTACATCGGTTATCGCTGTGTCTCGGATAATTTTGGCGACGTCCAGGTTTCTGGAGTCGAGGCTCGCCATAAGATCGGCGTAGACAAGAACTGGTGGCGCGAGTTGAGGCTGACTCTGAGCGCGCGGCATGTTCCAAAAGGTATCCAAGAGTTCACATTCACCATCCGGGGCAGGGCGTAGTCGATACCTTGCGATGAGCATTTGCACGCAGCGTTGCGCTTTTTCGGGCGCTACGTATAGCGTTTGTGTTGATGGCTTTAGCATATCAGTCAGACGGTCAGCCGCGATCTCTCCTCCCCACCAAGCGTCAAGCTCGATCGGATCGACCTCCTTCCACCAATTGGAGTCTGGCGCTTTAAAGCGGCGCGCATGTAGCTTGGGGCGCAACCTCATTGGATAAGTGGCGACCCACTCATCCAAGAGACGATCTGGCTCCAGTAACCTGCGTCCAAGCGCTTTATCGGGGCCAGTTACTAACCCGCGCTGTGCGAGGTCTCGAAATACCCAACCCACGGTACCCAACGCGATACCGGCGGATGTCGCGATCTCGCGGTAGGAAGCCCGCATAAGCTCCGGATGGACGAGCAGCGCGAATACCATGCGCAGCGCGGAAGCGCTCCCACCCATATGCGCTCGGTCGCTGGCTACCTGAACGGTCGACCTTTTCTGCCCTTTAACCAATATATACAAGCCAGGCGCATCGAGATAGGCATTGCCGGCGGTGTCAATGGATTGTAGACCGATAGCACGGCAGGATTCTACTGTTTTTTCACTCAAGTAGGGAGCTATCAATAGCCCTGGCGTATCGAGCCCGTCAAATCGGGTTTTGACCCCAGCCAAGACAGACCGTCGATCGACAATAGTTTTGCATTCCCCATAGAAAAGGAGGCTTTTGTTTTCGACGTTCAGCTCAACAGCCACATCAGGGCGATAGGCGCCACGCCCAACATTTATCGGCAGTGGTACGAGCCGGCCGTTTAGCCCTGTCGTCGTCTGAAGCGCGCTCAAAGCTGCTTGCGCCAGCTCCTCCTCTGCGTATTGATGACTATCTAGCGTCAACGCATTTGTCTCCGTTCATAATAAAGCCACGTTCACGTAACATGAACGTGGCTTTATTATGAACGATATGTGTCGTATCTGCAACATAAAGAGTTTGTCGAACCTTCAGCCATCACTGCTCAGTTCCCCCACGTAGAGCTGCTGTATCGCCACGCCGGACTTCGACTTGGCCGCGTATTGGGCGCGGTCGTCGGCTGGCTTTACGGCTCGTCTGCCGCGCTATCCCATGACGCTGCGTGTGGCGCCGGACGTCCTCCCCCACCTAACGAGCGCGACGCGCTCGGCGTGGGCGCGCGTCGAGCATATCGATCCTCCGGAAGCCGATGGCTGGAGCACGGTACTGATCGTGGGCGAGACGGAGGAGGAAGCTTGCGCGCTCGCGCTGCGCGTTGGCGCGGGAGTCGAGGTCGTGGAGCCGCCGGAGTTGCGTGAGCGAGTGATCGGCCTCGCGGCGGGCATCATCGATTTCTACGCCCGCACCTAGCGCGCCACCCGCCGCCGCTTCAGGACAGGCCAAGCACCTCGAAAGCGCCGGACTCGTGGACGCGGTATATGAAGAAATCGCTGTCGAGCGTGATGATACGTGTCGTGCCCAGGGTCTCCGCAGCCGCCACAAGCGTCGCGTCGGCTAGATCCATGGGGCGATCGCGGTACTTCTCCATCAAGGACATCATCCGGCTGGGTTCAGTTCCGTCTGAAGTATGCAACCGCAGGACGCCGGTTTCGACATAGGCCCAAAGATCGCGCTGCATGGGCCAGCCGCCGATGCCGAACAGCAGATACATCGCTTCGGTGTACGCCGCCCAAGTTGTCACCAGCGGTAAGGGAAGGGCGGTGACGAGTGCACGGCAGGCCAGGCTGCGGGGTTGATCATGGTCGACAACCGAGACCAGAGCGCCTGCGTCGATCAGCACACGAGGCGTCATACCTGCAAGCCTTGCGCGCGATACTTCTCCCGGATCGCCTCCGCGACCGGCGACTCAGAGGCAGCCGCCGACAATCTGCCCGGCTGTCGCTCTAGAGCGTCTGAGCGGGAAAGCAGATCCTGGAGGAGAGTATGTAAACGATGCTGATTCTCATCATCGGCTGAAACAGACGCGGACTGGTGGTTGTCCTGATCGACGTCGACCGATCTCGGCTGGACGCTGGAGCTAATATGTGTGTCAATCATCTGTGCGACAAGATCCCCGACGGCCACACCGCGTTGTCGTGCAACAGCAATAACGTAAGCCTCCTGTTCCCGGGTCAACTCAATCGTAATGGTCATGGCACTCTCCCTAATACAAGTCTACCCTCGGGTCAGCGCTTTGGCCATCGCCTCGGCTTTGGCTGTGGTTAGCGCGGGTTGATAGGTGGTGAGGGGCAGGTGGTAGACGGCGCGGCCCAGCGGCGAACGCAGCATCTCGGCGGCGAGGGCGACGTAGTTGGGGCGGCGTCCCTCGACGACGGGGATCACGACGGCGCGTCCCCCCGTCATGATGATCCGGGCGTCCCGCGCGGGGATCGTCGCTAACTGAGCCGACCCCGGCAGCCCTGCGGCGAGCGCGGCGGGGTCGAGGCGCCCGACGAGGCGCGCCGCCGTCGGCGTAGTTACGCGACGCAGGGCCAGCGCGGCGGCGATCCGCGCTGGCGTGAGCGCCCAGTGGCGCATCGGTAGCCAGACGACGGTCGTGCGCAGTGTACGCCGCAGTTTATCCGCCATCCGGCGCGCCTCCTCGTTGGTCACGGTCGGGCCGTCGACCATCGGCCACACTATCGTCGCCCTAGTCCCTTGCCGCAGCGCTATGAACAGGCGGTCCGTCGCCATCGCGCGATCCACGACGCGCCCATCGCGCCCGTCGCGCATGCGTACCACGCCGCCGTCATACAGGACGGCCGCGTCCCGTCCCGGCCGGTCCAGCGTCACCGCCTGGCGGGCGACGTACGCGGCCACGGCGGCGCGGTCGACGTGACGATCCTCGGCGCGTAGTCGCGCCGCGCTGGGATCAGAGGCAGAGCGCAGCATCGCGGCGAGATCGGCTCGCGTGATGGGCCATCTATGGCCACCCGCGCTGACGGTAAACGCGGCGCCGCGCAATGAATCCACCGGAGCCGGGGACGACGCCCGCGCGCGCGGCGTCTGGCCCAGCGCCGTTTCCGTCGGGAAAAACGCAGGTAGGAAAGATGGTAGATTCAGCGCGAGTGATGGTCGGCCCGTCAGCAGCGGCGCGGCGGCCAGCAACGCCGCCGCGAGCGCCGCGACCAGCAGCAGCGAGGAGAGGACGCGCGGCCACATCGGGCCATGCCGACGGCGCGGCAGCGGGCGAGGCACGGCGGGCCGCGCGTCACGGAACGAACGGGTGAGGCGTGCCGGGGGTGGGGTGTCTCGTTGCATGCGCATGTGAGGCTGTCTTTCTACGAGGAAAGGGCAAGTGGAGTAAGAGTAGTATAAGGCGTTGGACGCGATGGCGCGACCAGAAACTAACGGTGTAGTAGTATTCTACTAGTGGCACCGCGTTCCGCGTCGTGTACTGGCTAACGATAGGCCGAGTCCACGCGCCCACGCCGGACGCCTCAACTGAAATGAGAGTGAAAGGCCCGACAAGTATGGCGACGACCATCGAAATCCGGCCGGGCTACGCCCAGATCCCCGTCGGTTCGGCCGCGGTCAACTATGGGGCCGTGACGATCCGTCCCGATCTGGCCGTGCAACGGCGCGCCACGGTTCAGCTTGGCCTGGTTATCGACACATCCGGCTCGATGGATGGTCAGATCCACGGCCGCTTCAGCCCGAAGAAAATCGACCTCGTGCGCGAAGCCGCGCAGCGCGTGATCAACCAACTCAACGATGGCGACTTCGTCACTATCGTGGCGTTTTCCGACCGCGTGCAGGTGTTGGCCCTGGCGCAGCAAGTCACGGGCGACCGCTCCAAGTTGCTGCGCGCCGTCGGCTCGTTGCGCGCTAACGGCGGCACCTTGATGGGCGACGGTATCGCCGCCGCCATGCGTGAGTTGCGCAACCTACCTAACCCCGCAGCCGCCGTGCGCAAACTCGTGGTGCTCACCGATGGCCAGACTAACGACGAACCCTACTGCTACCAGTTGGCCGAGCAGACCGACGTGCCCTTCATGCTGGGCGGTATCGGCGACGACTACAACGGCGCGCTGCTCAACGAGATGGCGCGCTCGTCGCGCGGCATCGCCGAGTACATCGACCGCGCCGAGCTGGTGCAGGACTTCTTCGGCGAGGTGATGGCCACGGTCGAAGCTACGGTCATCACCAACGCGACGCTGTCCATGGAGTTCCGCCAGCGCTTTCGCCCCATCCGCGTGCATGAGGTGGCGCCCGAACTCAAGTCCTTCGATTTCACACCGGTGACGCCGACTAACCGGCGCACCGCTGTCGCGTTGGGCGACATCCAGAAGGATGGCCTGACCCTGCTCATACAGTACGCCTACGAGGGTGGGGCCGGTTTCGCCAACGAGTTCCAGGTCGCGTCTCTCGATCTGACCTACGACATGCCGCCGCAAGCGGGCCTCTCCGTGCACAGCGACGACTTCACGGTCTTGCTCGGCGACCAGCCGGGCTTCCCGGAGATGGACCCTATCGTCAAGGGTTATGTCGACCACGCCGAGGTCGAGACGACGCAGACACGCCTGCTCAACGCCGCGCGCGCGGGCGACGTCACGACGGCCACGCGCCAACTCGACAACCTGCAGCAGAACCTGGAGCGCGTCGGCGCCGACCAAGGCTTTATCCAGCAGACCGTGCAAACGATGCGGCTCACGCTACAAAACACCGGCGACGCCGAGCAAATCGCGGACTCGTCGGCGACGAAACGGCTCACCAGCGGCACGCGCAAGCTTAGCCTGCCGCCTCAGGAATGAGTGGCGAGTGGCGAGTGACTAGTTCTCGCCACTCGCCACTCGTCACTCGCCACTAACGAAGGAGGTCGTACATGATTACCTGCCCGCAATGCGGTGGCCAGAATCTACCGGGTATGGCGTATTGCGAGAACTGCGGCTCGCCACTTCCCCAGCAGGGCGCGCCCGCGGCGCCGGTCGTCGCCAACGCGGCGGCCACGCCCGCTCCCGTGTCCGCGCCGGACCTTATCACGGCTGAAGATCCGGCGTCGATCGCGCTGCCCCAGCCGGTCATGCCCGCCGATCAGCCGCCGGCTGGCCCCGACATCCCCATGTCCTCTCCGGCCGGCGCTAATGGCGTCGCGGTTGAGCCGCCTGACGCGGGCGCTGTCGCGGAACCGAGGGCGGCAGGTACGGCCGACCTACCGCGACTAGGGGCGCAGCAGCCGCAAGCGCAGACCCGCGCGAACACGCTGACGCTTACCTTCCCAACGGGGCAGACGTTCTCGATGCAGGGCGACGAGGCAAGCGTGGGCCGCGCCGACGTGGCGCAGAATTGGCGTCCCGAGGTCGACGTGATTCCCTTCGGCGGCGGAGCGCCCGACCTTGGCGTTTCGCGCCACCACGCGCGCCTGGCGCGCCTGGCTGGCGGCTTCGCGGTCACCGATATGGGCAGTACGAATGGTACATACGTCAATGGCCACGCCACCCCGTACAACCAACCTGTTCCGCTCAACAACGGCGACACGCTCTCCTTTGGCGCGCTGAATACACAGGTGTCCATCTCTTGAGTCGAACGTCGATAGTCAATAGTTGAAAGAGGCGTAAGAAAGAGCATGTGGGAAGCGGTACGCAAAATTTTTCGTCAAGATGACGCCACCGTAGAGACGGGACGGGTGAACGCGGAGCCCGGCGTGGCTGCATCCGGCTTGGGCGTGAGCGCCGACGATGTCGCCACTCCAGCGCAGCCCAGTTCGCCTATGATGGCGCGGACCGAGTCTACCGCTATGCCGGACCACACGGAGGCCCAGCCCACCGCTATGCCAGACGACCACACGGAGGCCCAACCGGGGCCGGCGGCGCCTTTGTCGGATAGCGTGCGCATCTCCCCGCCGGACCATGCGTCGCAAGGGCTCGCCGCCGAGGATAGCGCGCCCGCGCCGGTCGCGGGGCAGGCGGAGGCGGAGGCGGAGATACCCGTGACGCCGCCCCTGACGTCCCCGCCGCCCACGTCGAGCGGCCTGGCGGAGCCACCGACGCCGCTACTCAGCCAGGAGCAGAACGATAGGGCGTCCCTAGAGACGCCAGACGCGGTCGTCGTGACGGCGCCCACCCTCGAGTCGCCAGTCGCCGACGCCACGCCACCAGTCGCATCCGTTCCTACGTCCGGCATGACGAAGATCAGCAGCCCCATAACTCCAGCCGTTTCCGACTCGGGAGAGCCCGATGAACAGAGCGAACAAGCGCCCATGCTCCCGGATGGCGCGGATAGCGCGCCGGTCGCCAGCAGTACGCCACTCGTTGGCGAGGCACGGGAAACGACATCCGTTGGCGAGGCACGGGAAACGACATCCGTTGGCGAGGCACGAGAAACGACATCCGTTGGCGAGGCACGGGAAACGACATCCGTAGACGCAGGCTCTCCGGCGGATACAGACACGGAAACCGCGGCCCTTGTATCGTCTGTGGAAGCCAAGAGGGCCGGCGACGCGCCAGAGGACAGTGGAGCCGAAGCGGCCGTGATGGAGCCGGTCACAGAGGCCGTTCCCGCGCGGCAGCCGGTCGCGTTCGCTCCCGGCGCGATCGTCGCCGGTCGCTATACCATCGTCGAGAACACCGACCAGTCCGACGGCGCACGGACGTACCGCGCCACCGATAGCCGCTCGTACGAGCGCTGTTGGTCATGCGGCAGCGCCCAAAACGGGCCGGGCAATCGCTTCTGCCAGAACTGCGGCGCGCCGATCCAGAACCATCCGGTGGTCTTGCTGCAAACCGCGACGGCCACCGACCTACCCGACGAGATCGAGCAGGATGGCGTCTACCTGCATGTGCAACCCGAGCGCCGGTTGTTCGGCGCCGAGGGTGTCGGCGTCGAGGTCGGGGCGCACAGCGCGGAGGGGCCACACCACCCCAACGAAGACTCCTATTGGTACACGACACGCGCGCTCTGCGCCAACTCAGGGCGCCACGGCGCGACCGTAGCCCTCCTGGCCGATGGTATGGGCGGCTACGCGCCCGGCAGCGGCCTGATCTCGTCGCGCATCGTGACGACGGCCGGCGCGGCGATCGCCGCCGCGCTTGATGCGCGCGGCGAGGACGTCGCGCTGGCGTCGGACGACGCTGAAGCCATCGTGCGCGCGGGTATCGCCGCGGCCAATGCTGTGGTACTCGACGAGATCGCGCGCTCCGGCGACATGGGGGCCACGCTCATCGCCGTGGTCGTCCAGGGCGACACGGCGTACCTCGCCAACGTCGGGGATAGCCGCGCCTACTACATCGACCCGCATGGGCAGGCCGTACGAATCACGCGCGACCAGTCGCTGGTGGCGCAGGAGTTGGGGCAGGGCGGCCTCTCCGACGACGACATCTACACCGCGCCTGGCAACAATATCATCCTGCACGCCGTCGGGGAAGCGGGGGTGGAGACGGCGGCGGACTGGTATACGCAGCCGCTGGAGCCGGGTAGCCTGCTCCTCCTCTGTAGCGACGGATATTGGAAGACGATGCGCGGCGCCCCGTTCTCCGACGATAGCCTGCACGGCATCGAAACGCTCAACGGCGTGGCGCGGCGCATGGTCGACGACGCCCTGGCGCGCGGCAGCGACGACAACACGACCGTGCTGCTCATCGCTATCTCCTGAGGATGAATAACCATGGACAACCTTTTCGATCGCGCTCACGACATCATCGACAAAGCGCAGGGCGCGGTGGCGACCGCCACCGCGCAAGCCGCGTGGACGGCCAACCAGGGGTTGGTCATCCGTAACATGGAGGGGCGAGTCAATGTCCTGCAAGCTGAGATCACGCGCGTGACCAGTGAGATCGGCGAGCGCGTCTACGCCGCGTGGAAAGGCCACGTTGACGACCCGCGCATCCCCGCGCTATGCGGCCACCTCGACGGCTTACGTGAGCAACACGACCGCGCCATCGCGGACCTGACGGCGGCGCGCTCGGCCGTGTTCGACCCGCATAGCTATCAGCCATCCGCCGTCAGCTATCAGCAAACGTCGCCGGCGGCGCCTCCACTACGTATTATGCCGCCGCAGCCGATCCCGTCGATCACGCCCGCGCAACAACCGCCGGCGCCGGTTAAAGGCGCGTTCAGTCCACCTGTCCCACCGTCTTCGCAGGCGACGCCGACGTCATGGCAGGTTATGCCTGACCAAGCGCGGCCGGCCACCGCCGCGACGCAGGCCGCTCAGGCGCCCACGCCGTCGGCGCGTGAGTGCCCTAACTGCGGCCACTACGTCCCCGGCGGTGTTGACTTCTGCCCCTCGTGCGGGATACGTGTGGTCTGAAGCGATTAGCTGTCAGCAATCAGCTGTCAGCCTAAGACGATCACCAGACATACGTCATCCGCCGAGGTTTACCATGAGCACGTCAGCGCGCGGGCACACTAAAGCTGACGGCTGATAGCTAATAGCTGAAGGCTACTAATGGATATCGTCAACAAAGCCATTGCCAAAGCCTCGGACCTCGCCAGTGAGGCAGGCTGGAACGCGCAGCAGCGCATCAAGGTATCGACCGAAGAGAAGCGCGTGGACGACCTGCGCGGTAAAGCCCTGTCCAAGCGCGCCGAAATCGGCGAGGCCATGTTCAAGCTGTGGCAGGCGCACAAGCTGCCGCCCTCACAGCTCGACGGGCTGTTCTACGAACTGCGCGATCTCGTCGACGCCGTGGACGCCGCGTCGGAAAACCTCGGCACGATTAAGGCCGAGACCTACGCGCAAGCGACCACCGCGCAGGCGTACACCGCCGAGTCGTACGCGGCCGCCATCTCCCCGCTCCCCGCGTCGCCGCTGGGCCAAGCACAGGCCACGCTCGCCCTGCCCCCCGGCGCCGGCGCCACGCGAGCCGGCGTCATCGACGCCACACCGGACGTGCCGCTCGTCGAATGCCCCGCCTGCCACTCCATGGCGCGCGCCGACCGCAACTTCTGCGGCCGCTGCGGGCAGCGGCTCTAGATGAAAACTCGATTTGCTTGACATGGCTAATAGTGCCTGGTAGTATAGAGGATGTCGCCTACGGAAACGTAGTGATGGGATCGGCACTTTTACAACTGAATATTGAGAGATGTCGAGCTGGGGCTACGGCCCTGGTTCGGAAACGCAAGCGTGTGAGCACAATCGAAACTTTGCTCTAGGCAGAGTTCGGGTCTTCGGACCCGTATTGACATGGAGAGTTTGATCCTGGCTCAGGACGAACGCTGGCGGCGCACCTAAGACATGCAAGTCGAACGGTCTCTTCTTTCTCTTCGGAGGGGAGGAGATAGTGGCGGACGGGTGAGTAACACGTAC
>JAABUZ0100004066.1_pt1 | contig 20640 bp, 19 predicted proteins | sample 5562091 | NCBI WGS metagenome assembly JAABUZ01 (sample SAMN12813069, study PRJNA571459) | rock metagenome | isolation source: Antarctica rocks | place: Antarctica: Victoria Land, Linnaeus Terrace sud | collected 2015-12-21 | reverse complement strand
GCTCGGCTTCGAGGTTTCGCTCCTGGCGGGGAGACAGCTCGTCGTCACAGGCCACCAGGTTGGCGTCCTGGGCGGCGGCGGCGTGCTTGAGCTCTGAGAGCTTGCCCGGTCCCAGGTAGGTGTTGGGGTGGGGCTGGTCGCGGTGCTGGACGAGCTGGCCGACCACCGCCACTCCCGCGGTGCGCAGCAGCTCTGAGAGCTCAGACAGATCGTCGCCGCTGGGCAGGGCGGCGATGCACATGGCGCGCTGGCGGGCGCGAGGCAGACGCTGCTCGGTGCCGTGAGGGCGCGAGCCGTTTGCGTCCAGGTGACGGTGGGCCATCGTTGGTGAGTCTAGTGGCCGCTCCGAGACCGCCGAGTTTCTCAGGCCAGCTGTCCCAGACGCTTGACCGCCTCCACCAGGCGCTCGTCGGGGGTGGTCAGGGAGATCCGAAAGAAGCCCTCCCCGTTGGGCCCGTAGGCGCCACCCGGCGAGACGACCACCGCCGCCTGCTCCAGCACGTGCTCGGCGTAGGCCGCAGCGTTGGCAAAGCCCGCGGGCACGGGCGCCCAGACGTAGATGGTGCCCCGGGGCGGCGTCACCTGTACTCCGATGTCGGCCAGGGCGGCGCAGATGAGGTCGCGGCGGCGGGCGTAGATGGCGTTCATCTCGCGTACGTGCCCCTCGACCTCGGGGGCCAGGGCAGCCGCCCCGGCGAGCTGCACGGCCTCAAACAGGCCGGAGTCGATGTTGGTCTTCAGGCGCCAGTAGGACTCGATCGCCTCGGCGTTTCCGACGATGGCGGCGCAGCGCCACCCGGTCATGTTGTAGCCCTTGGACAGGGAGAACACCTCGACCCCGACCTCCTTGGCGCCTGGGGTGGCCAGGAACGAGGGGGCGACGTAACCGTCGTAGGTGGTCTCTGAGTAGGCGTTGTCGTGGACGATCAGGGTCTCGCTCTCGCGCCCGAAGCCAACGAGCTCTGAGAAGAAGCCGTCGGGCACCACCGCCCCGGTGGGGTTGTTGGGGTAGTTGACAAACGCCAGGCGGCCCCGCCGGCGCTGCTCGTCGGTCACGGCGCCGAGGTCGGGAGCGAAGCCGCGCTCGGGCAGCAGGGGCATGAGGACCGCCTCGGCGCCCGCGAGCACCGGCCCGGCGGTGTAGACCGGGTAGCCGGGATCAGAGGCCAGCGCCACGTCGCCGGGGTCCAGAAAGGCGAGGTTCAGATTGAAGATGCACTCCTTGGCGCCGATGGCGGGCATGACCTCGGTGTCGGGGTCGAGCGTGACCCCGAAGCGGCGCGCGTAGAAGTCGGCCACCGCCTGGCGAAATTCCGGGCGCCCTCGGTTTGAGGGGTACTGGTGGGTCCCCGGGTCGGCGACCGCCGCCTGCGCGGCGGAGACGATGGGGGGGAAGGTGGGCCGGTCGGGGTCACCGATGCCCAGGCTGATGACGTCGACTCCGGCGGCGCGCTTGGCGGCCACCTTGCGCTCGAGCTCGGCGAACAGATACGGCGGTATGCGCTCCAGGCGCTCACTGTGTCTCATGCAGCTCCTCGATCAGCTCTCTGGCCAGTCGGCCACGGTAGACGGGCACGGCCCAGCCCGTCAGGTACACGCTCAGATCCTCCTCGACCTCCACCTCCAGCTCTCCGCCGTCCAAGAGGACCGTGACCGGCGAACGCCCGCCCCCCAGGACGTGGGCGACGGCGGCACCGCTGGCCCCGGTGCCCGAGGAGAGCGTCTCCCCCACCCCCCGCTCAAAGATCCGGGCCCGGATACGGCCATCGGGCACCTCGGTGAACCAGGAGACGTTCGTCCGCCGGGGGAAGGCCGTGTGGTGCTCGATGGGCGGCCCCAGGGCGGCGAGGTCGAGCGCCTCGAGCGCCTCTGGGTCCGCGATGCGGATGGCGCACTGGGGGTTGCCGATGGAGACATGCTGAAAGGCCCAGCTGTGACCTGCCACCTCCAACCGGCCGCGCCCGTCGGGGGGGCCGCCGGGGAAGTCCGATGAGCGGGGGCTGGCCCGGCCCATGTCCACCCGGCAGGTGCTCGGTGAGGTGATGACGGGACGGATCGGTCCGGCGGCCGTCTCCAGGATGAAGCGGTCGGAGTCCGTCCACCCCGCGCGTCGCAGGTAGAGGATCGCCTGGCGGGCACCGTTTCCCGACAGCTCGGCCTCTGAGCCATCGGGGTTATAGATGCGCAGCCGCGCCACCGCGGTCGGGTTCTCAGGCGGTCCGAGCACGAGTACCCCGTCGCCGCCCGGCCCTAGGTGCGCGTCACACAGGCGCCGAATACGAGGGGCACTCAGAGGCCAGGGCAGCTCGCGTTCCTCGACGAGCAGATAGTCGTTGCCCAGGGCCTGCCACTTCTCAAACTGCATGGGGCCTCTCGTCGTAGCGGTCCGGTCGCGCCGGTCTCAGTGAGACGCCGGGCCCGGCGATGATGTCAATGACGCGGCGAGCTCGTCGGCGTCGCGCCCGGAGACGTCGACGAGCTCCACCCCCGAGAGCTTGCGCATCCACGTGAGCTGGCGGCGGGCGTAGTGGCGACTGCGGCGCTTCATCGCCTCCACGTCGCCGGAGAGCAGCTCGGAAAAGCCCAGGGCGCGGCGCGCGGTGGCAGAGGCCCCCGCGGCATCGGCGGCGCGCACCTGCGCGACCGCCCCCGCCGCCACCATGGCCTCCACCCGGGCGTCGATGCGGGCATAGAGCTCGCTGCGCTCCATGGTCAGACCGATCAGCCGAGTGGGGTGGCGGGTCTGGCTCGTCCACAGCTGGGAGGGCTCGACCGATGGACGCAGGGCCCCCAGGTCGGAGAGCTCGAGGGCGCGGATGAGGCGGTGGCGGTCGGCGGGATGGATGGTTTGTGCCGCCCAGGGGGCGCGCCGGGCGAGCTCGTCATGAAGGGCTGCGGGACCCTCGCGTTGCGCGCGGTCCTGCCAGTGAGCGCGCAGCCGCGCCGGCGGGCTGGGTCCCAGCGCCAGGTCGGCCAGGGCAGCTCTGAGGTACAGCCCGGTGCCGCCGACCACGAGGGGCAGGCGGCCACGCCGCAGCAGCGAGTCGATCTCGGCGTGGGCCAGTCGCGCGTACTCCCCCACGCTGAAGCGGGCGTCGACGGACACCACGGAGACGAGGCGGTGCTCGAGCTCGGAGCGTTGAGCCCAGGTCGCCACCCCGGTGAGGACCTCCAGTCCACGATAGACCTGCAGGGCATCGGCCGAAACCGCCACCGGATACTCACCGGCGTCACGCAGGCGCCGGGCCAGCTCGACGGCCAGCTCGGTCTTTCCCACCCCGGTGGGTCCGAACAGGGCGATGACCGACCGGTGTGCGTCCATTCCTGACAGTATTGGCCGTCGATGGACGTGTCAGGACGTAGCGTGCTGCTCACCGGCGCCACCGGCGGCTTGGGCGCCGCCATCGCCCGTCGCCTGCACCGTGCCGGCGCCCAGCTCATCCTCACCGGCCGGCGCGCCGAAGTCCTCGAGCCCCTGGCCGCGGAGGTCGGCGGCCACGCGCTGGCGGTCGACCTCAGCCAGCCCGATGAGGTCAGGCGGCTGATCTCGCAGGCGGGCGATGTCGACGTGCTCGTGGCCAACGCCGCCCTGCCCGCCTCGGGTCGCCTGTCGGGCTACACCGTCGAGGAGATCGACCGCGCGCTCGAGGTCAATCTGCGCGCCCCCATCGTGCTCAGCCACGCCCTCGCGCAGCGCATGACCGCTCGTGGCGAGGGTCACCTGCTGCTGATGTCCTCACTGGCGGGACGGGCGGCCACCCCGGGCGCCTCGCTCTATAACGCCACCAAGTTCGGGCTGCGAGGCTTTGCCCTCGCCCTGCGCGGTGAGCTGCGCAGCCAGGGCGTCGGAGTGTCGCTCGTCTATCCGGGTTTCATCCGCGGGGCGGGAATGTTTGCCGACTCGGGGGCCAAGCTTCCGCCCGGGGTGGGTACGCGCAGCCCCGAAGACGTCGCCGAGGCGGTCCTCAGCGCCGTCGTGAACAACCGCGGCGAAGTCGACGTGGCTCCCCTGCCCGTGCGAGCGGGAGCGCTGATCGGCGCCGTCGCGCCCGGACTGGCCGACGCGTTCAGCCGGCGTATGGGCTCTGACAAGCTCAGCCAGGACATGGAGGCCGGTCAGCGCGGCAAGCGCTGAGTCGAGTCGCGCTCGTCAGAACAGGCTCGGCTGAACCGCCGGCGCGATGGCCGCAGAGTCCGTGCCGCGCTTCCCGGAAGCCGGGTCGGCGACCTCGAGGTCGCCGATGCGCCGGGCCGGGGCCACACCACGCATTCGCGCCGGGCGCCCGAGGCCGAAGTCGCTGACGAGCCGGCTCATGCGCTGGCGCTCAGCCGCCGGTGCGTAGGCGCCACGTCGATAGAGCTTCTCGTAGTGCTCCACCAGGTCAGGCCGGTGAGCTTCCAGCCAGGCAAGAAAGATCCCGCGCACCTCGCCGCGCAGGTGCAGGGCAATTCCACCTACCCCCGTCGCTCCGGCCTCGGCGGCCAGCTCGAGGATGCGCTCCACCTGCTCGGGGGCGTCGTTGATGCCGGGCATGAGCGGGGCGATGAGCACGCCGGTGGGGATTCCCGACCGGTTGAGCTCGGCCACCGCCTCCAGTCGGGCGCGCGGGTGGGGGGTGTGGGGCTCGGTGGCCCGCCAGGCGCGCTCGTCCAGGGTGGGCACCGACAGGTTGGCGCTCACCGGCGCTCGCCTCGAGACCTCGAGCATGAGCGGGAGGTCGCGCAGGAGCAGCGGCGACTTGGTCAGCACCGAGCACGGGGTGGCCGTGTCGCGCAGCGCCTCCCAGATCCCCGGCATGAGCCGGTAACGCCCCTCCACCCATTGATAGGGATCGGTGTTGGTCCCCATGGCCACGTGCTCGCGCGACCAGGACGGGCGCGACAGCTCGGCGCGCAGGACCTCAGGAACGTTGACCTTGACCACGATCTTTCGCTCGAAGTCCCGGCCGGCGTCGAGATCGAGATACTTGTGGGTGGGACGGGCAAAGCAGTAGGCACAAGCGTGAGTGCAGCCCCGGTAGGGGTTGACCGTCCAGCGAAAGGGCATCTGCGATGACTCGGGAACCCGGTTGAGCGCCGACCGGGCGTGCACCTCATAGAAGCCGGATGTCCAGAGCCTCGGGAGCGTCAAAGCGCCGCACCACCGCCGGGTCGCGATATCCGGGTAGGCGCTGGTTGTCCTCCCCGGCCGCGTCACTCAGCAAATTCTCCCAACGCACGAACACATGTTCGCACATCCTGGGCCGCAGTCGCCCGTCGAGAGCGTTGATGCGTCAGATCCTTCTGCCCTGCGTGTGGCGGTCTGAGGCCTGGCGACCTACCGTGGCTACCGGTTCCCCGCCATGCTCAGCAGGCGCTCCTCGCCGGCCAGGCTCTGACTGGTGGCGGCGGTGATGAGCACGCTGACGATGTCCCCCGGGGCGGCGGAGCCTTCGAAGTTGACCGCCTTGTTGTGGCGGGTGCGCCCGCGCAGGCGGCTGGGGTCGGTTCGCGACGGGCCCTCCACGAGCACGTCGAGCGTACGTCCGACGAAACGCTGGGCGCGCTGGGCGGCACGGCGCTGGACGACCTCCAGCAGCCGCTCCATGCGCGCCACCTTCACCGGATGAGACACCAGCCCCTCATCCAGATCGGCCGCCGCCGTGCCCCGACGCGCAGAGAACACGAAGGTGAAGGCACCGTCGTAGCCCACCTCCTCGACGACCTCGAGGGTCTGCTCGAAGTCCTCCTCGGTCTCCCCGGGGAAGCCGACGATGATGTCGGTGGTCAGGGCGCAGTCGGGCACGTGCTCACGGATCAGGGCAACACGATCGAGGTAGCGCTCGCGCGTGTAGGTGCGCCGCATGGCCTTGAGGACGCTCGAGGAGCCCGACTGCAGGGGTAGGTGGATGTGCTCGCACACCGAGTCCAGCTCGGCATGGGCGCGGATGACGTCCTCGCGCATGTCCTTGGGATGAGGGCTGGTGTAGCGGATGCGCTCCAGGCCGTCGATGGCGTCCAGTCGGTGCAGCAGCCCAGCGAAGCTCATCCGCTCGCCGTCGCCGGAACCGACCCCCGCTTGGCCAGCGCCCGCCGCCCAGCCGCCCGTCCGCGGGGTCTCCACCCCGAGGTCACGGCCGTAGGAGTTGACGTTCTGGCCCAGGAGGGTGAGCTCGCGTACCCCGTCGCTGACCAGCCGCTGGGCCTCGGTGACGAGCTCATCCGCCGGGCGGCTGACCTCGCGTCCGCGCGTGGAGGGCACGATGCAGTAGGAGCACACGCAGTTACAGCCCACGCTGATCTGCATCCACGCCTGATGGGCCCGTGAGCGCTTGTCGGGCAGATGGCCGGTGAATCCCTCGAACTCGAAGTAGCCCTGAGCGCTGAGAGAGTCGCTGGTCAGAAACTCGGCCAGGCGGTGGACCTGGCCGGGCCCGAAGGCGACATCGACGAAGGGAAAGCGGCGAAACACCTCGTCCCTGACCGACTGCGCCCAGCAGCCCCCCACCCCCACCACTCGGTCGGGGCGCTCGCGCTTGAGGCGCTTGGCCTCCCCCAGATGGGCGACGAAGCGATTGTCGGCAGACTCCCGGATGGAGCAGGTGTTGAACAGGATGAGATCGGCATCGGCCCGGGCCTGGGCCTGCTCATAGCCCAGCGAATCGAGCATGCCTTTCATGCGCTCGGAGTCGTGCTCGTTCATCTGACAGCCAAAGGTGGTGACGTGGTAGCGCTTCATCGCCAGCCCAGCCTAGCCGGGGCCGCGGCCCCGGTGGAGCGCGGCGCTTCCGGCGCCGCTAGCGCCGCGCCTCTGGGTGACCTATGACGCACGCCAAGCCCAAGCCGGTTAAGCCGCTGGACTGGATGTCATGGTGGCGAAGTAATCGGGCCGGCCGGTCAGGGTGCCCCGCGGTCACCCGCCACGTCCTCTCTCGGGCCGGCCGCCAATTGAGATCCCTGAGCCCTGTCGCCCTCCAGCCGGCGCACGGCGTCATAGGCGAGCTCAAGCGCATAGCCGCGGCGCACGAGCATCCCCAGGGCACGTTGTCGCTCACGTTCATCGGTGGGCGAGACGCCCCCTCCGCCACGGCGACGCAGCACGGCGACCGCGGCCTGCAGCTCGTCCTCGGCCCCGCGCCCGCCCAGCGCCGCCTCGATCAGCTCCGGGGAGACGCCGAGGTCGAGCAGACGGCGCTCGATGCGTAGGGTCCCCCACCCGTCGAGGGAGCGACGGTCCTCGGTGAAGCGCTGGACGTAGCGAGCGTCGTCGAGGTAGCCCTGATCCTCAAGCTCGGCCACCGCCGCCCGTGCGGCGGCCTCCCCCACTCCGTGCCCCCCAAGATGCCCAAGGATCTCAGCGACGGTCCGGTCGCGCTTGCCCAGATGGCGGTAGGCCAGCTCCAGGGCGCGCTGGCCGTCGTCGACGTGCTCCTCGGGATCGGTGCCGGCGCTCAGGCCGCCCGCTCCCCGGCGGGCACCGCCTCCACCGCCTCCAGGGGCGCCAGATCGTCGCCCGCGGGCTCGATCGGCGCCACCAGGTCGCGACCCAGGCCCAGCGCGGCGTAGACCTTGGCCTCGATCTCTGAGGCGATATCGGGGTGCTCGTCGAGATAGGCCTTGGAGTTGCCGCGTCCTTGTCCCAGGCGCTCGTCGCCGTAGGAGAAAAACGATCCCGACTTGGACACCACGTTGTGCTCGATGCCCAGGTCGAGCAGGCAGCCCGAGGTGGAGATCCCCTTGCCGAACTCGATGTCGAACTCCGCCTGGCGGAAGGGAGCCGCCACCTTGTTCTTGACGACCTTGACGCGAACCCGGTTGCCCACCGCCTCGGTGCCATCCTTGAGGGTCTCGATCCGCCGGATGTCCAGACGCTGGGAGGAGTAGAACTTCAGCGCGCGCCCACCGGGCTGGGTCTCCGGGGACCCGAACATGACGCCCACCTTCTCGCGGATCTGGTTGGTGAGGATGCACAGCGTCTGGGTGCGGTTGAGGTTGCCCGCCAGCTTGCGCATGGCCTGGGACATCATTCGTGCCTGGAGGCCGACGGTCTGATCGCCCATCTGACCTTCGAGCTCTGAGCGTGGGGTCAGCGCGGCCACCGAGTCGATGGCCACCACGTCGACGGCACCCGAGCGCACCAACATGTCGGCAACCTCCAGGGCCTGCTCGCCGTAGTCGGGCTGGGAGACCAGCAGCTCGTCGATGTTGACGCCGATCTGCTGGGCGTAGAGGGGGTCCATGGCGTGCTCGGCGTCGATGAAGGCACACACGCCGCCGAGCTTCTGGGCCTCGGCGAGGACGTGGTAGATGAGCGTGGTCTTACCGGAGGACTCAGGGCCGAAGACCTCGACGATGCGCCCGCGGGGAACACCGCCGATGCCCAGCGCCAGGTCCAGCGACAGGGCCCCGGTGGGGATGGCGTTGACGCGTACCTGGGCTCCCTCGTCACCCATGCGCATGACCGTGCCCTTGCCGAACTCGCGCTCGATCTGGGTCAGGGCACCCTGCAGGGCCACGTCGCGGGCCTTGGTGGCCTTGTCCTGGTCGGTGACGCTCATGCTGTGGCTGCTCCTCTGCACTTGAAGGGAGCCAGTCAGGCTAGGCCTCGCTGCGGACGGAAGACTCCGAGAACGAGCGCTCTCTGTGCGTCGACACCGCATCAGCTCAGCGCCACCGATGCCAGCGCCTCATAGCTGGCCCCCGCCGGCGACAGCCGGGAGCGATACAGGGTCAGCGCCTGGGCGTCGAACCGGTGGTCGGGCGTGGCGGGAAGGCCCCCGCCCTCGCCCCCCACCCCGCTCCCGTCCCCGCTTCCTCCCCGGCCGGCGGGGCCCGAGCCCCGGCGGGCAACGGTCAAGTGGGGGCGAAAGCGGCGCCCCTCGAGCTCATGGCCGGCGCCCGCCACCAGCGCTTGGGCGACCGAGCGCTGGAGGTCATGCAGAGCCCCGGTGGGGTCGGCGATCTCCACCGCCAGCGCGCGGGGGCGCCGGGGAGGTAGCCACACCGGCCCGGCCAGCGACAGCGAAGCCGCCGGCTGGGCACACCCCAGGGCCAGATCGGCGATCAGGTCGATCTCCCGCGACGGGCGCTCGCCCAAGAAGGCCAGGGTCAGGTGCAGCAGCGAGGGGCTCAGCACCCGTACGGCGCCGCCCTGAGTCGTCGCCTCCCGAGCCCAGGCCGCCAAGCTCTCGCGCACCTCGGCGGGCACGTCGACGGCCACGAACAGGCGCGCTCCCCCACCGCCACGTCTCACCGTCCGATGGTCAACGCTCGCCTCTGCGGCCCCCAGCCTCGCCGACCGCCTCTGCCCCGTCTGCCCCTTCCCCGCCGAGCAGGCGACGCAGCAGGTGAAGCGCCACCGTGGTCGACCGATCGCGCACGTCCTCGCGCCCGCCGGGCAGGTTCACCCGGCGCGTCAGGCGCCCACCCTCGCCATCAGACACCGACAGCCAGACGAGTCCCACCGGCTTGTCCTCACTGCCCCCGCCCGGGCCCGCCACCCCCGTCACCCCCACCCCCACCTCGGCCCCCAGGCGCTGGCGGGCGCCGTCGGCCAGCGCCCGGGCGACCGGCTCAGAGACCGCGCCGTGGCACTCGATCAGGCCGGGGTCGACGCCCGCCAGGGCGATCTTGGCGGCGTCTGAGTAGACGGTCAGGCCCCCGGCGAAGTACTCAGAGGCCCCCGCCGGGGCGGTCAGGCGTCCGGCCAGCAGGCCCCCGGTGCACGACTCGGCCACCGCCAGGCGCCGCTCAGAGCCGCGCAGGAGGTCGCCCACCTGCTCGTCGACCGAGCGTCCGTCCTCGGAGAACAGGGTGTCTGAGTGACGCTCACGCACCACCTCGGCAAACGCGCGGTAGGCGTCGTCTGACGCGGGCTCAAAGCGGGTGACCACCTCGACCTCCCCGCGGCGCAGGCAGGTGGTGATCTCCAGCTGCTGCAAGGGGATGCCGTCGCGCTGGGCCACCCGCAGGGTCTCAGCGATCTCTGATTCGGGGATCCCGAACAGACGCAGCATGCGCTGGCGATAGACGGTGGCGCCGGCCGCCGCGGCGCGAAAGGCGTCGGTGTCCACCGCGGTGTGCCACATGGGCTTGAGCTCGCGCGGCGGCCCGGGCAGGACCACCACCGTCGGGCCCCCGATCCCGTCGCCGGGGGGCGCCACCAGTCCTGGGGCGGTGCCCACCGGCTCGAGCACGGTGGCCCCCCGCGGCACCATCGCCTGCTTGCGGTTGCCCGCCCGGATGGCGTCGAGGTCGACGCCGGGAAAGCGGGCGATGATGCCCTCGAGGATGCCGGCGATGCGTCCCTCCAGGGGCTCGTCGAGGAGCAACTCACGCCCGCAGAACTCCCCGACCACCGCGGCGGTGATGTCGTCGGCGGTGGGTCCCAGCCCGCCCGAGGTGATGATCAGGTCTGAGCCCTCGGCGGCCATGAAGTCAAGCGCCGCGCGCATCTCGGCGCGGCGGTCGGGAACGATGAGGATCTGGGTGAGGTCGACGCCCAGGTCGCGCAGGCGATCGGAGAGCCAGGGGCCGTTGCGGTCGGTGACCCGGCCGGTGAGGACCTCGGTCCCGGTGATGAGGATGGCCGCCTGCGTGCTCACGCGCAGGTGGGGCGCTGGGCGGAGGCCAGAACGCGGTGCCCGGCGGGAGTGAGCTCATAGCCGATCCCCGCCGCCGTGGCGGGGATGGGTATCAGGCGCCCGTCGACACGCAGACGCACCGATCCGTTGCCCAGGGTGATGCGAAAGCTGCGAGCGCGGTAAGCCGGAGACGGTGAGGTCGGGGTGAGGATCTGGCCATTGATTATACGGCGGCCTCCGGCCGCGTCGAGGCAGACGTAGACGGGCGCCGTCGGGCGCAATTGAAGGACGATCGTACGGCGCCGGTGGCGGGCCGGCGCCGGCGCCGGGGCCGGATTGGCGACGGCGGGCGTCGAGGTGCGCACGGGAGCGCCGCGATGGCCGGGACGGGTGAGGCCGAGCACGATGAGGACCACCAGGCCCAGGGCGACGACCGCGACGGCGCCGCGGCGCGCGATCGCCCCGCCGCGCGGCGATGGCCGGCGGCGGTCGCGGCCAGAGGAGGGGATGATGGGCTGCATCTCCATCTCTGACAGGCGCTCGTGGCGCAGCTTGTACTCCTCCACCAGGAGCTTGGCGTCGAGGCCGAGCTTCTCGGCGTAGGTGCGCAGGAAGCTCTTGACGTAGCTCGACCCCGGGAGCACGTCCCACTCCTCGTTCTCAAGCGCCCGCAGGTAGCGGGCCCGGATCTTGGTCTGGGCCTCGAGCTCTGACACGTCCAGGCCCGCGCGCATACGGGCCTCGCGCAGCATGGCTCCAATCTCGGGCATGACCGCGATGCTACCCCCACCGGCCCGTCGGCCCGCGGGTCAGTTGGGGTCCGGTGGACCGCCAGCGGGGGCAGCGGTTTGCGGCGACTGCGCACCGGAGGGGTCAAGCGGTGGCGCGCCCGAGGCGTCGAGCGCCGGCGGGGCCACGTCCTCGGGGGGATCGTGGATGAGGACGGGGGCGCTGCGCTCGGCCAGGGAGGCCAGCACCTGCGGGAGGTCTGACTCGGAGACGAGCACCTGGCGGGGTTTTGATCCCTCATAGCCCGAGATGACGCCGCGGCGCTCGAGCATGTCGATGAGACGGCCCGCGCGGGTGTAGCCCAGGCGCAGGCGGCGCTGGAGCATGGAGGTCGAGGCGGTCCCCATCTCCGCCACGAGCACGATCGCCTCTTCCAGCAGCGGGTCTTCGTCGGGGTCGAAGTCGGGATCCCCGCCGCCCTCCACCACCTCGGGCTCGACTTCCTCCAGCAGCTGCTCCTGAAACTCGGGCTCGCCCTGGCGGCGCCAGAAGTCCGTGAGAGCGGCGATCTGGGACTCGTCGATGTAGGCGCCCTGGATGCGCTGCAGGCGCGAGGTTCCCACCGGGGAGAACAGCATGTCGCCCTGGCCCAGCAGGGTCTCGGCGCCGTTGTGGTCGAGGATCACCCGGGAGTCGGTCTGGGAGGAGACGGCAAAGGCGATGCGCGAGGGAACGTTGGCCTTGATCATGCCGGTGATCACGTCGACGCGGGGGCTCTGGGTGGCCAGCACCAGGTGGATGCCCACCGCCCGGGCCTTCTGGGCCAGGCGGATGATCGAGTCCTCCACGTCGGCGGGAGCCACCATCATCAGGTCGGCCAGCTCGTCGATCACGCACATGATGTAGGGCAGGGCGGACTCCCCGCGGCCTTCGCGCACGCGGTTGAGCTCGATCAGGCTGCGGGTGCGTGCCAGCGACATGATTCCGTAGCGCGACTCCATCTCCCTGACCAGGTTCTGCAGGGCGGTGGCGGCCATGCGCGGGCTGGTGATCACCGGGGTGAGCAGGTGGGGGATCGACTCGTAGTGGTTGAGCTCGACCTGCTTGGGATCGACGAGCACCAGGCGCAGCTCGTGGGGAGTGGCCCGCAGCAGGACGCTTGAGAGCATCGCGTTGATGGCCGCCGACTTGCCCGCGCCGGTGGTGCCCGCCACCAGCAGGTGGGGCATCTTGGCCAGGTCGGCGGCGATGGCCCGGCCGGATACGTCCTTGCCCAGCCACACCGTCAGCGGCGACCAGTCCTCCGGGGGGTCCTGAAAGACGTCGCCGAGCTGGACGATGCGGCGGTGCTCGTTGGGCACCTCCACCCCGACGGCCTGCTTGCCCGGAATGGGAGCGAGGATGCGGATGTCGGTGGCGGCCAGGGCATAGGCCAGGTCGTCTTTGAGCTGAGCGACCTTGGCGACCTTGATGCCGGGCGCCAGGCGCAGCTCATAGCGCGTGATGTGGGGGCCGGCCACCGTGCCCACCACCGTCGCCGCCACCCCGAAGTGACCCAGGGCCTCGACCAGTCGCGCGGCGATGCGCTCCTGGCCGGCGGTGTCTGGACGGGTCTGCTCGGCGCTTGATCGGCGCAGCAGGCGGCGATCGGGCAGGCGCCACAGGAAGTCGGGATCGTCGGTCACCGAGGCCCTCAGGCGACCCTGGGGGGTCAGGTCATCGGGTCCCAGCACGCGCCCGGCGCCGGCGACGACGGGGGCATCGCCCGCCTGGGCCACCCCCGGGGGGGGTGGGTCCTCCTCCTCGGCCTCAACCGCGGCGGCCTCGGGCTCGGACTCTGGCGCCCCCGAGACGACGGAGGTGGGCGGGGGCTCGGCCTCCTCGTCGCGATCCTCACCGGCGCCGAAGAGCTCGGGAAAGCTTCGCGCACCGTCCACCGGAGGCGCCTCGGCGTGGGTGGCATGGACCACCAGCTCGCTGGCCGGTGGCTCGGGCACGCGGATGGGCTCGGACGCTGGCCGGCGGGCGGCCTTGGAGGGCGGAGCGGGCGCCGGGCGCCACGCCGCCAGCTCGCCGGTGCTGCGGGCCAGGGTGCGCGTGGTGTCGGCCATGCCCCGCCCGCTGGCGCGCCACACACTCCCCACCGAGGCTCCGGAGAGCAGCGGCACTCCGACCACAAACAGGAACAGCGCCAGGATGTGCGCGCCCAGGACACCCAGCAGCCCCGAGGCCCCCCAGTACAAGCCCTCCCCCACGATCCCTCCCCGGGCCTCGAACACGGCGGGGACCCACAGGTGGGCGCGGGGCGCGGCCCCTGGGCCGAGGCCCAGGGTCCCGGCGGCCAGCGCCAGGGTCAGGGCGCCAAACAGGCAGATCGCTCCCGCTCGGAAGGGTCGCAGGCTGGGAATGGCCGGGCGCGCCACCAGGAGCCCACCCGCGCCCGCCAGGGCCGTCGGGGCCAGGTAGGCGATCACGCCCAGCAGCCAGGCCAGGCCGTCGGTCAGCGCCGCGCCCGCGCGTCCACCGTCTAGGCCCGCGTAGAGCACGAGTCCCAGGAACACGGCGACGGCCACCAGTCCCAGGCCGATGACGTCGAGCTCGCGCTGTGCGAGCGTGGGCATCCGCCGACGACCCCGGGTCGCTGGGCGACGGGCGGGGGCGCGCTTGCGACGCGCGGCGGGCTTGCGGCGGGTGGCCATCTTCAGACGTTCTTCCTTCGACGCCCATCCCCGACGCCCTGCCTGATCGATGCTCACACCGCGGCCCGGTCCCCGAAGGCCCGACGGCGGCGGTTAGCCGCCCCTGGAAATGAGGCCCCGCCCTCGGCGCCCCCTACCATCTGGGAATGGGAGACAGCGTGCGCCCACCCCGGGTTCTGATCGTCGAAGACGACGAGGAGATCACCCAGGTGCTCACTCGGTCACTGCGCCTGGAGGGCTATGACGTGGGTGCCGCCGGCGACGGCAACGCCGCCCTGGAGCAGGCGCGCAGCTTCTCCCCCGACCTGGTGATCCTCGACCTGGGACTGCCCGGACTGGATGGGATCGACGTGGCCCGGCGCCTGCGCGAGGCCTCCGACGACGTGCCCATCCTCATCCTCACCGCCCGCGACGCCCTGGAGTCGCGGGTGCAGGGCCTGGACACCGGCGCCGATGACTACCTGGTAAAGCCCTTCGAGCGCCAGGAGCTGCTGGCGCGGATGCGCGCCCTGCTGCGGCGCCGACCGCCGCGGGGCAGCGCCTCCCTGCGGGTGGGCGACCTCCTCCTCAACCCCGACACCCACGAGGTCACCCGTGCCGAGCGCGCCGTCGAGCTCACCCAGCGCGAGTTCGAGCTCCTGGAGTACCTCATGCGCAACGAGCGCCTGGTGATCTCGCGCCAGCGCCTGCTCGACGAGGTGTGGGGCTATGACCCGTTCTCCACCACCAACACCATCGAGGTCTTCGTCTCCAACCTGCGGCGCAAGCTCGAGTCCGGCGGGGAGCCGCGCCTGCTGCACACGATTCGGGGGGCGGGCTACGTTCTTCGCGCTTAGACGGCTGCCCATCCGCTGGCGCCTGGCCGCCACCTCGGCGGCCCTGACCCTGGTCATCCTGCTCGGCTTTGCGGTGGCGGTGGGGGCTCTGACCACGCGCCGCATCCGCTCGGACTTCAACCACCAGATCTCCGCCGCCGCCGAGGACCTGCGCGCGCGCCTGGCCGTCGACGTGGCCCACGGGCAGATCGTCGGCGTCAGCCCCCAGCTCGACGCCTACGCCGGGGCTGGGCACGCGGTGATCCGGGTTCTCATCGAGGACGGCAGCACGGTGATCGGTCAGACGCGCGGGGCGCCCAACCTCGGCCTGCCCTTCGCGGGAACGGCCGAGGTGAGCGGCTACCGAGTGGAGACGCGCGAGAAGTTCGTGGAGTTCGGGCCCTTCGGCGGTCCCGTCTACATCCAGTACGCCCGTCGGGTGTCTGACCTGGAGGCGACCCTGGCGCGCCTGCGAGGATTTCTCATCATCGGCGTGCTCGGGGGCACCGGTCTGGCGCTGCTGGCGGGCCTGATGATCGCCCGGCGGGCGATGGCGCCCATCGCTCAGCTCACCAATGCGGCTCGGGAGATCGCCCTCACGCGCGATCCGCGCCGACAGGTCCCGGTCGGGGCCACCGAGGCCGACGACGAGGTCGCCGAGCTGGCGCTCACCCTCAACGGCATGCTCAGCTCCCTGGCCGACGCAAACTCTGAGGTCGAGGACATGCTCGTCCGTCAGCGCCAGTTCGTCGCCGATGCCTCCCACGAGCTGCGCACCCCGTTGACCAGCGTGCTGGCCAACCTCGAGCTGCTCGCCGAGCATCTGCACGGTGAAGAGGGTGAGGCCGCCCGCTCGGCTCTGCGCTCCTCCCAGCGCATGCGCCGGCTGGTCGGCGATCTGCTGCTCCTGGCCCGCGCCGACGTGGCCAGCGCCGCCCGCCGCCAGCCCGTCGACCTTGCCCAGGTGGCGATTGAGGCGGCCGCCGAGCTGGGACCGTTGTCGCAGGGCCACGAGCTCTCGCTGGACGTGGAGCCGGCGGTGACCGACGGCGTGCGCGACGACCTCCATCGGGTCGCGGTCAACCTCATCGAGAACGCCCTGCGCCACACCCCGCCGGGTACGCGAGTGTGGGTGATGACGCGGTCGCGGCCCGACGGACAGGTGGAGCTGGTGGTGGCTGACGACGGCCCGGGGGTGCCCGAGGGGTTGGGGCCACGCCTGTTCGAGCGCTTCGTGCGCGGAGCCGGCGACCGGGGTGGCTCCTCCTACGGGATCGGGCTGGCGATCGTGCGGGCGGTGGCTGAGACCCACGGTGGGTCGGTGGGGCTCGAGGACCGGGCCGGGGATGCCAACGGCGCCGGGGGAGCGAGCCAGGCCAACGGAACCAGCGGTGCGGTCGGGGTCGGCGGGGTCGGCAGCTGCTTCGTGGTGGTGCTTCCGGGCGCGGTCGGCGATGGTGAGAAGTTGCCGGACATGAGGGTGGCGGCCGGTAGCGTGGGCGCTGGTGAGGCGGCGCCCTCCTGACCCGGTCCTCTGCCCTCGGTCCTTCAGGACAGGCGAAACACCGGATGGTCGCGGGAGTCGGGCAAGGCCTTGAAGTGCGACTGCACGGCGCGGCCGGCGACCTGCTGATAGACGGCGAGAATGGGCCCGCGCTCGGGGATGGGCACCTCGGTGGCAGAGAACGACTTCCCGTCGAGTCGCCCGGAGCCGCTGGCGGCGCGCACGTTCTTCACCCAGTCTGTCTCACCGCGTGCCGAGACGAGGTAGCGGGCTCCTTGGACCTCGATGGGGATGACCGGGATCTCCTGGGTGGTGCCGCTGCGTCGGCGGGTCACCGTCAAGCGTTGGGCGCCGCCGATGCCCAGTCGCATCGCCGCCGGGTTGAACGCGTGACGAACTAAGAACGCGGGACGGCGGTAAGCCATGGGCCCAAGCGTCGCCGATCGGGGGCGAGAAGTCCAGCGGCGGTGGTCAGCCGCCTGGTGACGCCACCGGGTGGCGAGCTAGACCTCTACGACCACGGGCAGCACCATGGGCCGGCGCTTGAGGCGGTCATAGACGAACTTGGCGAGGTCGTCGTGCAGGTGCTGCCGGAGGACGTCTGACTCGCGGATCTGGTCGCGAGCGGCGCGCTCGAGGGAGACGTCGACCGCCTGGCGGATGTCGGCCATCATCTTCCCCGCCTCGTCGAGGAAGGGCACCCCGCGAAAGATGACCTCGGGGTCGGCGACCGATGCCCCGCTCTGCTCGGAGATGGTCGCCACCACGATGAAGATGCCATCGGCGGAGAGCATGCGTCGATCGCGCAGGGCCACGTCAGCCATGTCGCCGATGTCGACCCCGTCGACGAAGATCATCCCCGACTGCTCGCGCTTTCCGAAGCGCGCTCCACGCTCGTCGATCTCCAGCGGCAGCCCGTTCTCACCGCGGAAGATGTGGTCGGGGTCGACTCCCACCGCCTCGGCGAGCTGGGCATGGAGATGGATCCGCTTGTGGTCGCCGTGGAAGGGCATCACGTAGCGGGGCGCGACGAGGTTGAGCATGAGCTTGAGCTCGTCGGCGTAGCCGTGCCCGGAGGCGTGAACAGGAGCATCCCTGGTGGTGATGACATCGCAGCCGATGTGGTAGAGCCGGTCGATGGTCTCGTTGACGGCTCGCTCGTTGCCCGGGATCGGGGTGGCCGAGAACACCACGGTGTCGCCGGAATGCAGCTCGACGGCCGGGTGGTCGCGGTAGGCCATGCGTCGCAGCGCCGACAGGGGCTCGCCCTGAGAGCCGGTGGAGATGATCACCAGGCGCTCCTCGGGGAAGTCGTCGATCTCCCGGGTGGGCAGCATCACGCCGTCGGGGATCTCGATGTGGCCGAGGGTTCGGCCGATGTTGACGTTCTTTCGCATGGATCGCCCGACGAGGGCGACCTTGCGATTCAGGGCGGCGGCGGCGTCGACCACCTGCTGGACGCGGTGGATGTTGGAGGCAAAGCTCGTGACCACGATGCGTCCGCGACAGCGGGCGAAGACCTCCTCGAGATGAGGCCCGACGCCCGACTCCGACGGCGAGAAGCCGGGACGGTCGGCGTTGGTCGAGTCCCCGCAGAGCAGCAGCAGGCCCTCGCGACCCAGCTCGGCCAGGCGGGGGATGTCGGCCGGCACCCCGTCCACCGGGGTCTGATCGAACTTGTAGTCACCGGTGACGAGCACGGTCCCCAGCTCGGTGCGCAGCGCCACCGCGCTGGCGTCGGGGATCGAGTGGGTCATGTGGATGAGCTCGATCTCAAAGGGACCGAGCTCTATGTGCTCACCGTCGGCGAGGTCCTCCAGATCGACGTCGCGCAGGCGGTGCTCGTCGAGCTTGGAGCGGGCCATGGCCATGGTCAGGGGCCCGCCGTAGATGGGCGGGAGATCGTCGCCCAGCTCGCGCAGCACCCAGGGCAGCGCTCCCAGGTGATCCTCGTGGCCGTGGGTGACGACGATGGCTTCGATGTCGGCGGCCCGCTCGCGCAGGTAGGCGAAGTCGGGCAGGACGAGGTCGATGCCCACCATCTCGGGGGTGGGGAAGCGCAGCCCCACGTCGACCACCACGATGCGGTCCTCGTATTCGAAGACGGTCATATTCTTGCCGATCTCCCCGAGCCCTCCGAGGGGGAGCACGCGCAGCTTAGAGCTCATGTTCGGGCCGTCTGAAGCAGACCTTGGCTCACCAGCATCGAGCGCACCACTTCTCTTTCGTGCTCGTCGGCCTCGACCATGGGCAGACGCAGCGTGCCCGCCCGGTGGCCCAACAGGTTCAGCGCGGCCTTGAGGGGGATCGGGTTGGTGGTCACCGACAGGGCGGCGTAGACCTCCTGCAGCTCGGCGTCGATCGCTCGCCGGCGGTCGGGCTGGGCCACCATGGCCCGCATCCGCTCGCCGACGATGTGGCTGGCGACGCAGACTCCCCCGGCCCCGCCGAGGTCGAGCACGTCGATGAGCATGTCGTCGTTGCCGGAGTAGAGCTCCAGGCCGTCGATGAGGGCGAGGTGGGCGGGGTTGGCCTGCTTGACCGCGTCGATGCCGTCGATCTGGGCGAGCTCGGCGAGCAGGTCGTTGGGCATGTCCACCGCCGTACGCGCCGGGATGTTGTAGAGCATGACGGGGCGGTCGGTGGCGGCGGCGACGGCGGAGAAGTGGCGGATGATCCCCCGCCGGTTGGGCCGCACGTAGTACGGGGTCACCGAGAGGATGGCGTCGGCCCCCAGCGCGGTCGCGCGCTCGGTCAGCGCGACGGCGTGGCGGGTGTCGTTGGATCCGGTCGCGGCGACGATGACCGCCCCCGGCGGTCGCTGGGCCACCGCCAGCTCGACGACGGCCAGATGCTCGGCGTCGGACAGCGTGCTCGCCTCTCCGGTGGTGGCACACACCACCACACCGTCGGAGCCGTGCTCACAGACATGGTGAAGGAGGGCGACGAAGGACTCCTCGTCGACCGAGCCGTCGCGCTCGTCAAACGGTGTGGCCATGGCGGTGAGGATGGTGCCCAGGGCTGGCATCGAGCCAGTATCTCAGGCGGGCAGGTCGCCTCGCTGCCCGCCGGGTCTGAGATCCCGGCCCCCTCCCCTAGTCTCTGGCGCCATGGCATCCTCGAGCGCCCCCGTCCGCCCGCTGGCCCCCTGCTTTGACGAGTGGCAGATCGAGCTGCACGGGCATCGGGTGACCTATCGCATCACCGGCAGCGGACCGCCCGTGGTCCTCATCCACGGCATGGTCAACTCATCGCGCCACTGGGAACGGGTGGCACTGGCGCTTGCGCAGGACTACACGGTCATCGCCCCCGATCTTCCACGCGAACTCCTGCGGGGTAAGCGTCGTCCCGGGCACGAGTAGGACCGGCTCGCGGTAGGCGAGATCGCCCGCGCAGGCCAGGCTGGCCCGCAGCTGGGCGAGGGGCACGTCGAGCGCGGGACCCGGCTGGCTGGGGGGCGCGTAAGTCTGGGCACCCGCGAGGCTGGCCATCGAGGTGAGGGTGAGCATCCACGTGGCCACCGCCAGCCCCAATCCGCCGGTGCGCCTGCTGATCTGGTGCGGCTTGGGCGCCATTCGGCGGCCTCCCAGGGTCTGGCGTGCCTGATTGACTCGCTGTGGAAAATAGCAAACGGTGCCTGGCGGACGGGGTCGACTTCGAGGACCCCGTCCCTGCCTTCTCGGGTCAGCATGGCGCCGGGAGGTCGGCGCCAAGGCGTCTCTGAGCGCCGGGTCAGACGGCGAGCAGGCGGGTGGCGGTGGCCTTCCAGGAGGCGGTGACGGTCTGGCCGGCGGCGAGCCCGAGTTGGCGGGCGGAGCTCTCGGTGATCTCGGCGGCGAGAGGTTGGGGAGCGCTGAGACCGAGTCGGACACGGTTGCCCACGGCAGTGATCGAGATGATCTCGACGATCAGCCGGTTCTGGACCGAGCCCGCCGGGGAGGTGGTGACACCGGGTCCGATGGCGATCTCCCATGGGTAGATGCTCACGGCGACGGGGCCGCGCGCCCGATCGGGCGCGGTGACGCTGCCGCCGCCGTCGAGGTCTACGACGGTCAGCCCGTCGGGCCCGGCTCGGGCGCGGCCGGTGAGCACGACGGCGCCGGTGAAGTCGGCGACGAAGGCGCTGGCGGGGGCGGCGGCGAGCTCACTGGCACTGCCCTGTTGGATGATGGCGCCCTCGTCGATGATGGCCACCCGGTCTCCCAGCAGCGCGGCTTCGGCGAAGTCGTGGGTCACGAGCACGGTGGGGACGTCGATGGCGCGCAGGATGGCGCTGAGCTCGCGCCCGGCCCGGGCCCGGGTGCGGGCGTCCAGGGCCGAGAGGGGCTCGT
>JAABUZ0100004065.1_pt1 | contig 20651 bp, 19 predicted proteins | sample 5562091 | NCBI WGS metagenome assembly JAABUZ01 (sample SAMN12813069, study PRJNA571459) | rock metagenome | isolation source: Antarctica rocks | place: Antarctica: Victoria Land, Linnaeus Terrace sud | collected 2015-12-21 | reverse complement strand
TTATCGTTTGCTGGAACGCCATGGCTGGCGCAAACTCACCCCACGCCCCTTTCATCCCGATGCCTCGCAGGATGCACAAGAGGCATGCAAAAAAAGCTCCGGCGTTTGGGGCGCACCGAGGCTGCCCGTCAAGCAGAGCGCGGTTTCCGCCTGCGGCTGCTGTTTGAGGAGGAAGCGCGCTTGGGCCGGATGCGGGAGCCACGCCGGGCCGGGGGTGCCGCCCGGCGTGCGGCCGTTGGTCGGCACTCGCATCGAGCGCGAGTACAGCTACGCTTACGCCGCGGTGAGCCCGCCTGATGGCGCACTGGTCTCGCGGGTGTTGCCGGAGGTGAATGCCGAGTTGATGAGCCTGTTCCTGGCGGAAGTGGCGCGACGCCAGGCAGGCACGTTTCTGCTGGTAGTACTCGAGGGAGCAGGCTGGCACCGGGCGAAAGATTTGGTACTACCCGCCAACATGCGTCTCGAATCACTGCCTGCTCGCAGTCCTGAGTTGAACCCAGCCGAGCACCTCTGGGAAGAAATACGAGAGAAGTGGTTAGGCCATCAGTGGTTTGTTCACCAACAAGCGGTAGAGCACCAGGTCGAGAAGGCTCTGGCGGCACGGGAGGGAGATCCGCCGCGGGTAGCTTCGCTGGCGGGATTTCATTGGATTCAGAACATTCCGCTCACGGTTCTGTGACATTACTCATCGTTTGATCGCAACTTCGTATCACAACCGTTTTGGCAGCGCCCGCAAACGATGCCTTGATCCATCGAAACGGGAGCCACCAGCGTGCAAAAAGCAGGCTTCTCGCACCCGCCCACCCGGGAAAACGCTCTTTTTACCTTTTCGAGGCGTTGGGCATTAATAGCTATTTTCTCGCTCACAACGAGGACAAAGGCGACGTGATTCCTGTTCGATTTGGCTGCTCATCGTTCCGCAGCATACGTTATTCCTGGATTCCTCAACAAAACCTATTTCAGTGTGTCAAAGGTTGACTACAGGCACTAATGAATTTCAGGCTCGGGTGTTTTCGTTTGACCTTCTAAGAAGTCGAAATCGCAGCCTTCATGGGCTTGGGTTACCCGTTCACTGTAGAGCATCCCGTATCCCCGGGTATACCGAGCGGCTGGCGGTATCCAAGCGGCGCGGCGCGCTGCCAGTTCGGCTTCCGACAGGAGCACGTCAAGCCTTCGGCCGGGAACATCGAGCGAGATTCGGTCGCCATCGCGAACGAAGGCCAGCGGCCCTCCCGTGAAACTCTCTGGCGAAATGTGAAGTACACAGGTACCGTAGGCGGTCCCGCTCATGCGCGCGTCGGATATCCGTACCATGTCGCGAACTCCTTTCTGGAGCAACTTCTTCGGTATCGGCAGCATGCCCCATTCAGGCATTCCGGGACCCCCGAGCGGACCGGCGTTTTGCAGGACTAAAACGGAATCCTCGGTCACTTCAAGATCATCGTGCTCGATCCGAGCTTCCATGTCCTGATAATCGCGAAACACGACGGCTGGGCCACAGTGTTTTAAGAAATGCGAATCAGCCGCTGAGGCCTTGATCACCGCACCGCGCGGTGCGAGATTGCCGTAGAGAACTGCGGTTCCTCCGCTGCCTACCAGCGGATTGTTACGCGTGCGGATCACTTCGTTATTGTTTATCGTTGAACCTGCAATGTTCTCTCCCAGCGTGCGACCATTCACCGTTGCGCAACTAAGATGCAAAAGGTCCCGCATCTGCTCCATGAGAGCCGGAAGGCCGCCCGCATAGTAGAAGTCCTCCATCAGAAACTGGCCGGACGGACGAATGTTGGCCAACACCGGCACCCGCGCGGAGATCTCATCGAAGCGCTTCAGCGGCAGATCGAGACCGCACCGTCGTGCCAGGGCAACCAGATGGATGAGGGCATTGGTGGATCCGCCAATCGCCATATCCACAGCGATGGCATTCTCGAACGTTTCCATGGTAAGGATCGACATGGGCGTCACATCCTCCCATACCATTTCGACGATTCTGCGGCCGCACTCCATCGCCATTCGCACGTGGTTCGAATCTGCGGCTGGAATCGACGATGCACCGGGTAATGTGAGTCCCAAAGCTTCGGCAATAGCGGTCATGGTCGCCGCAGTCCCCATGGTCATGCAAAAACCCGGTGAGCGGGCGATGCCGCCCTCCATATCGTTCCATTCTTGTTCCGTGATGGTACCGGCGCAACGCTCCGTCCAAAACTTCCAGAGATCGGTTCCGCTACCCAGCGGCTGCCCTTTCCAATTCCCTCGCAGCATGGGTCCAGCGGGAAGATAAATGGCCGGGAGATTCATGGTAATCGCGCCCATCAACAGGCCGGGTGTCGTTTTGTCACACCCGCCCATCAGCACCGCGCCATCCACCGGCAAGCTGCGGAGATTCTCTTCCGTTTCCATCGCGAGCAGGTTGCGATACAGCATGGGGCTCGGCTTCATGTAAGTTTCGGTGATGGAGAAAGCGGGAATCTCGATCGGGAATCCGCCCGCTTGCCAAACCCCTTTCTTCACCGCCTCGGCACGGTCGCGTAAATGCGCATGACAGGGGTTGATTTCGCTCCAGGTATTCACGATAGCAATGACCGGTCTGCCCGTAAAATCTTCTTGACGGTATCCGGATTGTTTCATCCGTGAGCGGTGACTGAAGCCGCGCATGGTCTGCGGGCCGAACCACCGAAAACTACGCAACTCTTCAGGTGTTTTCTTCATGATGATCGTTACTGATGCGAATCCGACTCGCCAATACTCCGGAGGCCAGCATACAGCCAGTGAGAAACCATAGGCCGCTTTCGTACTGGCCCGTCGTAGTCTTCAAATATCCGAATAGGTAAGGTCCAACGAAGCCGCCGAGATTGCCGAAAGAATTGATGGCGCCTATGGCGACCGCGGCAGCCGATTGTCCAAGATAGCCTCCGGGCAGCGTCCAGAACACAGGCAAGTAGGCCTGAAACCCGAAGCCCACCAGACATAGGCAGGCGATCTCTAAGGCGAGATGTTCTTTGGCTAGAACTGCAAGAGCTAAAGCAACGCCTGCGATCAGAATGGGTACGGCAGTGTGCCACCGACGTTCGCCGGTGCGGCCCGAAAGGTACCCGTTGAACAGAATGCCGACTACGCTGCACAGGTAGGGAGCAATGGTCACCACGGTTCGCCAGGTCACTGAAAGACTTTTCATGTTGTCTGCCATGGAAGGAAGAAAGAATAGTATGGCCTGATTGCCCGTCACGATGAGGATGAAGATCGCCATCAGATGCAACGTCTGCGGCTGTCGAAAGGCAGAGAGAATACTGACCCGTCCGGCTACGGTCCTTTGCTCTGCCTCCTTCTGCAATTCCTTCGTGAGCCACTGCTTTTCATCATCCGGCAGCCACCGGGCATCCTGTACGCGATCAGTCAAATAGAAGAATGCGAATATCCCAATCAGAATCGAGGGTATGCCTTCCAGGATGAAGACCCAACGCCAGCCGTGCAACCCATGCCAGTGAACGGTTTCAAGAATCCAGCGGGCGAGCGGCGTTCCCACAACGATCGACAAAGGCTGCGTGACGATGAACCAGGATTTGGCGCGGGTGCGGTCTTCCGCCCGAAACCAGTGAGACAGATAAACAATCACGCCGGGAAAAAATCCCGCTTCGGCGGCTCCCAGCAAAAACCGAGCCGCATAGAATTGCTGTCTGGTTTCGATGAAGCCGCTTAGGGTGGCCACAATTCCCCAGGAGATCATGATGCGAGAGAACCATTTGCGCGCGCTCCAGCGTTCAACAACGAGGCTCCCAGGAATCTCGAGCAGAAAGTATCCGATGAAAAAGATGCCGGCGCCTAAGCCGATCGTCGATTCGGTAAATCCCAGTTCGCCTTGCATCTGGAGTTTCGCGATACCGAGGTTGGCGCGATCGATGTAGGCAAATAAATAAGCGAGGATGAGGAACGGCAGCAAGCGCCGCAGCACGCGGCGGCGCGCTCGCCCTGCCGTCAACTCTGTCGCAACGTCGTGAGAAAACTGCGTACTGCGGGAGCTAATATTGCCTCCATGACGACCATGATGTACCGCGCGCCGCGTGCTTGCCATTCTAGAGCGGCTTCCACGTTCGGAACCAAGACCCCCAACGCCTTGTCGCTCCCTTGCACAGCGGCAACAATCTTGTCGAAGGCAGCAAGAAGCTTCGGGTGCTGCCAATCACCGGGAACGCCTAGGGAAAGAGAAAGGTCACTCGGACCAACAAAGATCACGTCGATCTCCGGCGTTTGGAGGATGGCGGGCAGTTGCTCGATGGCGGACGGCGTTTCAACTTGTGCGATCACCAGAGTCTCGGCATTGGATCGCGCCGTGTGCTCGGCGAAGCTGAAGGGTAGCAGTTGCCCGTAATTAGCCGCACGCGCGGCCGCCAGACCACGCGTGCCGAGCGGGTGATACTTCGGCTAATGCAGCGGCGTGGGCCTCCTGCCCGGAATTAACCATTGGGATCTGCACGCCTTGCATGCCCGTATCGAGGATCTGACCGATCACCGACGAAAGGTTATACGGAACACGCGCAAGGGGGGTGACGCCTGTCAGTTCGCAAACGCGCGCCAGGTTTTCGCACTCTCGCGGGGAAATCGCGCTGTGCTCACCATCGAAGAGCAGGTAGTCCCACCCTAGATGGCCGAGCACCTCAGCCAGTCCGGGATCGGCGTGCCGTACAAAGCAACCGATCACCGATTGGCCCGCTTTGAGGCGAGCTTTCGTTTTGTTAACGGTCAAGGTTTCGGCTCACTCACTTTCCAGCAGATCATTTTCAACTCGGTCATTTCTTCAACGGCATACTGCGGACCTTCCCGACCGATTCCGGAGTTCTTCGTGCCGCCGTAGGGCATGTGGTCGGCGCGAAAGGCGGGGACATCGTTGATCAGAACGCCGCCGACGCGAAGCTTGCGCGCCGCCTGAAAGGCACGCTGCAAATGATTGGTATAGATACCGGCCTGTAAGCCGTAGGGAGTTGCATTGACCCGCGCCACAGCGTCATCCAGATTTGCGTAACGGTTGACCGCGACCAATGGGCCGAAAAGCTCCTGTTGCATGAAATTGGAAGATTCCGGCGCCTCCGCCAATACTCCGGGCCGAATCGTCGCACGCGTGCGTTCGCCGCCGGTCAGGATCTTGGCGCCGGCGCTGACAGCTTCACGCGTCCAGTTTTCAACACGCACGGCAGCCTCTTCGCTGATCAACGACGCAATCTGCGTGCTGTCTTCCGCCGGATGCCCGATGCGGAGTTTCTCCACGGCGGAAACCAGCTTTTCACGGAACGCTTCGACGACATCCTCGTGAGCGTACACGCGCTGGACCGAGATGCAGACCTGCCCGCTGAGACCATAACCGCCCTGTACGACGCGTGTCACAGCGGCATCGAGGTCGGCATCCGGCTCAATGATGACAGCCGAGTTGCCGCCCAATTCCAGCGTGACCTTTTTTAGGCCGGCAATGGCGCGAATGGCCCGCCCTGTTTCGACGCTGCCTGTAAAGGTAATCATGTCGACCTCGGGGCATTCTACGAGAGCACGGCCCACCGTTTCTCCGGGGCCGGTGACCACGTTGTAGGTCCCCGCGGGCGCCCCGGCTTCTTGCACGATTCCGGCTAGTTTCAAAGCGCTGAGGGGCGTTTGTTCGGACGGCTTGTGTACGACGGCATTGCCGCCGGCGAGCGCGGGGCCGAGTTTGTGAAGTGTGAGGTTCAGCGGAACGTTGAAGGGAGTAATCATGCCGACAACGCCGAGCGGCTGACGAATCGTCATAGCCAGGCGACCGGCGCCGATCACCGCGCCATCAATCGGTATGACTTCCCCATGCAATCCACGCGCCGCAATGGAGGAAGCGAGCAGCGTTTGCAGGCTGCGATCCACCTCCACCCGCGCTTCCGAAATGGGCTTACCGGTTTCGAGGCTGATTGCTGACGCAAACGCCCCATGGTCCCTGCGTAGCAGCCCGGCGAGGCGGTCCAGGAACTCGGCCCGCTCGTAGTTGCTCCAATTTTCGAGGATGGCGGCGGCTTTGCGTGCAGCTCGCGCAGCTTGGGCGATCAAGGCGGGGCTTCCCTGCGCCACCTCGCTGACCGGTGCGCCGTCATAGGGCAACAGGATCGTGTCCGTTTTCTCGGTCCGCACCCACTCGCTGCCGATGGGAAGCAGGAGTTCGGAGGCGATTTCAGCGCTGTGAGGCATTCGCGTGTACTCGGGTCATCATATAACGATAGGCGATGGCGCGTGGTCAAACCTCAAAGATGGTTCCTCGCCCCAGTAGCCAAAAGGGATCGAAGCGCCGCTTTACTTGCTTCATCGCCTCAATGTGTTCAGGAGCATACTGCAAGGAGAGTAACTTTGCTTTCCGTTTTCCCAACCCGTGTTCTGCAGAAACCGTTCCGCCCAGTGCTACGGCTTGGCGGGCAAAATCATTGAGCAGCGCGCTTGCAATCGCAGCGTCTTCGGCGCTGCCCGGCAACATATTCACATGCACGTGAGCGTCGCCGATGTGACCGTAAATCACATAGCGGCCTGCAAGTTCGGCGTCAAGCCGCTGCCGGTAGTACGCCAGGATCTCGCGATGGCGAGCGAGCGGCACGGCATAGTCTGTTCCCATTTTGAGAAATCCGCGCCGCACAACGGTATCGATCACCAGCTCCGGCAGGGAGTGCCGGAAGAGGCGAAAGCGTTCACGATCTTTCGGAGCGGTGGCGAACCAAGATGCCTCTATCAAAGCTCCTGCGTCGGCCAAGCGGGCGTCCCATGATTCCACGTCCTCTCCTTCGGCTTCTATCAGCAGGGCCGCCCGCGCCTCCGGAGGAATTTCCGGGTAGCGGGCAAGCAGGAGATCGAGCGAGTTGCGGTCCGCGTACTCCAGCATGCGAAGCTCTTGAAGGTGACGCCACTCATCCACGGCGTAAAGAGCATGCTCATCCGAGGGGAAGAAGATGACGCCGGCGAAAATTTCTCGCGGTATGGGCAGCAGCGCGATTTCCGCCTCGAGAATGATGCCCAGCGTCCCTTCTGAGCCGCAGAAGAGATCGATCCACTCCATTCCGGGCTGAAGCCGGTAGCCGGCGGTGTATTTGGTTGTGTTCGGAATAGGGATGGCAGGGACGTCGAAATCAATTTTTTCTCCACGCCGGTGTGCAACCGTTTTCCCATTCATCAGCGCGATCTTTAACGCAACGACATGCCGCCGCGTGCTGCCGTACCGGAAGCTCCGCGCACCACTGGCATTGGTCGCAATGGCGCCGCCCAGGGAAGCGGTGATCTCGGTGGGATCGGGGGCGAAGAACTGCCGCGTACGCGCAGTCGTGTCGCGAAGTTCCAGGAGCGTAACGGCTGGACCTGTGACCGCCTTCGCGTGGCCGATCTCAAGTTGCCGGAACTTCTCCAGTGACAACACCCAGCCCCCCTGGGGAACACGCGAGCCGGTTAAGCCGGACCCGGCGCCCGCTACCGTGACGGGAACGCGGTCCTTCACTGCGGCTTCCAGAATGGCGATCAACTCGCGCTCGTCCGCCGGGGAGAAAATCCGTTCTGCGAAGCCTTTGAACCCGGAAGCATCGGTCAGGTATTGCGGGGGAACCATCATTTCAGGATGACTCACCCCTGCATACCCCTATAAAACCGCTCAGAACTCAATCCGTGTCGCCATTTGCCACTGACGGGGAACGTAGTTTCCGATGGCATTGAAAATACGGCCCGCGACTTCGGGACAATCCACACATGTGTTTGGTTGGCCCAGGTTGGTGTGGTTTGTGAAATTGAATGATTCCGCCCGGAACTGTAGCTTGATCCGTTCTGTCACCGCGAAAGCTTTGAAGAACGACATGTCGAGCTGGGCAAAATGCGGTCCCCAAAGAGCGTTGCGGCCCACGTTCCCCTGGACGCCTTTCTGCGGGCGTTGCCAAGCCCCGCTGATGGCTCCGTTTGAGTTTAAGAGGGCGCTGGTATTGAACCAGCCAAACTGGCTCGGGTCGCTGGCCTGCCAATTGCCGACCACATCGGGGCGGCACCACCCTGAGTCGCGGTCCGAATTGCAGGACTGATAGGTTGGTGTGAAAGGAAGGCCGCTGGCCCAATTCCAGGCTCTTCGGCGCTTTTGGTGGACTCGTAATCCACGGGAGCAGGGTAAGTTTATGAGCGCTCAAGGTTTATGGTCGATCGATGCTTCTTTAGGTATTCCCGAAAGTTGCCTTTTGTTTCCAGCACGCAACCCATTGAAACGAAAGAGAACTTCGCAGTAGTGCCCATCCCGCATTCCACCAAAAGCGATACCGCTGGCGAATTCGGTTAAGTAGCACAGGGCTGCCAGAGCTTGGCAAACGACGACTGGCGCGTTTGCGCTTGTGACTCGCCCGCGAGCCAGTGGCCGATGCGTGCCAGGTTCATCGACGTGGCAATCAGAATATGCTGTAAGTGAGTTTTGGCCTGCCCCCGATAACGCGCCTGTCGCAGTCCGAAGGCCCGCACTCCTTGCGAGATGGTTCCCTCGATGCCGGCCCGTTTTCCATACTGCTCGGCAAACGCCGGCTCGCTTTGACGCTGACGGGCCGCCCGCAAGGCCTCCTGTTCGGGTTGGGGATGAAGGGTAATCGTACGCCGGGGTCGTTTCGTGTGGGTGCAGTCCCGGAGACTCGGACAGACACGGCCATCGGAACTGGCGAATTTGATCTTGATCACGGGATCACCGTTACGGTCCTGGGCGGGCGTCCAACTCTGGCTGGTACAGCCCTGCGGGCAGGTTATCTGTTGCTGTTCCCAATCGACCTGAAACTGCTCCGCGGCAAAGCCTTTCGCTTCGCGTGCCTGGCGTTTGTAGTCACCGCGTGCCGGGCCATAAAGATCAACATCGTAATCCCGTTTGCTCTCGACCAAGCGCTCGGCCTCCCCATAGCCGGTGTCCACCAGGTGACGCTCCGGCAGAAGATCCTGCTCCCTTAATGTTTCATGGATGAGCGGGATGACCTGACTATCTCCGGTAGGGGCGGCGGTCGTTTCCACATGGGTGATCAAGTGCAACTGATTCTCCTCGCAACTCTCCGTGAGATGCACTTTGTAACCGACCCAAGAGGTGGTGTGCTTTTTCGCATAATGAGCTGGCGGATCATAGGGCGAGCCGATCATGAGCAAACAAGGAGGAAAGCCTTCCTGCTCGGTCCGCCAACGGATTTCCTTTTCCGTTCGGTAAAACTGCTGCACCCACACACGCCGCAAGATCTCGATGGCGGGCACCTGTGCCAGCCAAGCGGGCGTTTCTGGGGCGTACACAGCATCCAGTAAACGGTGGCCATCGGTTCCGATCAGACCAGCATAAGCCTGGCGCTCGGCTTGGCTTTTCGGTAGATGATAGTCGTCGACCCGCTTCCCATAGCGCTTCACCCACTCCGGTTGACTGTTCCCTTTCAGCCAATCCGGAGCGACGACGGCCAAGCTGTTGAGGGCATGGCGTAGCGTCTCGCCTACACATTCCAAACGGTTCATGGCACGAATCGCACCCAGCACGTGGGTCGAATCGGTCCGCTGTCGGCCACGAGCCGTGAGCCAATTCCGTTCCCGGCATTTCTCCAGAAGTGTGTGAAGAATCTTGTCCTCGGCCGAGCCGGCAATCAAACGGGAACGGAATTCACTGAGCACCGTGCTGTCGAAGCCGGCATCAGTTAACTCCAGACCCAATAAATACTTCCAATCAATCCGGCTCCGCACCGCCTCGGCCGCTTGCCGATCGGAGAGATTTTCGGCATACTGCAACAGGCTCACTAGCAGCAAGCGCCAGGGGGCCTCGGCGGGTTGTCCACGGGTGGGAAATAAGGAAGTAAAGTCCTCATCGGAGAACAGCGTTCCCAATTCATCGCGCAGGCGAAGACAGAGGTTGCCGCGTGGAAAAGCGGCACGAGCCACACGAGCGGTGTCTTCCGGAACGGGAGCAATCGACTGAGGATGAAGTGACATGGAAAAGTTCCTATCTCGCTGGAATAGCACACGGCTGCCCGGCAAAGGAATACCTTTCGTGTTATGCCAAACTCTGGAAAGAGCCCGCCCCACGCCTGCGCGACCTAACCGAATTCGCCAGCGGTATCAAAAGCGCCGAAGAGCCCAATTCCATATGCCGTTCATCTGCCAGCCGCTGGCCACCCAGTCAAGCGGTTTTGAGATATTGCTTCCGAATTTACGGCCTCGACCGAAGTGAACTTCCCACAAAGACGAAAGCATGAACACATGAGCGCGGTTATTGTCGGCAGGTCCATATGAGTAGCGGGCATCCACTGGATAATAGGTCCCGCTGAAATCCATGTTGCGCGACCAGGTGTAATGCGAGAGAATCTGAAGCCCCTGCGAGAAACGCTTTTCTACTTTGATCTGCAGGGCGTTGTAGTTGTTGCTCGAGTCGCTGCCAAAATAGCGTATGCTCTGAGCTCGACTTTGGCCATCAGGCCGCCCGGCAGAGTGCATAGGTAAGGCACTCCCGCAAGGCGCTGGATAGTTTTCCCACCTGCTCTTTGCCATGGGAGGGGCGAAAACCGGCGTGCGTCCAGTACTGCTGACGCACCGCCGCGAGCGCATCGGCAAACGTGGGCCGCGCTTTGCGGTACCAAGCATCTTGTGGCAACGGCAAGCTCCCTCGGCGGACGAGCTGATCAGCGAGCAAGGTCACTAAAGAAAACAGCGCGAGCAAACACGGCGTGGTGCGCGCAATTGCTTGTGGGGTCTATTGCCGTTGGGTTTCGACGCCGAGCGTTCGTAGTACTTCCTGAAACGTGACCTCCACTGGCCAGCGCTGCACGAACCAACTTACCATCGTGAGCGGGCTCTGGCTCAAATCCGTACACAACAGGGCTTGTGGGTCGAACCGCTGGAGCGGGTCGCGGATCAGCACCCAACGAATCGGCACCGGAGGCCGGCCGGTGTGATACCAGACCGCCGTGCGGCTGCAGATCTCAATCACACGATCGCCTTCGCCGTACCAGCCCGGCACGGTCAAGCGTTGCCACCGTGTGGTCTTGTGATTTAAGAGATGCCGCAGAGTGGCGAGTCGTTTTCCTTTCTTGCGCGGACGGCCGTTCGTGCTGGGAGGACGGAAGGGAGCGGGCTCATACAGGGCCGCCTCCAAACGCAGGCGGGTCACGACAGTGATGTGCTGCCGAGCGAGTTGAGGCAGCCATTCGAGGGCGGAAAAGGCACTATCGCCGACGACCACGAGCGTTCGATGCGGCAGCTAACGCTGGGTCTGAAAAATCATCTGCCGCGCCCAGTCGAGCACCGGTTTATGCTGCTTCCGGCGTTTCTGTGCCTAGCGCTCACTCGGCGCTAAGCAAGTGAGAAAGGGCAGTGCCCACGTGCGGGCCGCCCACGGTACCGGGGCCAGTAACATCAAGCTCACCCAACGCAAACCGCTGGCCTTCACGAAGTGGGAGTGCGAACTGCGCACCGGATCGCGGTAAATGCCTTTGGCTGCGATGCGTTTGCCGCGCCGACGCTCGATGGTATCGTCAATGCCCAACACGAGCGGACCTTGCGGCACAAACCGCCGGACCAGCAAACTCAGTAAAAGGCGGCTGGCGGCACGCCCGCTCCCGCGAACGCGGTTCAGCACCCGATGGTAGTTGACGAAGCGGTGTTCGCCACCGAGTCCCACGATCCGCCAGCAACTCGTCACGGTCCGCTGGCCCGGCGCAAGCATCGCGCCCAGCAGCAGCACCTGAGCATGCCTCCCCACACGATCGGAAAACAAGGGTGCGAAAGTACTCCAGAGAGAAACAAACAACGGAGGTAGAGAGAACAAGCAGGACCACTTCCCGGGTCATCTCCACAGTATTGGATTCCTTATGAAAGGGCCAAAGTCGAGCTGAGACCATCCGAACTTTCCATAATAGAGCTTGCGCTGGTCGGTGGAAAGCGTGCCGAAGCCGACAAGCGTGGCCTGATTGGGATCGTAGTCGCCCCCCTGTTCCGGCAAATACGTGTGTTCCTTTATTGCCGACATACGCCGCTTCGAGCGAAAGTGTACCCGTCAACTGGCGCTGAATGCTGAAATTCCATGCGTCCACGGTGGGCAGCCGCATGTTCTGCGAAACAACTAAAGGCGTAACGCCATTCGGCAAAATCGGGAATCCGTTCGGCCCTTTGGGTTGTGAATTAAGAATGCTGGCCGGGTTCAAGGGGCTGGGACCATTGGCCAGAGTAAATACAGTGTCAAAGTTATTCGCCGGCGCAAGTGTCTGGCTGCCAAGCACCGGAAGATTTTGCGTGACGTTGTGGCCGAAAATCGAGCCAAATATGCCGAGATCGTAGCCACGCCCATAGCCCAGGCGGACCACGGTTTTGGGGTTGACCTGATAGGCGAGACCCACGCGCGGAGCGATGTTGGTCAGACGGCCGGACACGTTCAGGTTTAGTCCAACTGTCCCTATAAAAAATGTCATCGCTGCCTGGAATCAATCACTTCGAGGAAGGGAAGTAACCGGGTGACGCCGACGTGACGAACGTTACGCCAGCGCCAAACGGAACGGATTTGAGTATTCGGGCCATACGGGACAGTGCCAGAAATCTGGCCAAGTTCCAAGACCCATCCTGCTGAGTCATGCGAGCATGCTAAAGTGCCCGTCGAAAAAGGAGGAGCCGGAGTTTCACTCCGGGGACAGGTTCATCTTGCCGCCCGGCTGTCGAGTGTTCGAAGACTGTGCCGTGAATGCTCTCGCCGCCGCTCCCATGATCATAATTAAGCGTATGTCTAACACCATTTTGGGCGCGAACCACAAGCTCTCGTTGGAAATCGGTAACGGGCTGGAAGCGCTCGGCAAAGGCGGATACACGGCTCAGGTGCAGCAAACGCCTACGGGCATTGCCATCACTTTCACCTTCGGGGAAAACACGCAGACCCTGAGTTTTACAAGAGAACAGTGGCAAAAGTCGGGCGCCGTTTCAGCCGACATCGTTGCGCACTTGAACATCTAGGGGTGTGACTACCTCGTATGGCCCCAATACTCAAACCTGTTCCGTTTGGCGCTGGCGTAACGTTCGTAACGTCCGCGTAACCCGGTTACTTCCCTTCCTCGAAGTGATTGATTCCAGGCAGCGATGACATTTTTATAGGGACAGTGTGATGGACCCACCAGTTCGGTGGCTCCACTTTGGTGACGGACGGCGCTGCGAATGACGAGGCTGCGAGTACCGCTTCAAGAACGAAGAGACGGAGAAGGAGGAACCCACGCGCCCTGTCGAACCAGTGGAACCGCACGGTCAAAAGGTTATCACTAGCGCTTCGGTTTGCTGCCGGGAATTCGGCCGCACCCGCCCCTACTGAAGTTCGATTCGAATTCCGTTAGTGGTGTTCGCCGGAACCGTAATACCCCAGCGACCCTCCGATTGGGTTAACGCGACATTCTTCCCATCTACCGAAGCGCGATTCTGCTTCGGCGTCCAACCCACCACCTCTACGCGGTACTCGTGCCACCATGGCTTCCACCGCCCTTCCTGACTTGCGATTTCCACGTCGACCGATCCATTGAGAGCGACGGAGCAAGTAAACCTGAGGCGCGCGAACTCTCCCTTTTGGAAGTCGAAGCTGTGGCCGTCGTCGGTGTAGACTTCCCCCGCGCATGCCTCGCCCGGAGCGTTGAGGCCGACTGCCAGCGGGAACACCCGCAGCGTCAGCGGTCCGTTCGGTACCTCACCGGTGCTCTGCGTGAGCGGTGCGAGGGGGAGAATGCTGCCGCCGCGCACGTACACCGGCAAATGCTCCAATGTCGGCTTGACTGTTAGCGGCTTCTGCGCCGCTCGCTGATCGCGCTGCTCCAAATCCAGTATTCCGGCTGGTTTACCGCGCGTCAACCGCTCGCCGCTCCAGTAGTCGTACCAGGTTCCGGGAGGCAGATGCACGGTATAGGGAGCGACCTCCTCAGGCGACGGATTCGGCGCCACCAAAAGGCGGCTACCGAACAGGAACTCACCCCCGCCGGTAGTCAGGTCGTACGGGCTTCCATCCTGCGTTGCGTGCGGAAACTCCAGGAACAGCGGCCGGTTGATGGGCAGGCCATCGTGCGAGGTCTCCTCCGCGAGAGTGTACAGGTACGGCATTAGCCGATAACGCTCTTCAATGAAGCGGCGGCGAATTGCCTCGTGCGGCGGTCCATCCACCCACACCTCGTGCATGCGCGTGCCCTTGGCGGAATGGTTTCGATCGATGGGCTGGAAGGCCGCGATTTCGATCCATTTGGTCAACAGATCGGGCGGCGGCGAGCCGGTGAATCCCCCTACGTCCGCCCCGGCAAGCGAAAATCCGCTAAGGCCGAGGTTGACGATCTGCGGCACCGTCATACTTAAATGATTCCAAGTGGAACTGTTATCACCGGTCCATGTGGTGGCGTACCGTTGTCCTCCGGCATAGCTGGCCCGGGTCATCACAAAGGGCCGCTCCTTGGGCCGTAGCGCGACCTCACCCTCATAAGTGGCGCGCGAGTTCTGCATGCCGAAGACATTGTGGATCTCCCCGTGCGATGCGGTGCGCTTCCGGAAGCCAGGTTCGTCGATGCGATGCTGCGCATCGTTCGGCATCGTCTTGCTTGGGCCGTTGAAGACCGCGGGCTCGTTCATGTCGTTCCAGAAACCGGCCACCCCTTCGCTCATGAAATCCTTGTAGAGCGAACCCCACCACCGACGCGTACGCTCTTGCGTGAAATCGGGGAAGACAGACGCTCCCGGCCATACCTGGCCTACGTATGTCGAGCCGTCGGGCAGCTTTACGAAGTGGTCGCCGGCGACGCCCGAGTCATACGGCGCGTAATCGGCGTTCGGCTGCTTCGCTATATGGAGATCGGTGATGACCACCAGCTTGAATTTCTCGCGCGTGAGGTCCCGCACCATGCCGCGGAAATTCGGGAACGCTTTCTGGTCGACCGTAAACGGCCGGTTTTCGCGTTGAAAGTCGATGTCTAACCAGAGCACATCGGTGGGGATGCGGTCCTTGCGCAGCCGCTCTGCAATCGCGCGCAGTTGCGATTCCGGGTAGTACGAGTAGCGCGATTGCTGAAAGCCTAGCGCCCACAGCGGCGGTAGCGGCGTCGGCCCGGTTAGCCACGCCCACTCCGTGAGCACCTGCTTCGGCTCTGGACCGTACATCAGATAATAGTCCAGTGGCCCGTCCAGTGATCCGAAGGTGTAGCGGCTTGCATCGGCAACACCGAAGTCAAAATTTGTGCGCCACGTGTTATCCAAAAACACGCCAAGCGCGCGGCCGTGGTTGACGTCGAGAAAAAACGGAATGCTCTTATAGATGGGGTCGGTCGATTCCTGCCATCCGAACGCATCGGTATTCCACATCGTAAACGCCCGCCCGCTGCGATCGAGCGGCCCCGGCTTGTCTCCCAAACCGAAGAAGTGGTCGCTGGAAGTGAGATCTTTGCTGACATGAAATCGATTCCCCTCCCACTGCACCGGCGCGGCATCCTTCTGCAGCACGTGGCCCTGCAGGTCCGCCAGCGTCAGACGGAGGTGGCCGTCCACGATGACGCGAAGTGCCTTCGTCGTGAAGCCCTGTCCCTCGATTGTTACCGGTACACTGCTGGTGCGGGACGACGGCAACACCGCCCACGAAGCATCCTCCGGCGCGTTCTCTCCTTTCCATGCACGCACGCGTAGAACGTCGTCGCGAAGTGCAGTGACCTGCAACGTGACATCATCAGCTTTGGCGATCAATCCGCCGGTGGCTGGCGTTATCTGCTGGGCAAACATGCTCACGGCGCCAATGCCAACGAAAAGAATCGCACAGCCAGCGGCTTTTCGGCTTGCATAGCTCCGGGCATGTAGCAAACGCTGTAGCACTCAGTTAATTATTGTCCATCCGTACAGCAGTGACCGAACTACCGGAGCGGTAGCTTTATTGTTTTTCCTGTTTGAGCGGATTGGCGGGCTGCATCGAGAATCTCGCTCATTATCATGTTGGTTTTTAACGAGGAGACGTCGTCGCCTTCGCTGATGTCTCCTCTTATGATGGCTGCCATGTAGTGGAGAGGATCGTCGTAGGGAGCGGGCCTTGGGCGACACGCACGACAAGGTAACACGCAACCACAAACGAAACCGTTTGCCTGACTTGGTGGCCGATGTAGGTCGACACCTGGACCGTAATGGCCCCTGGCCATATCAGCTTTCGCGCCTCTATCAGGAGCCGGAAATCACACCAGCCCTGCAGACGCTCAGAAAGGAGAAACATGCTGCCTGAGTGTCCGGCCCACGATGTGGAACGATTTAGTAGCTTTGCGTTCTTGGGCGTTACGGGATAGGATACTAAGGCTCGGGCATTTTGGGCCCCGAAGCGGAAAGGAAGAATCGGCATGTTATCGATCACCACTGAATTGGCCGCTTTGCTGAGCAGCGTTGATCGACCGGGTGATTTCTACGTTTCCGGCACAACGGAAATCCTGGCGCCGCGGTTAGAAGTCGAGGGCGTCGGTCCCCTTGCCCTGCCGCTTCTGCCGGCCCAAGCCGAGCAACTCATCTCGGTTGCTGAGCGCGCGCCCTATGGTCAAGGCGAAAACACCCTGGTCGACACAGAGGTTCGGCGTACCTGGCAAATGGGTCCCGATCGAGTGCGGATTCAAGGCAAGCATTGGGTGCGAACCCTGGAAGCGATCCTGGCCCGCGTCGCGGACGGGCTGGGGGTAACAGAGCCGATCGCGGCCGAGTTCTACAAACTGCTGGTGTACGATCCCGGCAGTTTCTTCGTGAGCCACCGCGATACCGAGAAAGCGCCCGGCATGTTCGCTACTCTCGTGCTCGTGCTACCGTCGATTTCGACGGGCGGTGAACTCGTAGTGCGGCACAAGGGCCGCGAGGTCCGGCTCGCTCTGCATTGTGAAGACCCGGCAGAGGCGGCCTTCGCCGCCTTCTACGCCGATTGTGTTCACGAGGTGCTTCCCGTCACGGCCGGTTACCGGCTGACCTTGGTCTACAACCTGCTGCGCCGGGGGAAGGGACCGAGGCCGGAGCCACCGAGCTATGAGGACGAACAGACCCGTCTGACGAAACTCTTACGGGCATGGGTTGACGAAAAACAATCGCCGGACAACGACGCACCCGAAAAAATCGTCTATGTTTTGGAGCATGCCTACACGCCGGCCGAGCTTGGATTCACGGCGCTGAAAGGAGCAGATGCCGCCGCAGCGGGCGTGCTGGTCGCCGCCGCGCAGCAGTCTAATTGTGACCTCCATTTGGCGCTGCTGGCCGTCCAGGAGAGCGGTATTGCGGAATACACGGAGAGTTACGGCTCGCGCCGCCGGTGGTCGGAGGAGGAAGAAGAAGAAGACGGATATGAGGCAGTTGAGGTTTGTGAGCGGCAGGTAGACCTGTCCGAATGGCGACGGCCTGATGGGGGCGTGCTGGCAATGGGCGAGATCCCGGTCGAAGATGAAGAACTCTCGCCGCCCCATGCCTTGGAAGAGACGGAACCCGACGAGGAGCACTTCCACGAGGCGACCGGCAACGAAGGGGCTTCCTTCGAGCGCACCTACCATCGGGCGGCCCTGGTGCTCTGGCCGCACGAGCGCCTCTTTGCTGTCCTGAGCCAAGCCGGCTTGCGGGTGACCCTTCCTTATTTGAGCAACCTCGTCGAGCGCTGGGCCGCTGACGGGGAGGATGGCCCATCGCCCTTGTGGCTTCAGGCGCACGATCTTTCCGGGCACATGCTGGTGAATTGGCCGTGGCCGATGCAGTCGTATGGGTGGCACAGCGAGACGCCGAGCGCCACCGCTCGGATGCTAACGCTCCTGACCCGGCTTCAGGACACGGTGCGTCTGGACACCTTCCTGGCGGACATCGCTGCCCACGGCCTCGACGACAAGGGCGACAACAACGCCATTCTCCCGGCGCTCGAACTTCTGCCACGCGATCGGGCTTTGGTCTTGCTGGAGCGCATCGTTGCCGGGAGTGCCGCGACCTCGCTCAGCGCATGCGGCGACCTGTTGGCCCGTGCCGTTGCCGGGCAGCCTCCGGACCGCCAGGCCGACTTCCGTGGCGCTGCTGTTACCCTGGTCGATCTTCTGCCGGGCGACGCTACGTATGCCGCACCAAAGGAGCCGTGGCGGCACAGACTCGAAATCGAGCCCGGCTTTACTGTCGATCTCTTCACTGCCTTGGAGCAGATCGACAAGACCTTAGCGGAGCGCACGGCAGACCAAATACTGGCTTGGCCCAAGATCTACGGATTCGATGCTGTTCTCGTTCCTGCTGTTCAGGAGCTGATTGGATCGCCCGTGCTCCAAAGTTCAGCGGCCGTGCAGAAGTTGCGCATAGCGTGTATCAGACACCTGCGCGCTCGCGTAGCGGAACCCCTGGAAGAGCCACGCGACTGGAAACGGGCGAGCAAGCTGAGATGCCGGTGTCCCCATTGCACGGAGCTGAGCCGCTATCTCGCTGACCCTGAGCGCAAAACGTGGGCGTTCAAGGCGGTGGAGACCGCTCGCAGACACGTGGAGGATACCATCCGGGAGGCTCACTGCGACCTGGACCTGACGACGGATCGTCGTGGCCGTCCCTATACCCTCGTTTGCACGAAGAATCAGGCCAGCTATGAACGACAGGTGAAGCAGCGTAAAAAGGACTGGGCAAATCTCAAAAGGCTGGAGGAAGGAGTGAACACTCCGTCAGCTCAAGCAGACGGCTTCTCGGAAAACGCTTGAGTTGACTACCTCTACGTTACCTTCCGAAAGCTAAATCGGTCCATAGCGGAATCGGACACTTAGACAACGCCTGAGGAGGAGTTCACTTGTTTGTGGAGAGCCCCGCGATCACTTCGGGCGTATGGCCAGATACCAAGTCGCGTTCGAAAAATGACAAATGCCACTCGTAAGGCTGGCTCTATAGTGTATTGCTTTGATTTAAGTTTGTCATTGTTTGACCGCAATTCGGTATGAGATATTGTCTGAAATCTAAGCAGTATGAGAAGTGTTCCCTCCTATCCGACGGATTTGACCGATGCCGAATGGGAGATTCTGGCCCCGCTGATTCCGCCCGCTCAGCCCCGCCGGCAAGACCTGCGGGCCATCGTCAATGGCATGCTGTATGTGCTGCGGGGCGGCATTCCCTGGCGCCTGCTGCCCCACGATCTGCCGAAGTGGAAGACGGTTTATGACTACTTCTGGAAGTGGCGTCACGCCGGCCTTTGGGAGGAGATCAACCGTACGTTACGCGAACGCGTGCGTGTGGCTGCCGGGCGCAACGCACAGCCCACAGGGGCGATTCTCGATAGTCAAACGGTCAAGACCACACACCCCGGCGGCCCGCGTGGCTGGGATGGCGGCAAGAAGCTGAAGGGGCACAAGCGCCACGTGCTAGTCGACACGCTAGGCTTGGTGCTGAAGGTGTTTGTGCACGAGGCGGACCTGCGCGATCCAGACGCGGCACCGGGCTTGGTGGCTTGGGCCCGTCAATACTTGCCCACCGTGCGCCATCTTTGGGTCGATATGATTTACCGAGGCCCGTTCGTGGACTGGGTTCAAGACACGCTGCCGTGGACCATCGAGGTAGTGAAGCGACCGAGTAAGTGGCGCTGGTACCCGCCCGGGGTGGAGCCGGTGGCGCTACCCGCCTTCACCGTGCTCCCGCGAAGGTGGGTGGTCGAGCTCACCTTCGGCTGGCTGGGCATGAACCGCCGCCTGAGCAAAGACTACGAGGGTGTGCCGGAAACCGGTGAGGTATGGATCTATCTCGGGATGAGTCGTTTGATGCTCCGCCTAACCGGACAGACCAAGCCTTGGCGCCAAAACAAGCGGCTTGACCCTTCTCAGACAACCTCTGAAAATGCAAACGTGCTCTCTTCCGCTTTTGCGTAACGTTTATAACGTTGCTGTAACGTAGTTACTTCTTTGGGGTTAACTGTTCGATTCCGCTGTACGATGACATTTTTTGGATGGACCATCCATGAATGTCGAACACCTTAAAGAAATCCAAAATAACGAGATCGTCAGAAAGCGCCTGGCGAAGGTCATGGCGCTGCGCTGCTTCCGCAACACCAAGCTCGAAGATCTCCATGCTGGCCTCTTTCCGTCCTCCGAGGCAGGGGACTATTCGGACGTGAAGGTGGCATCTCCCTTCGGAGAGATCCCCTGGAAGTCGCTCTCAAGATTTGACGACACGGAGATGAAGGCGCTCATGATCGATGTGGTCGAGCACTGCGATCAGTTTCTCTCGGAGCTCTTCGCCAGCCCCTACGGCGATTACCTTATTGAACAGCTACAGCAACGCGACCTCGTTCCGAACTGGAATGATCCAAGTAGCGGTCGCTAAATCGGGTTTTGTTGGGGCGTGCAGGGATGAGTGATGGCTGTCGAATAGGCTCCTGCGGTGAGGTGCGAGGAGTACCTCGTGCTCGGGGCTACGAGGCCAGCAACTGGCTCGTCAGTTCTTCCCAGGCTCGGACCAGCCGCGGCCGTGTGGCGTCGTTCGGATCCCGTGGCTCCGCCCCGAGCCGGTAGAAGCCCTGGCGGAGGTTGCGCAGAAAGCCGTGGGCTTGACAGAATCGCTGCGCTGCGCTCGGTGGTGTCAAGTTATTTGTGTAAACGGCATGGTGGTTGGTTTACTTTAAATACTCGGGAAAGCGTGTTTCCCAGAGCAAGGAAAAATGGTTCAGGGCCGCTTTCCAGTTGGGTAACGGCCCCCAC
>JAABUZ0100004062.1_pt1 | contig 20668 bp, 21 predicted proteins | sample 5562091 | NCBI WGS metagenome assembly JAABUZ01 (sample SAMN12813069, study PRJNA571459) | rock metagenome | isolation source: Antarctica rocks | place: Antarctica: Victoria Land, Linnaeus Terrace sud | collected 2015-12-21 | reverse complement strand
CGAGGCTCCGTCGGAGCCTCGAACCGCGTCACGACCGAACGGCTTGGCTCTATCGGTGGAGCCAAGCCGTTCGGTCGTCTTCCCCGGCGCACCGGCCAGCCGCCGCTCACGGGTCTCGGGCGTCTCGCCGCCCACGCCGCCGAACGGGATGTTCAGCGCCGCTCCGTTCCCGACGTAGCCGTTGACGGCCACGATGCCGATGCCGTAAGGCGGGTCCGCCCACACCATCTGCGGCATCTCGCCCCCCGTCAGAGCCAAGACGTGCTCGCGTGACAGGGCGCTCAGGGAGGCGACCCGGTGCCGCCCGCACTGCCAGACGTCGCCCGCCTGCACCCGCGTCTCGGCGTCGAGGGGCACGTCGTCCGGGTCGGAGCTGTCCTCCCCTTGGGCGTCCTCGGCGCTCGCCGCGAGCCGCGCCATGTGTCCCTCGAACTCCTCGTCGCTGAAGAACTGCGTCATGTCCACGCCGTCGTCGGCGAGTGCGCGCAGGACCTCGGGCGACCAGGACAGGGACGCCTCGCCCACGGCGTTGTCGGCGAGGGCCAGCTCACGGGCGCGGGTAGCCGGGTCCGCCATGTCAAGGTCGGTGCGGCGGACGGCCACGAGGTCCGTGCCGTCGGAGTCCACGACGATGACGTTTCGGAAGCCGAGTTCGCCCGCCTTCTCCCACGTCTTGTTGCCGGCAATGAGGACGTTATTCTTGTCCACCAGCAGCGAGCGGCCCGCGCCGAACGCCTGCAAGCTGTCTTCGAGCATGGACGCGCCCCGCGCCGTGCCCTCGTTGGCGTTACGGGGGTCGGCGGCGAAGTCGGCGACGTCCACGCGGTCCACAACGGCGGCGCGGAGAGCCGGGGCCGCCGGAAGGTCATCGGGTTCATTGACGGGTTCGGTCACAGGTTCAGCGCGTGGCATATTCTCTCCTTAGATAATGGGTTTGCGTGAAGTTAGAACAGAAATCGGGGACAGCCCAATCATGCCCTCAAAGTAGAAATCAAGCGATAATGAGCGCCACCTGACAACACTTCCACGTCAGAACGCCCATGCAGTATTGCACTAACAGCACGTCCATCCAAGCCCGATTGGAGGCCCGTAATCTCAGTCCAAGCGGACGAGAAGCAAGCACCGTTGAACTTTTGGTCATCGCGACCTCCGAACTTATCAATCGCACGAACCATAATCCAAGAAATCAAGTCGCTCATTCTAATCTCCTTTGACGCCCGCCAAGATGCTGGCGGCGCGGGACTGGCGGGCGTCGCGGAAGGCGCGGGCCAGGGCGGGCACCAAGTTGCGGGGGCGCGGCGCGCGGCGCGTCGGCCCGTCCAGGGTGCCGTCCGTCTCCTGCCAGAGGGCGAGCACGTCGGGCACGGCTTGGGCGGACAGGCCGTAGAGCACCGTATCCACCGGCTTATCGCCCGCCGTGCGCGAGGCGTACATAAAAAGGGCGCGGGCCGGGTCGCCGGGGCACACGAGGGAGTAGGAGCGGCGGGCGGCCAGACCCAGGTGACGCGGCAGGCGGGCGTCGTCCTGCCACGTCAGCAGCCAGAGGGCGGGGTGGACAGCAAGGACGGGAGGAACCAGGCGGGCGGGAGTCATCGACTGCCCCTCCCCGACTGCCCCTGAACCCGAACGCTCCCCACAACCCGAACGCTCCCCACAACCCGAACGCGCGCCGAGACGCGGCCCACGCGCCTGAAACGCTCGCCCATGAGCCGTGCCGCCGCCGACTCCGACAGGTCACAGTCGGAGCCATGCCCGATGCGGTCACAGACGGTCACGACCACGCGCCGCCCGCCGCGCGAGGTCAGCAGCAGCCGCGTCCCCAGCGGATAGCGGTTTGAGGCGCAGAAGAAGCCGCGCCTGGCGTTCTGCCCGTAGGTCCTCCCGTTCGCGGCCCTGCCGTCGGGCGCGTACCACGTCACCGAGGGGCGCAGGGGGCGGGACAGGAGGGCGGCCAGGGCAAGGGCGTGTATCAAATCTTTGTCCTCATCGCTGACAGTGACGCGATTCGGACAAGGCCTCGTCGTACTCCCGGTCGGGGACGAAGGACGGGTTCGTGGGGTTACAGAAGTCGTCCCAGTGCTCCTCCGCGACCCCCTGGCCCCGCGCAAAGGCCTCGCGCTCGGTCGTCTCGGCATCGAACTCGTAGAGACGTCCACCGTCAGGTGCCGTCACGACGACCTGATATTTCTCGACCGGCAGGAGGCTGATGGTGTAGCCCTCCCATTCCTGCGTGTAGACGACGCTCATGCCCAGTACTCTCCCTTGGCGTCTTCATCGCCTCGCTGGGCGGATTTGTCCGCTCGCCCGGCGAGTGTTCCCCGGCGCAGAGAAACGTCGCTTCCGGCTTCCGCCCTGTGGCGCGCGGAGGCCCGGCGGAGGGCGTCGTCGTGCCAGGACAGCTCATCATGGGCGAAGTAAAACGAGGCGGCGGCGGCCAGGCCCAGCAGCCCCGTCGAGAGGCCCGACCACCACGGCGGCAGGGCCGCATACAGCCACGCCCCCAAGGCCAGCAGGCCCGACCCCGTCACGAGGAAGAGGTAGTGCCCGGCAAGTGTCGGCTCGTCAGGCACGGCCAGCCCCTCATCCGTCATCTCATCCGTCATCATCTCGTCCAGTTTCATGTTCACGTCCAGTCTTCTAGCCCCGATCTTCTAGCCCCGAACGGGGTACTTGACGGCCCTCGGCTTGGGCGCGGGAACCGGGCCACCCGTCAGCATCGCCGCCGCCGTCGGGCGACGCTTGGCGTTCGCCGCCACCGTCGCCCGACGCTTGGCGTTCGCCGCCAGCCGCGCGGCGTCGCCCTGACGCCTGTGCGCGGTGGGCGCTGCCGTGTGCGCGAGCATCGCGGGCAGCGGGGCGCGCGGCGCGGCTGGCGTGGGCAGCAGGCGGTAGTACCAGAGCACGGCGGCCCACGCCTCGGCGTCAGTCGTGCAGCGCAGCGCCAGAACGCCCTGCGAGGCATAGAAAGCGGCGAACCGCTTCTGAGGCTCTTCCAGCGTCTTGCCCGCCGCCTTCATTTCAATGGTCAGCCCGGTCCACCCGCCACGGCACAGGTCCCAGTGCAGGTCGTGGACGCCCCGCGTCGCCCCCTCCCGCGCCATCCTGGCTGCCGTGGCCGCCGTCGTCCGGGTGGAGTTCGGGACGCTGTGGAAAAAGGCCAGCTCGGGCATGGCGGCGGCGTGGGCGCGGACCTCGCGCATGAGGCGCTGCTGGTGGTCGCTCTCGTCCGGCCCCGCCGCCGCCTTCGGGGATATTGCTCGCGCGGGGCGCGGGGCACGGGGCGCGGGATGGCCGGGGCGCGGGGAACCCGGACGGGCGGGCGGGCGGGCCGGAGGCCGACTCGCGGCGGGTGGGCGACTCAATTCCAGGCCCCCCGCCCGCGCCGCACCGAACGGCGATTCGCACGGCCACCCAGCGTGTCCCGCACTCTCCGCTGCGCGTCTTCTATTGTCAGGCCGCCTTGTATTGCCGTGGCTATCAGCATGGCCTTGACGACGGTATTCGCCACCTCCCAGCGCGTCCTGCCCGCCACGCACGGGATGAGCATGGGGCAGCCGCCCGTCATCGCCGCCTCGGAACAACCGAGGCAGGGGCAAACGCCTATCGCCTCCGGCGCGCATCCGTAGACCGCTTGGCAGGCGTCCATGACCGCGACGCGCAGGGGTTCCCACTCGGCTTCCGACGCGGGTACGGTTCCCGGCCCACGGACACAAACGACCAGCCGGGCCGGCGGCGGCACACGCCCCGCCACGCCCCCCTCGGGCAGCACCCACGCCTCGGCGTTCACCGTCAGTAGGATTAAGCCCAACCCGGTCGCCGCGTCGTAGACACTCCCCGGCACCGTGACCCACTGGGCGTCCGTCGCGGCGTCGGCAAAACCGCCGTGGGAGAGCGAGTCGTCGCCCGTCAGCATCGCCGCCGCCGCGCCCATGCCCGCCCCCGTCTTCCCGCCGTCCTGTCCGTTTTTGCCGTCCTGTCCGTTTTCCATGCGTCCCCTCCCGTCGTTTCGGCCCGGTTTATTGCTAACGTATCTATTATAGCAAACCCCGGAACCGGATGTCAAGCGATTGTCCGTTTTTCTAGGACGATTTTACGGCCCATTCTAACACGTTTCTGCGGGCGGCGCAACCGCCCACGGGCGCGGCGAAAACCCCGGTCACAGGTCGAACAGGCTGCCCGTCCCTGCCGCGCCCCGCGCGGTGGCCGTGGCGGGCGTGTGCGGGGCGTCTAGGGGGCATTGCGGGGCTTCGTAGGGCGGGACGCCGTTCTTCGCCCAGCGGCCCAGCGGCACCGCCACCTGCGGCTCAAAGCCTCGCCGGGGGTCGAACCCGTAGAGCAGCGCGTCCGCGCGGCTCACGCGGTAGGTGTCGCGGCAGTCCGAATCATACACCTGCAAAAAATCGAACTTACCGGCGTAGGTATCGAGCACCCACGCCTGGAACGCGATGGCGGGCGGCGTGTGCAGGAAATGGACCGAACGCCGGACGCGCTTGTGGAGGACGCGGCCAGAGATGTAGCCGTAGAGTCGAGAGTCCTGCCGGTAGACGCGCGTACTTTCTGGGGATGGACCCCCCTCACGGGGCTTGTCACCCTCACGGGGCTTGGGACGCTTGGCGGCGGCGGCGCTGATGGTGGTCATGGTCGATTCCCTCCTCACAGGGGTCACGGTCACAATCGGTCGAAGAAAAAGGGCGTCACGGCTTGTCCAGGAACAGGGCGAAACGCTCCATGAAGTCGAGGCGAACGGTGCCCTGGGGGCCGTTCCGGTGCTTGCGGAAGATGAGTTCGGCGGGCACCGGAACGGGCAGGGGGGCGAAGCCGTCCGTCTCGAAGGGCGCGGACTTGTCGCCGAACACATCCTCGCGGTAGAGGAAGGCCACGATGTCCGCGTCCTGCTCTATCTGCCCCGTCTCACGGATGTCGGCGAGGTCCGGGCGTTTGTCGGCGCGCAGGGTGCTCGCGCGGTTGAGCTGCGAGAGGGCGATGAGCGGCACGTCGAACTCCCGCGCCAGCCCCTTCATCTCGATGCTCACCTCGGTCAGCTCCTGCAAACGGTCCCGCGTGGGCCGGTCGGCGCGCATGAGCTGCAAATAGTCCACGCCAATCAGGCCCAGCCCCCCGTGACGGCGGGCGAACTTGCGGGCCTCAGCGCGCATATAGGCCGGGGTCGCGCCGCTCCGGTCGTTCACCTCCAGCGGGATGCCGTAAAGCCACGACGCCGTGTGGATGTAGCGGTCGTACTCGTCCGGCTGCATCCTGCCGGACCGGAGCCGGTGGTTGTCGAGCCGCGCCTCGGAGCAGACGACGCGCAGCATGACCTCCTCCTGGCTCATCTCCATCGAGAACAGCAGGACGGGGACGCCCTGGCGCGCGACGTGGGCGCAGATGCCCGTCAGCAGGGCCGACTTCCCCACGCCCGGCCTCGCGCCGATGACCAGGAAGTTCGGGGCCTGGAGTCCGTTGGTCATCCGGTCCACGGCGGCAAGCCCCGTCGTCAGCCCGAGCATCGCGCGCGGGTCCTCGGCCCGGCGCTCGATTTTCTCCGTCAGCTCCCACAGGATGTCGCGGGCCGAGCGGGACTGCGGCGAGTCAGGGAGCGGTGCGCGCGCCGTCAGGGCGTCGAGCATCGCCGCTAGGTCCTCGACGCCCGCGCCCCGCGCCGACGCCTCCACCACGGACACCGCGCCCTCGGCCATGCGCCGCCGCTCCGCCGCCGCCCGGACCCGCCGGGCATACTCGGGGGCCATGACCTGCGCGGCGTCGAACGTGACGACGGAGAGCACATAGGCCCGGCCCCCGCAGTCGGCGAGGCGGCCCGACGTTTCGGCGTCTTCAATCAGCACAAGCCAGTCCAGCAGCGGCCCGCGTGACGACGACTCGGCCAGCAGTGAGAACAGGGCCGCGTGGTGGGGGCGGGCGAAGTCTCCCGGCACCATCTCCTGCGCCCACCGCTCGCGCTCCTCGGGCCAGGCGACCATGCAGGCGAGCAGGGCGGCCTCGGATTCCAGGGCCGAGGGCGGGGAATAATCCGCGAGCGGGCCGTAGTCCACCGGACCGGTGTCTGCGGGCGGGCCGTAGTCCTGTGTCCGGCAGTCCTGCATCCGCAGGGAGGGGTTGTTCACGGGGTCATCCTCTCAGGGCAGCCGCCACCGGGGGGCGGCTGTTTTGCACCCAGGTTTGCGTCCAACTTTGCGTCCAGGCGCAGGGCGTGGTCGAGGCCGAAGTTCCGCACGAAGCCGGGGTCGGTAGCGAAGGCGTAGGCAGGGAGGGCGTCCGAGGCGGCAGCGGGCGGCGGGACAGTCGGCGGGGCGGGCGGGGCGTCCTCCCAGCGGCGACCGTTCAGGAACGTCGCGGGGTGCGGGATGAACCGCCCCCCGTCCCGCACCCAGGACTCGGCGAGGGCCAGGCGACCCACGGCGGCGCAGAGTTCGGCTTGCAGGACAGGTTCGGGGCGCAGCACGTTCCAGGCCCGGACGGCGGCGAGGCGGGCGACCCGGCGGGGGTAGACCTCCCAGAACGCCGTGAACCCGGCGGGGTCGTGGTCACATGCCCGCCCCGGCTTTCCCCGGCCAAGGTCTTTGCTCTGGACGGCAAGGACTTCTGCCGGGCCTTCCGCGTATTCCGATTCTGCCGAGTCTGCCGGCTTTTCTCGGGATGAACGACTTCCCCCCGCTTTCCCCCCTTTGGGGGGTAAGGGGGTATGTTGTATAGTGTCTGTTGTGGGCGCAATTTTTGCGCCCCCTACCGGCGCAATTTTTGCGCCCCCTACCCCGACGGAGCGGGCGCGGAGGGTGTCCGTCACGGAGGCACCATCGTCCACGTTGAGTTCGTATTCGCTGGCCGTCACGCCGTCCCCAGACGGCCTTACCGCCAGCACACCGGCGGCGGCCAGTGAGTCGCAGGCCACCTGTATCGTGCGCCGCGACAGGCCGGTCCCGGCCATCATCTGCGAAATCCCTATCCGGTCGGCGTCCTTGCGCCAGCCGAACGTCTTACGGGCGACCATCATCACAACGGCGAGTTCGGAGCCGGACAGGAAAGGCATCCAGTCGTCCAGGATAACGTCCGGGACTTGGGTGCTGTTGGGGCGCATTCCGCTCATTCGCATCCTCTGTTCATTCGCATCCTCTGTTCATTCGCATCCTCTGTGGTCGTGTATATCGGCGAGTGCTGTTCCTCGCCTGGCGAGTATAACCCGGCGGAAATAACGGCCCCGCACGAGCGGGGCCGTGAGGGCGGCGGCCTATCCGACCCGGTGGTAGGCGCAGGTGGGAGCCGTCCCCAGGCTCTCCCAGCATTCAAGCCTTCGCAGGTAGCCCTTCCCGCCCACGTAGTAGATGTTGGAGACCAGCTCGCCGCCGCACTGGGGGCAATGCCCGCGCACCCAGTCCGGGTGGGGCCGGTCGGGCGGGTCGGCGGGCAGCGCGCCCCTGGCCTCATCCGCCGTGGCCGCCTCGATGACGCCGTTCATAGGAGCTATTGGGCTGCTCACGCCGCACCTCCCGTCTGGACCACTTCCAACTCTGCTTCCAGCCCACCCCGCTCGTGTTGGTCGATGATGTTGGCGATTTCGTCTGCGCCAAGGTCGTCGTGAAACCAGCGCACGACATCATAGTTGCGGCGACACGCCGCAACTGCGCGGGCGGGCGTGTATCCCATCTCACGGAGTGCCGCCGTGACATTACTCATGACAATCGGGTGAAGGCTCATGCCGCACCTCCCGTCTGAGCTGCTGCCCCCCCAGTTCCGCTTCCCACGACGTCAGGGTCGCGTCGAGCGCCGGCAGGAGGTCAATCAGCCTCCCCGCCCGGTGCGCGCGCAGCACGATGGCCGTCCATCGCGCGTACAGCGATGCGGCCAAGGTGGAGCCGCTCGGGCAGAGCGCCGTAACCGGATACGCCCCGCTCTGCAAGAGCCGCCTGTTCATGGCCGGGGGGTTTATCCCGGCCTCCGCCGCGAGCGACGTTATCGTCTCGCCCCATACCGTGCGATGGGCAAGCCCCGCGAGTTCGTCCGGGGTGAAAACCGGCGGCCCCGCAGGTAGCCCCGCCGTCCTTGACTGCCCCGCCGGGTTCTTCCCCTTGCCCGTTCGCGGCCCCGCCCTCTCCGCCGTCGCTGTTGTCATGTGTACCTTCCTCGTCCGGCCAAATCTTTCTAGAAACTTAAACGTCCTAGAAAACCGGACGGTCTATTGTAGCACGACCTGCTTCCCCTGTCAAGCATCGTCCGACTAAATAATTCGTTTATTTTTTAGGACGCCGCGTAGAACTGTAACCAAACCAATAGGTCGCGTGTCAACATGATTATGAATATGCACACTCGCCTCGTGAGCGGCTTCCCTGCGAGCGTCCCTCCAGGGGGCGACTTTGCCGCGAGCGCCTCCCGCCTGCTCTCTAGGAGATTGACGCCCATGCCACCCAACGACCACGGGGCCGATAGACCGGGCCGGAACGGGCAATCGGAAACGGTTCGGCGGCCCCTCACCAAGCGCCAGCTCGACCGCCCCATCTACGGCCCGTACCGCGAGTTCGGGGCCGAGGTGCGCCGCCTGCTCGGGGCGACGCCCGGCGCGTCCCGCCCCTACCTCTCGCTCAAAGCCGCCGAGCGCCGCACGGGCGTCAGCGGCTCGACCATCGCCCTCATGGCCCACGGGGAAAAGGTCCGCGAGACCTCCATCGTGCAGTTCGCGGCTGGCCTGGGCGAAGACCCCCGGCGGCTGCTGAACCTCGCTGGGAGGCTGACGCCCGACGACGTGAGCGCCGCCGTCACGGGACCCGTGTGCCGCGACCCCCTGCTCGCGGCGGGGGACGAGGTGGCCCTGTCCGCCCTGGACGCCCCCCTCTCGGACGCCTACGCGAGCGCGGGCGAGCCGCTGACGACGGCGGCCATCGAGTCGGCCCGCCAGCCGCTTTCCGAGTTCCTGCCGGGCGGCATCCGGGCCATTCGCGTCCGGGGAGGGTGCATGGAGCCGCTGTTCCGGGACGGCGACGTGCTGCTGGTGCGTCCCGCGTCCACCGCCCACACGGGCGACGCCGTGGTCGCGCGCGTCGGCAGCGAGACGGTGAGCTGCAAGGTGTTCCAGCACACGGACGCGGGCGACCTTCTCACGGCAGAGGGCGGCGACGGCCCGCACGTCCGCATCAGCGCCGACTTCGAGATACTGGGCGTGGTTGAGGGCTATATCCGGCTCAAAGGGCGCGGCGCGTGGCCCTCGTGACCATGCCGGTGACCATGCCGGTGACCATGCCCGTGACCATGCCCGTGACCATGCCCGTGACCATGCCCGTGACGCCCCCCCCGAAGAGGAAACCCGCACTATGCCCCACCTGACGGACGCCGACCCCCGGTTCGCGGCGGCCCAAGCCATCAGCCGCCGCATCCAGGACCGCCGCCGCCACTTGCGCCTGACGCAGCAGGACCTCGCCGAGCGCCTCGGCGAGCCGCTGGGGACGGTCAACCGCTGGGACGGCGGCCACAACGTCATCAGCAGCCTCGACCTCGTGGCCGTCGCCCGCGCTTTGGGCACGAGCGCGGGGCACCTGCTGGGCGAGGTCACTGAGGCGGAGATGGCCGACGAGGTCCTGCTCGCCCAGTACCGCGCCCTGCCCGCGCCCGCCCAGGCCGCCGCCCGCGCCGTTTTGTGCGCCCTGTCCGAGCAGGCGGAGGCCGGGCGGCTGGGCTAGTTTGGCGTCCGGGCCACAGCCGAGACGCCGGAACACAATAAAGCATGACAGGGCCGCACAAACGCCCCCGCCTCGCTGGTTTTTGAGAGTGAATACCGCGCGGTAGGGCGCTGAGGCAGCCGTGCTTTTCTCCGTAGATGTGTCAGAATAATGGAGAAGAGGCGCTCTCAAAGCCGCCCTTCATCCGGTCGCTCCGAGGAGGCCCGCCGCCCTTGAAATCTCTGTCCGTCCGCCTTGTTCTCGTCTGCATTCTCCTCTTCGCGGCTCTGACCGTCAGCGTATCCGCCAAGCCGCCCACGCTGGAACCAGCGGGTGACTTCCCTAGCACAGTTCTGCCAAGCCACACATACACGTTCCACCTAACTTACAAACAGCCCGAGGGGGATCCGCCACAGACGCTCCAGATGATCATAGACACCCCTTACGGCCAGGTCAGCCAGAAGGCCGCCACGCCCGCTGGCGACCCGGTCGCCGGGGAGGACGTGAGCTGGGTGTTCACGCCTGAGCGGAGCGGCCAATACCAGTATCACTTCCAGGCGGCATCCGCAACCGGCGGCGTCGCGCGCTACCCAGCGGGCAGCGGCGAATTGGGGTTCGAGTCACCCAGTCCCCTTGTGAAGTACCTGGTGCTGGCGGTGGGCCTGGTCATCGCGCTGCTGTTCCTGCCGTTCGTCGTCTACCTGCTGGCGCGATCAGCCAACAAGCGGAGCGACCCCGCCGCCGCCGCCCGGATCGCGCTGCTGATCGGCCTGCTGTCTTTCTGCGGCCTGGCCTGGTATCTGTTCCTGAACGACAACCAGGACCCGGCCTCCAAGACACTCGGCATCATCATTGAAGCCCTCGCTGTCGGCGCGTTCCTGGTCGTCATGCTCAACCGGCGGCGGGCTGTCTGATACACGCGAGATTATGCACCTGCACCCGCACAACCTAGGCGCGCGGCTGAACCAGGAAGTCCGGCAGGAGCGCGGGCGCGTCGTCTATGGCTCCAAGGGGGCGGCGGGGATGGACAACACGCGCACGGCGGTCGGCTTCGCATTAAGCCTGCTTGCTGCCGTACCGCTGTGGGCGTTCGATCAGAGCTTCTTAGCCTCTATCGCTTCCGTGACTGCCTTCTGCTTCGGAGGGACGTGCCTGGTGCTGACGGTCAAGGGACGCGAGGCGGCGCGGCTGCTCAAGTCGCCGCTGCTCGACTACGAACTTTGCGACTTGTGGAAGCGAGAGACCGACCCGCTGGCGCGGGAGTACATCAACCTCGCGCGGAGCGTGCTGGCCCTGCCCGCGACGCACGACGCCCAGGCGGAGCGCGAAGTCGCCGACGCTGTTTCGGCCCTGGGCGCGGCCATCGTGGCCCTGCCGCCGGAGCCGCCCGTGGCGATGGACGACCCGGACGCACTGCGCGCCGAGGCCCAGGCGCAGGAAATCGCCGCCGCGACCGAAGCCGACTCTGTGATCGCTGCCAGCCGACGGCGGCGCACCGAGTCCCTGGCCCGCCGGGCGGACACGGCGGCGCGGACGATCCTGCTGCTGCGGCGCAACCAGGCGCTGCGCGAGGAGGTCGGGGAGCAGGTGCGCGCCTTGCAGACCAGCCTGAACGCGCTCCAGGTCGGTGGCCGTCAGTCCGCCCCCGAATTGGCTGGCCTTGCCGCCAGCATCCAGCGCGTCGCCCTGGAGGCCAACGCCGTCACGGTCGCCCGCGCCGAGGTAGACGCCCTCCTCAGCCAGCCCGGCGCGGTGGGTTCGGAGGCGCAGCCGGTGGGCATCGGCGGTCGCCAAGAACGGACAAGTTGAAACAAGAGATGACTTTCCAAGAAGAGGGGGTTTGGCCGCCCCCGCCCACAACTCGTGGATAATGATAACGCGCTCAGGACGAACAGAACACCCATGGCAGACAACACACAAGCAAGCACAAACGGCGCGGCAGCGGCGTCCACGACCGGGGCGCAGGCCGAGGACGGGCGGCTGCGGGGCATCTCGCGGTCGCTGATCGTCGGCGTCGGCGGGACCGGGCACCAGATCATGCTGGACATCCGCAAGCGGCTCGTAGACAAGTACGGGGCGCTGGACAAGCTGCCCATCGTCTCGTTTCTCTTGCTGGACACCGACCAGGCCATCTTCGGCAAGAACCCCGATTACGACGACGAAGTCAATTTGGACACGGCGGACAAGATACACACGTCGGTCCACGGCGTCGATTCGCTCCGCAAGAACCTGCGCGAGCACCCGCACCTGCGGACGTGGCTCGACCCGCGCGTGCTGACCGGCGACATCGACCAGGGCGCGGGCGCGGTCCGGGCGCGCGGGCGGCTGGCCTACTTCTGGAACTACGCGCAGATCGCGCGGCGTCTGGAAGAGCAGATGTTGCAGATCACCAAGGATTCGAGCAAAGAGACGGCCATCCGCAACGGGCTACAGGTCGGCGAGGGCATCACGGTCTACATCGTCGGGTCGCTGCTCGGGGGCACCGGCTCGGGGATGTTCTTGGACCTCGCCTACACCGTGCGGAACAAGTTCAAGTCTCAGCGGATGCTCGAAACCGTGGGCATGTTCTCGATCCCGCCGAACTCCGAGGCCGTGGCCGTGGACAACCGGCCCAACGCCTACGCCGCCCTGCTCGAACTCAACCACTACACCGACGCCACGACGACGTTCTCGGCCCAGTACCAGGCCGACATCCCGCCGATGGAGGACGCCGACCCGCCGTTCCGCTACACCTACCTCGCCGACACGTCCTCGCCCGCCGCGCAGCTCGACTCGGTGAAAGATTTGGTCGAGATGATCGGGCACTCGATCTTTCTGGATTTGACGTCCGAGTTCCAGCGGCAGAAGAAGTCCAACCGGAACAACTTCGACCAGTTTTTGATCACGACCGACGGGCTGGGCTGCCCGCAGAACTACATGGGCTTCGGGCTGTCCGCCATCGCATTCCCCAAAGATAAAGTGATGACGGCCTGCGCGAACCGTCTGGCGGGCGACATCGTCCGGCGCTGGACCACGCCGCTGGAGCGGACCGTCAACCTGGGCGCGTTCACGGATCAAGAGCTGGGGCGGCTGGGCCTGACGCCCGAGGCCGTGCAGCGGCAGGTCTTGACCGGCAACTCCGAGACGGGCGAGACGCTGCGCGACGGCGCGATGGCCTTCTGGCAGGCCGTGGACCGGCAGTATCTGACCGCCTACCCCGGCCACGGCAACGTCGTCGCCTATCTGTTGACCCGCCAGCGCGAGGCCGAGGCGAAGGTCGCGGACACGGACCCGAACCCGGACCTGCTCGCCAAGCGGCGGGCGAACGTGGGCGAGTCGGTCTATCAGATTCAGCAGAATCTGGGCGCGGCGATCCGGGCCAAAGAAAAGGCCTTGCGCGAATGGGTGTCGGCGCGGGTCAACGACCCGAATCACCGGCACACGGTCGCGGCGGGCGCTTTAGACACGATGGCGGAGCGGTTCCGGGGCTACGTCGCCCAGATGGAGAAGCGGCAGGACGAGCTTTTGGGCGGGTCGCTGCCCTTGGGCAAGGCGCGCGACGAGGCCTTGCAGCAGATCGGGCGGCACGCCGGGGACTTCATGCTGGGCCTGATCGCCACGGCCAAGCGGCGGGAGATCGACGAGCAGAAGGACGCGTATCTGGCCGCCGCCCGGCGGCAGGACGCCGAGGCTTTGGACCTCAAGGCGGCGGGCGCGGCCATCGTCTTTTATCGGCAGATGCTCGACGCCGTGGCCGTTCTGCGGGCCGAGATGGACCGCTACGTCGAGCGCATGGAGGCGCTGCGGGCGCGCTTCGAGCGGGCTGAGCGTCTGGCCGTGCAGGAACCCACCGATGTCAACGGCGAGGTGCTGTTCGATCCGGGCCGGCGCGAGACGGACCCGCACACGGGGCAGGACCGCTACGTCGGCGGCGACATCGACGACCGCTACGGCTTCTACGTCGGGGCGGCAGCGGACCCGGCCAACCCCGTCGTCAACAATCTTGTCGCCGACATCCTGCGGACATTGGGCACCCAGGGCGATTTGTGGGGCGTCCGCGACGGCGACATGGCGCGTCTGAGCCAGGTCATCTACGACCACGCGCGCGGCGTGTTCGCGCCCATCGCCGAGGAAAGCGTGTTGGACAAGTTCTACGCCAAGTACGGCTTAGAGTCCGACCGCACCGTCCAGACCCTGCGCCGCGTGGCCGCGCTGTCACAGCCGTTCCTGCACCTCCAGGAGAACGCGCCGAACTACGCGCATAACCTGAACAAGGAGCAGACCATCGTCGGCGTCCTGCACGGCGCGGCCCCCCGGACCGAGAGCGAGCAGCGGTTCGCGGCCATGCTGACCGAGTCGGTGCAGAACGTCAAGGACCAGCAGATCACCAACTCCAACGAGCCGGAGCAGGTGCTGTTTCTGCGCGAGCGGGCGGCCTTCCCCCTGAGACTCTTGCAGGGCATGGACTCGTACCGCTACGCCTACGACCAGGTGAAGGCGCAGGGCGCGGCGGCGAACCCCATCCACACGCGCACCGACGTTGCCGACTGGGTGCGGATTTCGCCGCCGTCGTCCGAGGACCAGAAGGCGGCCTGGCGGGCGTTCGTGGTCGGCTGGGCGTCGGGCGTCATCGGCGAGGAGCGCGAGACGCGGTACACCAGCGTCGGCACACGGACCGAGACGCGCTTCACGGCGAGCTACGTGGACAGGTTCGGGATGCCGAAGTCCGACGCGCTGGGCGGCTTCAACCGGGTCGAGTCCCCCGTGGTTGGTTTCAAGCCGGAGGCGGGCGGGGCGGACCGGCCGCCGCTTGAGGCGCGCGACATCGTGCAGCATTTGTGCGACGACCGGCGGATGCAGGCGCAGGTGGCCCATGCGACCGACGAGCGGCTCCGGGCGGAAGGCCCGAAGACGCTGGGGAACCGCCTGGTGGCCCACGCGAACGCCCAGAAGATGAACTGGCCCCCGGCGTTCTATGACGCCTACTACAAGGTGCTGTCGGGGTACTTGGAAGAGATCAATTACGGGGGGAGTGAACCTAACCCCCCGGCCTCCAAAGAACCTAACCCCCCGGCCCCCTTCCCTAAGAAGGAAGGGGGAGGCGGAGGGGACGGGCCGAACCTAACGCCGGCCATTATCCCTACCATCGCTGAGGGAAACGGGGCGGCGGCCCCGACGCGGACGCTGCGGGAGCGGCTGGTGGAGCTGAAGGGGCTTTTGGACGACGGCATTGTGACGCAGGCGGAGTTCGACACACGGCGGCGGGAGATACTGGCGGAGGTGTGAGGGATTTGGGTGCGGGGGCTTCGGAACCCTGCCGCCCCCATCTCTGTTAGAGTCAGAATGCGACACGCCGCACCCGAATCAGCAAGGAGCAAGCACGTGAGACGAAGTCTGTCTTGGTGGCACGAAGCAGGTTTGACGACCGGCCTGGCCCTGGCGGCTGCCACGCTCGCCGCGCCGTCCGCGCTCGCCGGGCCGCTGGACATGCTGACGCAGCACGGCAACAACGCCCGGACGGGGGCGAACCTGCGCGAGACGGCCCTGAACACTGCCGATGTCAAGCCGCAGACGTTCGGCAAGCTCTGGACGCGGGACGTGGACGGATACTTGTACGCGCAGCCGTTGTACGTCCAGAACCTGGCACTGCCCGGCCAGGGCCTGCACAACGTCGTCTTCTGCGCCACGGCCCACAATAGCGTGTATGCGTTCGACGCAGACGACCCGAAGGCCGCCGCGCCGCTCTGGAAGATCAACCTGGGGCCGAGCGTCCCCGCCGCCGAGGTCTACACGACCCAGTGGACCGATATGGTGAACGAGATCGGCATCACCAGCACGCCCGTGATCGACCTGCCGGGCAGGACGATCTTCGTCGAGACCAAGAACAAAGAAAACGGGACATACACGCAGCGGCTGCACGCGCTGGACCTGGCGACGGGGCAGGAGAAGCCGGGCAGTCCGGTCCTGATTCAGGCCACGGTGCGCGGGACCGGCGAGGCCAGCGTGAACGGCGTCTTGGCGTTCGACCCCGTCAAGCAGCTCCAGCGCCCTGGACTGCTGCTGACAAACGGCGTGGTCTACCTGGCGTTCGGCAGCCACGCGGACGCAACCCCATTCCACGGCTGGATTCTGGGCTACGACGCGCGGACGATGAAGCAGGTGTGCGTGTTCAACACGACCCCGAACGGCGCGGAGGGGTCCATCTGGCAGGCCGGCATGGGCATGGCCGCCGACGAGGCCGGCGACATATTCGCGATGACCGGCAACGGCTCGTTCACGGCCAGTACGGGTGGCACGGACTACGGGAACTCGTTCCTGCGCCTGCGGCCGTCGGGCGGGACCCTGGCCGTGCGGGACTATTTCACGCCGTTCAACCAGGACGACCTGAACGCCCACGACACGGACGTCGGCGGCTCGGGGCCACTGCTGGTCCCGGATACCGACCTGATCATGGGCGGCGGCAAGGCGGGCGTCCTGTACGTGACCCACCAGGGCAAGCTGGGCCACTTCAAGGCCGACTCGGACTCGCAAATCTCGCAGTCGTTCCACCTGGAGGGGGCGGAGAATATCCACGGCTCGCCGGTCTTCTGGGATGGCCCGGCCGGACCGCGCGCCTACATCTGGGCGGAGTTCGACCACCTCAAGGCATTCCGGCTGGTCCAGGGCGTGTTCCGCACCGTGCCCGAGATGCAGTCCGCCATCGCCGCGCCGACGGGGATGCCGGGCGGCTTCCTGTCGGTCTCGGCGGACGGCGGCAAGGCCGGCACGGGCATCGTCTGGGCCTGCCTGCCGTTCGACCAGAACGCCAACTGGGTGACGGTGCCGGGCGTCATCCGCGCCTACGATGCCTCGGACCTGACCCATGAGATCTGGGACTCGAAAATGAACGCAGGCCGGGACGACGTGGGCATGTTCGCCAAGTTCTGCGCCCCAACGGTCGTCAACGGCCGGGTGTACGTCTCGACGTTCTCGAACCAGCTCCAGGTGTACGGCCTGCTCGACGGCATCCTGCCCGCCCTGGACAGCGTCTCGGCCACGGCCAAACATGTCGTCATCCGCTACAAGAAGCCCGTGGACCCCGTTTCGGCGGCGCGGCCCGCGAACTACGCCCTGGACAACGGCGCGCGCGTCCTGCGGGCATCGCTGGACGGGGACAAGAAGACGGTGTACCTGGCGACGACTCCGCTGCTCCCCGGCGTCCAGTACACGCTGACGGCGGGCGGCGTCCGCGACCGCGCCAACCCGAATCTGCGCCTGCCCTCGGCCACCCATGCCTGGCTGCGCCCCGGCGCGGCCACGGCCCGGCGGTAAGCGGCGTCCACCCGGCGCACCCCAGTGTGCCGGGTGGACTCCCCTGCCCTTGACATTCCCTCCCCCGCGTGTCATACTCCGCAAACTACTTTGTGAAATAAAGTGACAAGCGGGGTAAGATAGTGACATCCAAAGACGCAGAAGACTACCCGGAACGAGACGCAGAGAAAGAAACATCGCGCATGGAGAGCCAGACCACGCTGCTTGAGGGCATCAACAGCCCCGCCGACATCAAGCGCCTGTCCCCCGACCGTCTCCGCCAACTGGCGGGCGAGATCCGCACCTACCTGACGGAGACGGTCGCCAAGACGGGCGGGCATCTGGCCCCGTCGCTGGGCGTGGTCGAACTGACGCTGGCCCTGCACAAGGTCTACGACATCCCCCAAGACAAGCTCATCTGGGACGTCGGCCACCAGGGCTACGTCCACAAGATACTGACGGGCCGGCGCGAGCGGCTGCCGACGATCCGCCAGCACGGCGGGCTGTCGGGCTTTCTGCGGCGCGACGAGTCGGAATTCGACCTGTTCGGGGCGGGCCACGCTTCGACGTCCATCTCGGCGGCGATGGGGTTCGCCAAGGCGCGGGACTTCCGGGGCGGCAGGTCTTCCGTGCTCGCGCTGATCGGCGACGGAGCGCTGACCGGCGGACTGGCACTGGAAGGACTGAACAACGCCGCCGCTGACGGGACCGACATCACCATCGTGCTCAACGACAACGAGATGTCCATCGCCGAGAACGTCGGCGCACTGGCGACTTATCTGTCCAAGCTCCGCATGGAGCCGCTGTACCAGGCGGGCGAGAACACGGCCAAGCGCGTCATCGCCGGGCTGCCGGTCGGCAGCGGGCTGATGACCAAAGCCGCCAAGGCCGCAAAGCACACGGCCACGCATTTCGCCACGCCCGCGCACACGGGCCTGCTGTTCGAGGAGATGGGCTTCACTTACATCGGCCCCATCGACGGCCACAACGTCGAAAATTTGATTAACGTCTTCCGGCACGTCAAACGGCTCAAGGGGCCTGTGCTCGTTCACGTGCTGACCGTCAAGGGCAAGGGCATCCCGTTCGCCGAGGCGAACTCGCGCACCTACCACGGGCTGGGCCGGTTCAGCTCGGACGACGGCCGGACCGAGCCGAAGGCACCGGGCGTGACCTACACCGATGCGTTCGTTTCGGCCCTGAACGACCTGGCCGAGACCGACGACAAGATCATCGGCATCACGGCGGCGATGCCCGACGGGACCGGCCTGAACAAGTTCGCCAAACTCCACCCGGAGCGGTTTTTTGATGTCGGCATCGCCGAGCAGCACGCGGTCGTGTTCGCGGCGGGCCTGGCCGCCGAGGGCTTCAAGCCCGTCTGCGCGATCTACTCGACATTTTTGCAGCGCGCGTATGACCCGATCATCCACGACGTCGCCTTGCAGCACCTGCCGGTGCGGTTTTTCCTAGACCGGGCGGGCCTGGTCGGCGACGACGGCGGGACACACCACGGCGTCTTCGACCTGTCCTACCTGCGGTGCGTCCCGAACCTGGTACTGATGGCCCCTCGGGACACCGACGAGATGCGGGCGATGACCCGTTTCGCCCTGGCCTACGAGGCCGGGCCGATTGCCGTGCGCTACCCGCGCGGCGGCAGTGTCCCTTCCCCTGAACACGAAACGCCGAGGGAAGAGATAGAACTGGGGCGGGCCGAGACGCTGCGCGAAGGGCACGACGTGGCACTCATCGGCCTGGGCGCGGGCGTCGAAATCGCGCTGGATGCCGCCGACCGGCTGGCTATGGAGGGCGTCCGGGCGACCGTCATCAACGCGCGCTTCTGCAAGCCGCTGGACGCCGCCACGGTCTGCGAGGCCGCCCGGCGCTGCGGGGCGGTCGTGACGGTCGAGGACGGCGTGACCACGGGCGGCTTCGGCTCCGCCGTGCTGGAAGCGCTGGCCGACGCGCGCGTCCTCGTGCCGACGGCGCGGGTGGGCCTGCCGGATGAGTTCATCGAGCATGGCCCCGTTTCGACGCTGCGCGAGCAGGTCGGGCTGACTGCCGAAGGAGTGGTTTCGTGTGCCCTGGCCCTGCTGCCGCCCCGCCCCGCCACTCGGACCAACGGCACGGGGACGGGCGGTGCGGAGCGGCTGGCCGGGAAAATCCCGGCGGGGGCGGCTTCTTAGTTGGCGCGTAAAGGGCGAAGGGCGGCCCCCGCTGCAAGCCACACCGGCGCAAAGGGGCCGTGGGCGGCCTACGCCGCCGTGGGATTGGCCTGTGCCGGGTTGGGGGCAGGCGGGACATACCTCGCCCTGCGCCCCGCGCTGGCCCAGGCGACGATCAGCCGCGCGACGACCGCGCAGGCGGCCCGCGATCTAGGGAACGCCTACGAAGACCGCCGGCAGTGGCCCGAGGCCATCCAGGCATACACCCAGGCCATCGCAGCGGGCCTGGACAACCCGGACATCCGCACCGACCTGGGCGTCGCCTACTTCAAGTCTCAGCAGCCGCAGAAAGCCCTAGAGCAATACGCGCGCGCGCAGGGCGAAAACCCCGGCCACGAGAACAGCCTGTTCAACGAGGGCAGCGCCTACGCCGTGCTCGGCGACAGCGCGCGGGCCGTCACGACCTGGCAGCAGTACCTCCAGCGCTTCCCCCAGGGCCAGCACGTCGCCGCCGCCAAGAACTTCATCGCCACGGTCCAGTCACCCGGCCTGTCTGCCGGGACGCCTAAGCCGTAGCCAGAACGCCGCGCGGTGCAGCAGATTTTGTCCAGGCGGTGTCCGCCTTTAATGTGCATCCAGATGGACGCGGCCTGTTCGGTGTTGCCATTCCAGGCCGAAGCGTCTTCATGCGCTCTCCGCGCATTGCAATGTACCGCCGGGCCTATGTTAAGCGGTTTTCGGGCGGGGTGTGATATAATGGGGGCAGTGGCGGCGCGGGAGGATCAGGCCAATGGCGGACGATTACGACGAGCAGGACGGACAGCAGGACGACGCGGAGCAGGCGGTGGGGCAGGCCGCGCCTGAGGAAGTGGACGCGCACCGGGGCCTGCTGGGCGAGGCGATGAGTCATTTGGGCGGACAGGGCGTGGACGTTGAGGGCCTGCTGGGGCAGGCGGGCGTAGGTACGACTGACCCGAGCCAGATGTCGCACGGCGATCTAGTCAGCTCGACGCTGGCCCTGGCGCGGGCACACCCCGAGGTCATGGCCCAAATCGCGCAGCGCTTCCCCCAGGCGCAGGGCCTGCTGGGGTCTGTCTTGGGCGGCGCAGGCGGCGGGGGCCAGTCCGGCGGGATGCTGGGCGGGCTAATGGGCCGGCTCGGGCTTTAGGAACGGAGGCAGGATTCTACCCCTATGGCCTGAACTCGAATGAGATTCTGCTGAAAACGCCTGAAGCTATCGATCTCTTCAATCAAGGAATCGCAAGGTGAGAACTAGCCCTCCTTTAACCTTTGAAGGACATCTTGAAGAGTTGCGGAACTGGTTGCGGCTTAATGTTCCCGACGTGGACACTATGCCTTTCAGCTTTTATGACGTGAAAGACATAAAGCTAACCTAAGTTGCGTTTCTGGTTTTTGCGGTTTGGGCGCACAGTCGAGCCTCTGGTAGAATGCCGGGGTACCAACAGGACGGTGGGCTCGAACCTCTAACCCAACTGTTATGAGGCGGCTTCTAAAGACAATTCATTACTCTGGTAGCCTGAGCAATGGTAAACATTGGAATACGTTCTTCTACTATGA
>JAABUZ0100004061.1_pt1 | contig 20671 bp, 18 predicted proteins | sample 5562091 | NCBI WGS metagenome assembly JAABUZ01 (sample SAMN12813069, study PRJNA571459) | rock metagenome | isolation source: Antarctica rocks | place: Antarctica: Victoria Land, Linnaeus Terrace sud | collected 2015-12-21 | reverse complement strand
CTCTTCAAACATGGCCTGCACCCCCCCCCCCCCCCCCACTCCTATCCTCCCCATCTCCACCTCCTTCTCCCAAAAAGAGACACCCCTTCTCAGGCCCCCCACCTCCTCACACCTCCCGCTGCTGCTATTCCCCACCGGCTACGTCTGCTTCTCAGGGGATTACGGGGCTAGCCGGGGAGATGAAGTTTTTGCAATGTGGGATGGGTGCTTGGATTTGGGGGTTCCTTTGGGGGAGATGGGGGGGTTTTATGTGGGATGGAGGGATGGGGGTGGTGTGCTAATTGGATGTGAGGGGTTACGGTGACAGGTATGGTAGTAGGGAAGAGGAGGGGGGATTTTTGGGGTTTGAGGTTCTGTGGCCGAGACAGTAAGGGGATGGGAGGTAGAGAGGGGCGTGAGCTGGGTTTTGGGGAGTGCTTTGTTTGGTTTGTGGGGATCTAGATGTGACAGGAGGGTAAGGAAAAGGGGTTAGGTTTAATTTGCGCCTTGTTTGGTTGTGATGTTGGGTGATTTCGTCGGAATCGTGTTCTCGCCGATTTGCTTTCCACACCGACTCGACGTCCACCATAGCCTAGGCCTACTCCTTCTCCTTCGCATGCTGATACATCCCATTGACGTCCTATACATACTGCGACATCCACCTGATCCCCTCGCCATAACCTACAACCCCACACAATTAGCCTCCCTCTCCCCAAACCCCCCATCTCAGAAAAGAACATCACCTCCACTCACCCTGCCTCATAACCACACTACACATAAACACCTCAATCGGGCGTATCCCCTCGAGCGGGACTTTCCCCTTCCCCGTCGTCTGCCACAGCCCCAGCTGATGCCTCAGCTCCTCCTCGCTCACCGCGTCCGGGTGATCGATCTTGTTGCCGAGGATCAGGAAGGGGACTTTGGAGAGGTCTTCCATGGAGAGGAGGGCGTCGAGCTCGGCTTTGGATTCGGGCAGGCGCTCGTGGTCTTTGGCGTCGACGAGGAAGACGATGCCGCTGACTTCGGGGAAGTAGTCGCGCCAGAGACGGCGGGCTGGGGAGGGTTAGCTGGGGGGGGGGGGGATGGGTAAAGGGCGATATGGGGAGGGTACCTTGTTGATGGCCGCCGAGGTCGAAGGTTGTGAATTTGACGTTGCCGATGGCGAGTTCTTCGGATGCTGGTGGGGTTCAGTCAGCCGGAATCTATGGAGCAGACGGAGTAGAGCGGGACAAGGCGTACTGGGGTGGAGTGTGGGTTGCATGACAGCGACGCGGTCGTTCTGTGTACGTGTGATGCATCAGTCCTTGCTCTTCTTTCCAATAGAGCCTTCTTCTAAGGTTTTTCCTCCGTCGTGATGCGAACAGAGTCCGTGTGGTGCAGTCAACAACAGGCGTACCTTCAACATGTGCAACAGCGTCGTCTTGCCCGCGTTGTCGAGACCCAGAAACAGGAGTTTGGCATGCTTGTTCAGCAGGCCTAGGGAGGCGAGGACATCCCAGACTAGCATGCACAGAATCAGTCAAAGCGGTCCCGATATCTTAATAGCTTGAAATGGGCAAGAGAGGTGCAAGGGCTGGAGGGGTGCGTACACCAGTTGACGATCCACATGGCTGTCTTCCCAGGTTCAGCTATTGCTTTCTTTGCCGTGCAGGTTATGCGATGAGGAATACGGTTGGTGCCTGAATGAATAGGGGAGAGTGTGTACGGTGGTCTTTTCGGACGGTTGATGTTCGGACTTTGGTCAGGGCTTGGCGATGACGATCAAATTCCTCGAGAGTTGCACGGCACTATCATCAGCTCGTACAAATAGCGTTCGAAATGCCAAGTCATAAACGATATAATAGATGGAGAGCTGATGTGAAGAATGTCTGATGCCTGTATGTTCAATCTAAAGTATCTACAAACGAATGCAATGGTTATCCAGCAAACGTGAAATAGCGCCTTCCCATGCCATGAATCGTATCATGATAACCCATAACCTCGTAAGCCCGCTGGGGCATTTCAGAGCGTCGCTTGACTCATCCTTCCGAATTGCTGGAACGAGTTCGTATGTACGCGCTGAAAGTGTCTCGGATGTTGTATGTACAGTGATGGTGGGGGCAAAAGGAGGATGTGGCCGGTCCCCATGCTTCTGCAGTGGTGTATTGAGTCTAGCGCCAAGGCAGATGCTTTCTATACCGAAAGGACAACTTGCGCTTTCGTTCCGTAGCCTCTGCATTTCTCGGCCATCTCTAAGCCGACTTCTCTCATTCGCTGCGCACCTCTGCCAGAATGGCATTTACGCTCTTTGTCTTTCCCGGCCGTGCGGCAATGCTGACGCCAAAATTTCTCCCGGCGCCTCTGTCTTTTCCTCTCAAGACCTTGGACAATATCAATGGGGCCGCGGCTATGGATCTCCTGGCCCTTGGTATCGGTAGCGGTAGCTTCATCGTCTAGGTCGTCAAGATACTTTCGGTGTTTACTCCAGAAAGGGTTCGGCGTGCGAGGCAGAGAAGCAGTATGGGTCAAATGAGGACGTTGAGCGAGTCGAGCCATCGCCACCCCGATTGTCCGCTTCTTCGGTGAGGCGCATGGCGAGGTCATCCTGGTCGAAAGTGGAGACTTCAGTTCATGCTGCAAGCGCGCCGGAGCTAGATTACTGGTTGGTGACTGGCCAAATAGCCGTCGTGGCGGAGGAGATCTATATACAGTAGCACACTTGCCCGGTGGGGGCGGTGAGCGCATACGCTTCGGCGAAGGCATCGGAGATTTGCCACCTCTTCGAGGTAAAGGCTTCTTGTGATGAGGAAAGTCTTCGCTATCTGAATTATCAGGTCGGCCGGCTACCCAGGCGTCGGAACCGTCACTTGATCGTATCATGGCGTCGTCCTCTTCGTCGTCGTCTTCCTCGTTCAGTTCTGGATCGGATGTGGGAAAGCTCGGGTCGATATCTTGAGGTAATACTGTATGTTTCGATCGTTTGCGCTGTTCCAGACATGACGCGTAAGCAGCCTCGAGGGGGCGGTCCTCGTCGAGGGTACCGCAGACGAAATCAGTACTGTCCGGGAGATCTGGCGTGCCCGGTCTCATCCTGTCGGCTTTTGCTGTTGACCGGCTTCTGCTGATGCGCCTTGCAGACGATGTGTAATGCGACCGTCGCTCTCGAATGTTGATCATGGATTCAATGGACGAGTCTGAGGCCACTCTCTTGGTCAATGGACGAATATGCTCAGTGTGATCGGTGGATGTTGCAGCTGTCGTAAGTCCGGGGGTCCAGAATTGATAGTCTGAATCCATATCGCTATCGTCGTCGGAGTCTGCAAAACCCTCTTCGTTGTCAGTCTCGTTGCCGTCAGAGACATCCTCGTCGCTATCGACTTCATCGATGCCAGTGTTTGCTTCATCGTCGTCCTCGTCCTCGTCTTCATCATCTTCGATTGCCTCATCTTCTGCTTCTTGACCCAGCTTTCGAATGGCGTTCTCCTTCCGAAGGGTGTCATTGACAGTAAGCTTTGGTTGGTCTCTAATCTCCTCCTTGGTCCATTCATCCTCTGCACCAAAAGACCCCCCAAAAGCATGGAACGTAGTCAATTCTGACTTCTCTAGCTTCTGGCGCTTGGCAGCGGAGTCTGCTGAGGGTCGGGCTTCGTCGACTTTTGCTATTCTCTCTTGCGAAGTATTCTTGAAGGTGGACACGGTAGATCGTACGTCCCGATCATGCCTTGCATTAGTTTTAGGGATAGCCAGAGACATTTTAGGCACCTGGCCTTCCGCAGGAGCCTCTCCCCGAATTGCCTGAACAGGAGCTTTGAATGGACAAGCAAACCTGAGCATGGAGGGACGCTTTGGAGGATCGACAGGCTTGACATTCTCTTTGGCGATGTTGTGAGACTGACCGGTGTCTTCTGCTTCAGCCTGAGGGATGCTTTGACGCCCACATGCAAACGTAATGCACCTTCTTTGCTTTAGGCCAGCTTCCAAGCTTGTTTTTTGAGGGGCTTGAGGATTGGCTTCTCTGGTAGGTACCTGTGCTGCATCCGAATCCCCTTGCCTTTCTGACAGGGACAGCTCTTTGTGTGTGGGAGATCCATAACCCGTAGCGTCAGCGGCGGGTAGGGGAGGGCTTGGAGTATTTGGACTCGTTGGTCCTCCATCACTGGTGAGTACAGGAGCCTCAGCGTCGGAGCCTGAGGTGTGATCAGAGCTGGACAGCAGAGCCTGCGTAAGGAGCGAGGCATTTCTAGTTTTGAGAAAATGCGGTGACGGCAGTGATCCATGATCGGACATCAAGCCAGATGATGGCATCGCGACGCGCCCGAAATATAGACGTTCGTCGGGTGGCTCGTCGACGTCTGCAGGCTCGTCATCGCCACCTACTGGTTTATCTCCTGCTGTCTGCAAGCCGCTGGAACACGGCAGCGCCATTACAGCGTGAACACGATCGTAACCAGATTGCTGGTGATGAGCCATGACCGTGCTCTAATATCGTTATGTATAGGTGGAGGACGAGCAGGGTTTTGGCCTGAGCACCGCCAAAGGGCGAAACGCCCAGCACAGTAAGAAAGACACACGAAGGTTATGACGGATATGGCGCCATTTTAGGCATCATGAATTGTGGTTCTGTAGCAGAAAGGCTGTGTTTAGGCGTAAAGTAGGGTCCAAAATGTAATGGTGGTCCGTCTGTGTGTAGGAATAGACTGCTGGTCAGATTGTCATTGAGATTGTTGTTGGAAAACAGACGTGTGCATCAGGTAGGTCGATGAGCCGTATATAGCCCTCGGGCATCAAGTCTATAATTGTCGTTCTGGCATGGTTGCAAGTTCGAGCATCACACTCGGAGAATGGGTGGTGAACTCTCTTAATAATGAAACGTGCTCGCGTTGCGATATACGAACGGCCACCTCGACCCTGTGCGTTGAAACGCAACAGGATGACGGGCAGGCCAGGTATGATATCAGACCTGAGACTTTGGGTCAGGATATGCGGAAGGAGTTGGTGGCTGAGTGAGTCTGGGGAAGGATTGCAGAAACACGATTGCCGCAGCAATGAAGGGCTTCTTTGATGGGGAGCTGGAATGATGCGTAGTGGCAATACGAATGACAAAGCGTGTTGGACAAGGCCGAGTGGTTGTCAAACGATTTGCAGAGGATGAAGGAGTGGCGAGATGACTGTGTTACTGAGCTGGTGACCGAGGGTGAACAGAAATGGCGATGGTGGGAGAGAATAATATGTGATTTATTCTGGAAGAGCTCCGTGGGCGACCGAGCTGGACCCTGAAAGGTAAAGTCTTCCACCACTTCCGACTGCTGCCCTCTCCGCATGCGAATTTCTTGGGGCGTAGATCTCACTCGCCCTCAAACGCAACACTGACGCCCGCGCTGCTCAAGGCTTGAAGATAAGCATGGGGATCTAAGCTCTAGTGTACCGTCATGCACCCCACAGCTCGCCTCGCAAAATAGCGTTCAGATGGACGGGCAGCCTGTTTGAGGTGGCAGCATCGACGCTTTGCACTACGCGCATCCAGTCGACTTGGCCCGATTGTGCATAAGGTTGGCGGGGGTATGGAGTGGTATGCAGTTGTCTTACACCAAGGATGGTTATGGTGTCTTGTTCACAAGCCCCTCGTACTTGTGCTAATATGTCCGGCAACGGAGCGAGTACGGCTATGTCTTAGGATCTCAGTCACGTCTAAATATGTCACGAGTCCTAGACCCTGGAGACACCATAAGTGGACGATTCTCGATGTTTTGCATTCACCGCAGCCAGATCCGGAGGTTGGTTGTAACTTTCGAAACCAAGCCAGTACGTGGGACAATCCGTATGCACCGGCTGAAATTCTCGTCGCTGTTTCTGCTTTTGCGCTTGCTTCATCCACGTGCGCTTCAAGAGCAGGTAAGACGGAGATGGGACGAGGGCCGTGGGCGGACCAACGTGGTGGTTCCTTCGAAATGTTTCGAAGCCAATGCTCCATTTCAGGCCTCGACCATTCGGTAGAGACGCTGCAAACTCATGGTGAAGCTCACCACTACACTGGCTGCTTCACGCACGTGAAAGACATTTGATATTGGGAATTGTAAAATCAAACCTAGCCGTTCACCCCACGCCGAAGGTGCGAAACTAGAGTTGAACTGAAGCTTCAACCCTTCCCTCAATCAACAAGCGTCAACGTATCCTGTCGGTAGCTGCGATGGTTTGCATACTCCCTGTTGTACTTCACATGAGACACGTCGCTGGAGACTGAGAGTCCTGATCTCCTGGGACCATCAAGGGTATTCCGCACTGTACTACTTGATTCCGTTGGCCCACTTCGGACGAGTTGGCGTTCTGGTGATTGACGCATTACCACTGCCGTTCATGCAGAGCATAAGTATAAAGTAGCTTGAGTCCTAAGTGTGACCCGGGCTTGAGGGATTTCTGATAGCCAATCGTCAAATCTGGACCTCCGATTGTGGTCAGCGTTCTTTACTCAAGACAGTCCATGTCGTGAGCTGGAATAGAGCAATGAATAGAACAGTATTTCTTGCAATGGTCCTCGCACCTGCTGGTAAATCGAATAGAGGATTTCCAGGTTGCAAACGGTTGTGCGAAGAAGCCAATCCAATTTGGGTCTAGCCAAGGATTGTAATCACGTGATGAGCTTAGTGTCGGTTGAGCTTGACATGGTATTTACTGTTGTAGCTTGAACAGAAAGCCCAATTGATCTCATCATGAACTCTTTACGTATAGCTCGAGCAGCTACTCGCATTCGTGCTGCACCAAACCACCTGCCCCTGCAACGAAGAGGATACGCCGATGCGGTGTCGGACAAGATAAAGCTCACACTCGCGCTCCCTCATCAGGTTGCTGCTCTCTGGCCCAGTCCTGCTCTAGAGATAGGAAAATACTGATATTATGCGTTGTACAGTCAATATACAAGTCGACAGATGTGTACGCACTGCTGAGTCTCTTACACAACCGCGGGAAACATGTTATTCGACGACCAATACTGATCTGTTGAAACCGTAGCGTCCAGGTCAATCTTCCTGCAGAGTCCGGAGAGATGGGCATCCTTGCCAACCATGTTCCGTCGATCGAGCAATTGAAGCCAGGACTTGTCGAGGTTATAGAGGAGAGTGGAGGCAGCAAGCAATTTTTCCGTACGTTATAGCAGGCGGACAACGCTATATAAACCACTCCAGCGTCTACACTATACAGTGGAGGAGTACGATCTGTAGTGCCTTCTGCTGATTGAGGCCTTACGTAGTTTCCGGAGGCTTTGCAATCGTGCAGCCCGGCTCACAGCTCAGCATCAACGCCGTTGAAGGATTCCCACTTGAAAATTTCAGTTCAGATGTAAGGTTGCCCTGTTGTTATATTCCTGTACCAAGCCATCGCTGACGATATTTACTATCAGTCTGTGCGGTCGCAAATCTCGGAAGCACAAAAGATCGCTGGAGGAAGTGGAAGCGAACAAGATATTGCTGAAGCCAAGATTGAACTTGAGGTAGTACCGCCTGAGAAGTGCTTTTCTTGGTTATTACGCTGACCAAAGATGATCGAACAGGTATTGGAGAGTTTGCAGGCATCCTTGAAGTAATAGCAATGTAGTATTGTGTTCCAATACCTAGTGTCCCAAGGTTTTGATATCTTGATTCGTCTCACGATTTGCTTCGCTACTCCGGCTCTACTGCCTTTGCCAGGTTGTGCCTGCTGTATTGGTCTATTTTCATGTATGTTGGTCTTTACTGTTGGACCAGGGTAGTGCCTTCCACGCTCGGTTCTTTGCTTTGCTTGCGGCTGCTACACGTGGTGGTCTTGAAACCTCAATACCTTTCCTAAGGACCTTAACATCCTCCCCCAGAACATCAGTCATTCTTTCTTAGAGAAACATTACAGTAAAGCAATCTTTAAACCGACAGCACTCGATCAGTCACCCATATTTTCTAGATTATTCATCGTTGAAGCTATGACCCCCCAGCCTCAGACTCCGCTTACAAGCAAAGCATCGACGATCAGGAGTCACTCGCCCTACAGCACAGGGAAAGGACCCATCGTCAATGAAGGTTTCGTTGCGGCTCGTGTCCGTGCTATACAGGGCGGGTTCAATCAGGCAAAGACCCCCCAATATCCAGATCCTCGTAATGACTCTGCCCTGCCAAAGAAACCGTGGGATAGAAGCATTCACTCCTTGAAGGAGTCACCCTCGTTCAGGAATTTCAACCAGCTATCAACAGCTCAGGACCTCAACAACATCGACAGCGATCGTTCCAGGAGAAGCCAGCTATCCAACTCCAAAAAATGGCAGCGTAGCACAAGCAGCTTACGCTCGCCCTACAGCGGCTTACCACCCGGTCTTCAACCCTCCTCTCACCGTAAAGTCCACAGCATGTGGGATCTGCACACTCGCTACCAAGGTTCGCCCCACGGTGGTAGGAAAAGGTATCGAGATTACAGCAATCTGAGAAGGGTCTCTGCTGGCACTGAGACGGGAACGTCCGAGATCATCTCTCCACAACCGCTATCTCCCTACAAGCAGCCCGTTAATGTATCTCAGCAGAACACCGATGATAGTGGATTTTGGAGCGAGACGCAGGCTGACCAGGAGCATTCGCTTCCAGCCCCAAACCCTAGGAAAAGTATTGCAGAAGCACTCGGCAAGGTTGTGGACGTCACCGAGGGGCAAGATGAAGCATCAACGGCATGGGCTAATGAGGACGAGAAGCCTGAATATCCATTCCCTGCGACGGAACCATTCAGAGATCAATCTATGCCAGAAGTTGAGCGCTCCAAGGGAGGACTACCACTCGACCGCAGAGCTTACTCACAGTACATTGCAAGAACATTACCCAGCTTCAATACAGCTCTAACTACGGCTAGTGGCTCGAACGACATCAACGATGAGCGTCCGCTCCGAAGGATCCGCGGCCGTCGTGCGGCTCCAGACAATACCATGGTAGACTCGTCCGAGCCTAATCAGCAGGAAGAACTTAAACCATTGCTACCGCCCAAGAAGCGATCTCGAGCAGCGACTGCGTCATACTCTGGCCACTCGGTGAGCGATGCACCTCGCCGAGCCACTATGCCTGCTCCGTCCATTGATCCCTTCATCGACTATCACGCTTACGAGGACACGGGCGAGGTTCAAGAGCCTGATCAGCAGGAAGAACCTAAAGCATTCCTACCGCTCAAGAAGCGATCTCGAGCAACCACCGGGTCTTATTCTGGCCATTCAGTGAGCGATGCACCTCGCCGAGCCACTATGCCTCCTCCATCCGTTGACCCATTCATCGATCACCACGCTTATGAGGATACGGATGAGGTCCAAGATACTCTGCAGGAATTCAAGGCATACAAGGCCACAGAGAACTCAAAGCTACATCAATGCGATGACGGAAGCACAATCTCCCGAGACGCTTCAGAGATACGGAGATCAGACAAACCAGAATCTTCAAACTCCCGCCGGTCTAGCGCAACTAGCAGAGTACCTTCCATAGCTCTCTCTCGACCCCTGAGTCGCGTCTGGCGGAGGCTCAGTACCTGGCGGCTCGGCTTTGGCGCGAGACAATCCGAGTCGGTGGAAGCATCCTCAGACCAGAAGTCAGAGACACAAGCACCAAGCCGCACCGGTACCGATCCGGAGCCGCAAGTCAACGAACGCTCCCGCAAAGGCTCTGGACGACCGCGTGGGTTCAAGTATAAAGGCTTGTTGGACGCATCAACGGACTCCGCCGCTTCCAATATGGCAGGATCCGATACAGAGACGGATGAGCAGCCTCACAGAGGATCGCCAAAGGATCAGTCTCTGTCGTCACGCTCTGCCACTCCAAATCCATCTGAGCTTCGTGTTACTGAAGGAGGACAATACAATGAGGAATCGGAAGACGGCCATACTCTCGGAGAACGTTCTCGCAACTCAAGAGATTCGGGCAGCTCTCATGCAGAGTTGACCGAGCGTTACGAAGGACAGCTGGGGGAGACGCAAGAGCGCGTCCACCGTGATCAGTCTACAGGAAAAGAAGCTTCTGATCAGGGCAACGCTGTGTCGGGTCGTCCCAGCACTTCGCTTGCTCCACAAAGCTCCGTACTATCCTCGAACTCTTTAGGAGAAGAAGCTTTTAAACAGGGCAACGCTGCATCAGGGCCTTCCAGCACATCGCTTGCTCCTCAAAGTTCCGTACCATCCTCGAACTCCTTCTCGCCTCCAACGCCAAAGACAATCACCCAGGAAGGTGAAGAGGGTCAACTGCTACCGCAAGAGCTTCCCGAGGCACAATGGCCTCTTCCAGAAAGATCTAGTCCCTCGAACGGATTCGCATCTGCCCCAACCAGAACTCCACCTGCTCGTCCCTCTCGTCCTCCATCACTATCCCTTGACTGCTCGCACACCAACCCCCAAAAAGCAGACCGCTCTACTCACAACCCCGAACCACCGCAAACATCCATCCCCGAGACCCACTCTTCAAACCCCAGCGCAGCACCTCCGACCGCAACACCATCAACCCCCCTCGCGCCCACCGACCGCCGTCCACCCTTCTCAACCGCCCACTCCCTAAAACCCACACCCGCGCAACCAACCACCGAGCTCAGCACCCCGGACCCCATAAACTGGACCCCCAGCCGCGGAAGCGTGCTCTCACGGACGTATAGCTCCCTCCACGTACAGTCTGCCACTCCCTCGAGGACGCAGTCCCCTACGCCTTCGTTCATCTCGGAGACGGAGACTGTCGGTTCGGGGGCTGGCTCCGAGGCGTATGCGAGTCTTAGGGGGTCGAGGCCAAAGTTGAGGGAGGCTTCTGCTGCACGGTCCCCATCTGCTGCACGGTCGCTGACGGCTCCACGGTCGCCAAGCACAAGGATGGACTATGGGCTGCCGCGGTATAGGGATGCGGGGTGTAGGGAGAGGGAGCAGAGGATTAAGAGGGTGAAGGTCGTGGTTAGTTTGGATGGGGGGCCGGATCTGGTGGTTGATGCGGTGGTTGAACGGGGGAGGGAGGGGGGACGGGCGGAGTGGAGGGTTTGGGAGGGGGTTCGGGGGTGGGAAGGGGAGAGGGAGAGGGTGGAGGGATGAGCGGTGGGATCAGAGGGTGGTTTGATGGAGCTGGGGTTATGAGGCTTAGATGATCACGTTTGAGTGAGGAGGGAGTGTGGTTTTGGGTTTTGGGTTTTGGGTTTTGCTGTAAGCTATTTGTTATGAAGACGAGCCTTGTGCTAGGACTTGAATGCGCAGGTTTTGTCTGCTATTGGCTTGTATTCATGCCTTCCACTGTTATATGGTCATCCTGGGGACCTTTTTGGTGGAGCGACCTGATCGAGCTGCGAACTGTGGTTTGTCGCTGAGTGCTCGCTTGGGCTAGGCGTCATCTCGGCGGGTCGACGTTGCGTTTCTGGGATAGAGCGCGACAAGCCCCATACACGAGTCGCCTCGATGAACGAGGCTGTTGTTGCTTGCCAGCACAACTCTCGAGTAATCACGAGGGCCCGCAAAATCTTGCTCGCGGATCGCTCAAGCTGGCCCAAGACCACGAGGCTTCTTCCCGTTGCCTCTAGTCTTGCTTTCATCCTTTACGAAGCTTCATGCAGCTCGGCTTCCGAATCAGCCATGATACAGATCCTCAGGATCAATCCGGAAATCCTCCCCGTTCTTCCTCACATGCTGCTTCTTCTTATCCCTCCTCAACGGCTTACGCATATCGAACGCGTCTTCCCCGCTCTTTCGTCCCGTTGGGTCGTCGCTGTAGTAATCGACAACGCGGCGGAAGACGGAGTATCTGTGATGTTCTTTCCGTCAGCTCTGCAATCCTCTTCATACACCCTGCACACCCTCTATCCTCTCATCGCCGTTTATGATGATGAAAGTGAACAACAGGAGAGGTAGGTATAGGTGACGCACCCCATTCCCCTATACAGTCCCACCGCAGTCGCATTCCCCTCCCTGACGAACAGATCCACGAACCAGGCGTCCTGCTCATCGCACCCGCGCTCCAGGGCTCTCGTAAGGTCCTGAGCGAGCCCCAGGCGTCGGTACTGGGGCGCGACGGTTAGGGCAGTGACGTGGCCGTGCCAGGGCATGTAGTTGGACATGAAGGCGTAGTGTAGGGGGTCGGATTCGACTTTGCCCATCACTGTGGACGGGGTTAGCTCGGGGCGTTCAATTGGTTCGGGGTAAGGGGGAAAGGAGGGAAGGGAAGTAGTGGAAGGATTGGGGGGGGGTTGGGAGAAATACTGTAGCCAGTAATGTTTCCATGTTGGTCCTCGGCGACGGTGAAGAGGGAGGGCCAGCGGGTGAGGTATTGGTAGTAGAAGTCAAGGTTGTAGTTCTCGGTGAGGGGATCGAGGTTGGTGAGGTTCATATGGAGGAGATCCTGAGGGCGGAAGGGGCGGAGGGTCGTCATTGCAGAGGTAGAGTACCAAACTTTGTTCTATTAATTGAATTCAAAGCTCTGGAGTCTGGATATCGAAAGTACCTTAAGCCTTAAGGGTATGGTATGGTGGGGCTGACGCTAGTGGCTTGCTCATTAGCTTGGCAGCGGAAAGCAACCGCAGCGAGATCCCTGTCACGCGCCGAGGGGCGGCCGAATGCGTTGTCCGAGTGTTGATTGATGCAACACCCAGTCGAGAACCAGTCTCTATCCCTCTTGAAGCATCGGAGAGCTTACGCTGCTGAGCCTATCTATCGGAAGCTCTCGAGTGTTCTTGAGCCTATCTAATCCTCGACATATCGAGGGAGCTTGCAATCCTCGAGCCTGGATATTATTCGACAGGATAAGTACTGCTTCCAACCGCCTCCGCAGCATAGTGGATCTACATTCTCGGTCTTCTGTCTCGTAGGATTTGCACTCCCATGCCGGTCTCCCCAAGAACGCCGAACAGGCGTCGAAAATCTTCAGACCTCGAATCACCCTTTTCCCACATAAGCCCCCAACCCAATGGCTACACCTCGACTCGACCATACCACAATCGGAGGACGTCCTCGAACTCGATACAATCGCCAGTGACGCCCCGACCCTTGTCATCTCACAGTCGCAACGTTGACTTCGGGTCTCCAAACGGCTCTTGTACCGCCCAAGATGGAGGAAACGGACTTGGCAATCTGGCGGACGAGCTAGCCGAAGCGTGGGATGAAGAAGGCGAAGAGGAGATTGAGGCCCGGTCTCCAGACGCTCAAATCGACAGAGACTTGGCAAACGGACATACCACGCCCCATCTCTTGGCCTCACCTTCGTCAATCAGCAACCACCTCCCCTCCCCTCCCTTCCCCAGGAAAGATCCCAGCTCTCTCTCCCCAACTAAACCAGCCTCTCGATCAAAGCACCGCCGGAAAAGGTCCCAGCACGCTAGCTCCGACTACGGCTCTGACCCCGAAGAGGTAGACGGCATATCGCGCTCGCTCGAAGCACACATGGCCGCTATCGAGCACCTCGCACGGCACGGAACAGAAGCAAACGACAGCGACACCGACGATGTGATCTCGCGGGTCGCAGAGAGGTTACGAGACCTAGGCAGCCAAAGCGGCATGGAGAACGGAACGTCACGGTAAAAGAAACCACCCCCTCCCTCCCCCTCCCAGCCCCCCAGTACCCTCAGAAAGAGGAACGGCATTGGTAGACTAACCACCCCACCTAACAGCCTAATCACAGCCCACACCTCCCTGACCACCCACCTAACACAGCAAACCCGCCTCCTCCTCACCACAACCACCCCCCTCCTCTCTCCCCTCTCCCCCCCACCCCTCCTCACCGACATCTCCTCCCTCCTCGCCCTCCTCCCCCCCCTCCTCTCCCACCTCCCAGCCCCAAACCCCCACCCCCCACTCCTCCTCCACGCCCTCGCCTCCTCCACCGCCGACGTCATCCACACGCTCTCCACGCTCGCAGACACGCTGCACATGACGCGGCAGACGTCGCTGCTGGCGGCGCGGCGGCTGCAGAGCACGAAGGCGCTGGTGGGGGAGCTGAGGCGGGAGATGGAGCTTGGGGAGGAGGGGAGGAGGTGGGTTGACGGGGGGCGGTGGGAGGAGAGGTTGCGGGGGAGGGAGGGGAGGAGGATCTGTGAGGGGGTGGTGGGGGGGTTTGAGGATGTTTGTAGGGGGTGGAGGGAGAGGTTGGTGGAGAGTGCGGGTGGGGGGGTGGAGGTTGGGGCTGGGTGATTGGTGGGGTGATGAGAGGAAATTGGTGGGTGATTGGGTGGGATAGGGGGTTGTGTATATGGTAGGGAGTCCTTAGAGATGGTTCGGCATTGGGCGGTGTGTTTGCAGAATTATACCCAACAGAGTATTCATCTTAGAGCGATTGATCATGGCATTTCTTGGTTCGAGATCTGGTTTCCGAGAGGAAGATTGCCATTCTATTGCTCTGTGACGCCGTGCACGCCTAGATAAAGTTACAAATATTCAGCTACCTAATGAAGGTGGGTGGCATGCTCTAGCCTGCGACAGCATGCCGAAATCGAAAGTACCCGGAGCCAGATACTAAACCTTGCATGCGCCTTCCATTGCCATAAAACACACTGAGAGAAGCCAAAGCACCATTTTTGTTACACTCTGTCTCCTTCGCATCCTATCACCCTCCGAGGTTGTCGCTCATCCTCGATTCCTCATGTGAACGGGAACGTACTTCCCTGGCGCCGGCTTCGCAGGCGCTGGACTCTCGCCCCTCAACCCAGAGGCACCATCCTTCCGCAAAGCCGACATGTTTCTCGGCGCAGGCCCATCAGCAGGCGATCCATCGCGGCCGACACCGTTGCCGTTTCGCTGAGCGCTCGGGCGCCATTTGGCTGTCGTGTCGGTACTGTCGTCGCGCGGGGCAGCTGTATTTTCGCCGCTGGTTCTTCCACGAGCAGGGTTAGTTTCTGCACGCATGGCTGGAGGGACGTAGCCCGTCTTCTTCGGCAGCTGTGCTTCTGGTGTGGCGATGTCCGATGGAGGGGCGGCGGGAGGCCCCGAAGAAGTCCCGGACGTAAGACGCTGTGCTTCGCGTTCGCGCCATGTAGGCTTGTTACCTGCGAGAGCGAGGCGTGGAGGGCCACCCGCAGGTCGCTCGTTGGAGTCTGTGCGGGCCATTGTTGGGGCAGCAGGGCGTTCAGGCATGCGGACACCAGCTTTTTTGGCCGCGAGTTTGGCTTCGGCTTCTTCTTCGCGTTTGCGTTGGATTGCAGCCTTCTCGTCAAGCTCCCTGATTGCATGGATTAGCAATGATACGGAATGGAAAGGGAATGGCAAACGCAAACGTACTTTCGTTCGGCATCTCGCTTGGCCTTGACCTCGGCGAGCTTCTGCTTTTTCTCTTCGTCCGCCGCAGCTTTTTCTGCAGCCTCTTTTTCGATCCTCTCTTCCTCCTCCCTCTTACGTCTCTCTATATCCTCTCGTTCGGCTTGCTCTCGTGCCTTCCTCTCACGGATCTCACGCTTCCGCTTCTCGACTGCCTGGTTGTACTCTTTCTCAGCCTGTTTCCTTCGCTTCTCAAACTCATCCTTTCGCCGCTCGCGCACATCTTGGGTAAATGTCTCGTACACCGGTAATAAACGACTCAGACGGTGTTTTAGCGCCACGTCCTCTTTGTGCTTGCGCTCGGACCCCTTCAGAGTTTCATCCTTCTTCTTTTCGTAAGCTTCTGTGTCACGCTTTCGTTGGGCTTCGTAGTCTTGCGGCAGCAGCTTGATCTCTTCCTTTCTGAATGCGCGCTCTAGATGGTCGATACGCTTACTGGTTACGCGCAGGTTTTTGTTGAGGTCGTTCTTCTCTTTCTCGAGCTGCGAGATCCTCAAGAGTCGAAGACGATTGCTATCAAGGTCGTCGACGTCCACATCGCCAAAGTTGATGCCTTTGGCCTTCAGGTCGTTGATCTCCTTCTCATTGTTCTCTCGACGAATGCGGTTCTGTTCATCCTGTAGGCGCTTCCGCTCACGCTCCTTGGTTTCCTCCTGTAACCGCAACGTTTCAGCCTCTTGCCGTTGCTGGATCAAGATTCTCTTCCGGGTCTCCTCTTCCTTTTGCTTCTTTTGTAAGGCATCCGTGGCAAGCTCCTTCTTCTTCTCGATGATGGCGCGCCTCGCGAGTGTCTCCTGATGCTCTTGCTCAGCACCTGCTGCCGCTCTTGCTAAAGCTGCCGCCTTGGCTTGCTGGCGAGCTTCGTTGAATTGAGGGTCAACATATTGGCAGGTCACATAGAGTGACTTGGCAAGACGAGTTAGAGAGGAGCGTACAATATCGGCCGGAGTACGTTGTAACCGCTGAACGGATGTCTCGTTCTCAGAGGAGCCTGCTCCGCTACCGGGATGTAGTGACTTAGCAGACGAGAAAACGTCAGAGTCGAACGTGATGACATTAGTCGCGTGGTCAACACGGATTGCCAGATCGCCCTTTTTGCAGCCGTTCATGATGAATTTCTCGATAGTAGGAGAGTCAATCTGGTAGGGGTCGGGGAATTGAGCTAGTTCATGCACGAACTTGAGCTCCACGGACTCGTAAACTTGCGACAATTGCTGGAACAGTCTCGTAAGGATGACTTGTTGCAGGGGTGCAACATACTTTTCCATGTCAGGGTCAGAGCCAATCTGTGTGAGGATGGGTGAAATGCGTTTGCAAATTGATAGCGGATGGAAGTCGACCTCCAGAATCTGGTAAAGCTCTCGGATCTCTGGTCTAGCACGCTTGAGGAGCCCCTTACTCATCGCATCCTTGAACAAGATGGCTCTCGTTGGGGCCGATGACATGCCAAGCAAGTTGGTGAGGCGAGTGTTTTTGCTCTTTCGCACCTCGTCCACATCCATTAAAGCTCCTCGAGAGCGAGTGGTACTAATGACGGGAATTGACAGCGCCGAGAGAAGCACGAACGATGCCACTCGGTTCAGGTCAGCTTCCGATGCCGCTGGCATATCTTTCTTCGAGCTTTGTCCGGCAGCAACGAGATTGGCAGATTGGCGAAGCAGGTTGTAATACCGACTCCACGCTGCTGCATGGAAGAGATAATTCTCGCTGACGCGGAATATCTGAGTCAACTTCTCGTAGTAATTTGCCATCATGACGTTCTTCGCCGGCCGCTTGCTGAGACTGAGAAGCGTATGGATATCTTCTACACTACGGAAAGCTTCCTGCCATAACTCAAGCTCGACTGCAACATTCAGTTGCTGGAATCGGGTATCGAGATGGCGTTGCAGTGTATCTGGATCGCTCAAGTTGATTGCGTGCATCTGCGACTGGTATTTGGCTGCGTTTTGGACGTGGTTCCGCAGAAGCTCGCAAAGTCTTCGAAACTCTGTCTTTCGTACATACTTCTGACAAAAATTGAAAGCCTGCAGTGCGGTCGATTGGTACAAGACCTCTAGGCGTGCATTGTTCTTCAGGATCTCGAGGACAGTCCGGTATGTCTCCCACAGGAATTTGAGCCATGGTGTGACGATAGCTCTATCAGTTCGGTCTTTCGATTGTTCACCTGATACGGTGGAGAGGAGGATAGACTCCGGCGTCTCGATGGCTTCGAGATCTTCAACATTGGTACCGGTAGCGGAGGGCTCAAGGCTCGATTGGACCTGGTCAGCCTTGGCTTGAGCTTCCGTCACCTTCGCCTCGGCGAGTTCTATGAATTTCTTGAGGACAAGCTAGGCACGAACAAAGCCACGTTAGCAGGAGAAGTTGACCAGAAGCTCGGGGCCCGACTCACCTCGATTGTCCCAACGTTTGTGTTCTGAGCAGTGTTCTTGTACTGGTAAAGGCCATCTTTTGCGAGTTTGCCCTTCTTCAAGTCCACACAGAGCTCGACGAACAGTACCATTACCGGCTCAAGGGAGGTGATAGGGCTGTTTCGCGACCTCTTCGACGTGACATGTTCGTGTAGTATGGTAAGCGCAGCGGTCGACTGCTCGACTGCGATGAGCTCTTGTGCTCGCTGTAACAGCATATTCGATTAGCTCTTCGGTCTTGGAGGTTTGTGACCTCCTGAGGTTCTAGAGGAGAGGTGACCGGAACAGGTACTGACTTTGAGCACGTTCTCCGGTTTTGTATGAGGCGGCGGAGGCATGTTGGGCGACCTTTGGTTCTCACACTGAGTTGATAGGAGACAAGCAGGCGGATGAATCACGATGCTGGAGGAAGTCAGTCGACGGCTGACGTAGAAGTGCAAATAGGGCGGATCCGACAGTGTGGGCACGCTAGACTCGATCGGTCACAGCTAGCGTAACTTCACAGGTTCAGGTGAAGGACTGATCAGAAGCGTCAACACAATACCGTCTTGAGGTCAAAGATAGTTTCGGAGAAGATCTATATGTGGTTTGGGTTTCTCAAATTCCATGGTGCCCAGCTCACAGCGGATCGTGAGACTTAAAATCCGAAATTGCATTGAATTTGCAGGGGGACCATCGGCTAGCTCCCTTCAATCTTAGGCTTGAGGCGCTCCTCCATCTCTGCGGGAAGCTGCGACAACACCTCCCAACAACGACAATCGCCCCCACGTCTCCGTCGACGATACATCAAGCAGGTACATGTGGATGCTCGGGCAGGGATACCCAGCCTATCCATTATCAAAGGAGTCATTCGAGTACCTACAACGCAATTGAAGACATCCGACACGATGCCCGGAGCGTACGAGATACGAGCAGCTGATGCCGGGAAGTCGAAGAAACAGAGCATGGCCGACCTCAAGCTCCGCCGACTGAACGAGCTCAATTCGCGACTCAAAGAAGATCTCGAGCGGCCTCGCATCAAAGTTTCTGAAGCCTCCATGTCGTGAGTCCATCTCATCCGTTGCCATCCACCGTATCTCGGCCGTCGCGAGGCTGGAACACGGCTAATCTTGAATTACGCACTGCAGGTTAATACAATACTGCACAAACACCAAAGACTTCATGGTACCGTCAATGTGGGGCTCTGTAAGTGACGCTTTCCTTCGAAGCTGGATGCAATCTACGCGTGCTATGCGGTTGACAACCTTTACCATGTACGAGTCGCTGACATGTCGCGCTTCTTAGGTCGACCGAAGAGAAGATCCATACGCACCACAACAGTCGAATGGATGCTGCGTTATCATGTGAATTATCTGGTCTTCTGGTTTGGCCCGGCGTATAAGGAGTTTCGCATATATTCCCTTACCGCGATTTCGATACCTACTTCCACACCACCTAGATAATCACCTTACGTATTATCGATCCTTCCATTGGAGGTTCGCGGACAGATCTCACTAAACCAACTCGAATACACTGAATCACTCTGCTCGTTTCGTCCAATCAAGCTAGGATATCACTTCCGTCCAGACCCCGCACTCGAAAATCCCGCAATGGTATCACAGGCTTGGGCAGGACTGAGAATATACAAACATCTCGGTATACCGGACTGCGATCGAGAGATGGATGTTACATCCATGCAGCAGCAGGCTTTCCTTGAATATGTCTATGGCGGTTGTTTCCGGGTGATAGTTTTGTCTGTCAGGACGGCAAAAGCACATCATGCGGTGGACAACGGCGGCAAGCTACGCATTTACGTCTAATAGCTGTCTTCTGGTTATAGTTATGCTTGCATCTGTAAATAAGCCATTCCCCAACACGGCGTTCCAAAAGCACACTACTTGAAGCAACAGGTTATGACGTGATGCGCAGAAGCTCGATAGCATAAACTTCCTACTGACCGACCTTATATCGTGAACTTTGCATCTCGAAACATCGATTTGGATACGTGAAAAGCCTACCAAATAGCTCCTCGGAGAGTATCGGCGCTAATCAAGGCATTCATTCGTCAGAATCCCAATCCATGGAAAGGATGGACAACGCAAATGCATCTCCTGAGCATCAAGAAGCTCATACCCCCGTACAACTCCCTCGCATCACCATCAAATTTTGTACACAGTGTAGATGGATGCTTCGCGCGGCTTATGTAGGTGCTTAGCATTTCCCTACCCCATCTCAATGTCCATAGATGTTGTGAAATCCCGTGCAGCTTTGCGATGTATACGAGCGAAGTTCGTTCTCCCGCTTCCTTCACTAGATTCGTGCTTGAATGTTTCATACTTACCATATGGTGCTCAATCTGTTCGAAGCTCCGTCATCTCTTGTCCAAGACCAGGTCTACTCTCCTTCGGGCATACCGAATTTTCATAGCGTCCGTATCCAGAGCTTCTTTCTCACAACCACAAAGCTACTGAGCCCAATTCCATCCCTCCTCTCAATTATCTTCCTCGTTCCATCCGTACCATACTGATACCACCATCCCACAGTTCGCCCAAGAGCTACTCTCGACGTTCTCCCTCTCCCTCGGCGAAGTCGCCCTCATCCCCACCACCGGCGGCGTTTTCACCATCGATCTGATCAACAGCCCCAAATCCTCGGACTCCACAAAGACCCCAAATTCGGCATCGCCAGACGAAAGTCCCGCGGAAACGACGATAGTCAGGTTATGGGACCGAAAGGCCGAGGGAGGGTTCCCTGGTAAGCGTGACCAAGATTTATCTCTCCCTCACATTGTGGCACGATCTCTTTGGATTGCTCCCACGCGATACTTCTTTTCAGAAACATTCCCATATCCCAAATCTGTCCAAATACTCCGCCTACTATCCACCCCCAAAGCCTGTCGCCCCATCCCTCCCCACTCTTCCCACTTACCCATCCAACCTAACCCACCTCTTCCCACTCACCCACCTTCCCTGACCCCCATCCCAGAAACCAAGCACCTCAAGCAACTCCTCCGGAACCACATCGACCCCACCCGCGACCTCGGCCGTAAGTCCCCCCACAATCTCCTCCCCCATCTCCC
>JAABUZ0100004060.1_pt1 | contig 20672 bp, 20 predicted proteins | sample 5562091 | NCBI WGS metagenome assembly JAABUZ01 (sample SAMN12813069, study PRJNA571459) | rock metagenome | isolation source: Antarctica rocks | place: Antarctica: Victoria Land, Linnaeus Terrace sud | collected 2015-12-21 | reverse complement strand
CGAGCTGCTGGTCGGTGAGGCCGGCGCGACGGCGATCGCCAACGCACGAGCGCAGGCCCTGGAGGCCTGACCGGAGACCGTCTCAGAACCCCCGGCGCCCGTCACCCGCGCCGGCGGAGTTGTGAGACAACCGCCAGTTCCGGCGACGCCGTCCGGGGGCGTCAGCGCGGCAGGTAGGCGACCCGACCCCAGGAGGGCTCGGGCGCGAGCTCGACCGGGGCACCGTCCCGGTCGGGCTGCACGTAGGCGAAGGTCCGGCGCTCCTCGTGGAAGCGAACGTCGAGCTCGCCCTCCTTGACCCGCTGATCCAGCCAGGCGGATCGGAAGATCAGCCGGCGCAGCCAGTGGACCAGCGATCGGTTTGCCGGACCGACCAGCTCGGGCCAGCAGTCGTTGATGTGATCGCCGAGCGCCGAGGCGGGATCGTGGATCTCGCCATTGACCACCAGGTTGACGAGATCCTCAAGCTCCTCGTCGGACAGCCGCCCGGCGACGAAGCCGAGCTTCAGGCCCGCCTGCTCGCAGCGCTCGGAGAAGTCGCGTTCGTTGAAGGTGAAGCGCAGCTCCCCGTACTCGAGCACGAAGTCCTCGCCCGAGCCGTAGTTACCCCGGCGCGAGCTGGACGGGCGGTCTGGAATGTCCGGGGTCGGGTCGGCCATAGGGCGTCGGCATCATATGGGCGCCTCCTGCCTGGCCAGGGGCGCTGAACTGAAACTTGCACCCGATTCAGGCCCGTGTCGACGTCTTGGCCCGTTCGGCGCAGCCTCCTGGCGATCGGCTAGCGTGCTGGCCATGCCCGGTCTGCTCGATGACAAGGTCGTGGCCATCACCGGCGCGTCGTCGCGGCGAGGCCACCGCGCTGGCTCTCGCCTCGGAGGGGGCGTCGGTGGCGCTCGCCGCGCGCCGCACCGACCGCATCGAGGCGCTGGCGGGACGCATCGCCGCCGCCCGCGCCGTGGCCCTGCCACCGACATCACCGACGAGGAATCGGCGCGCGCGTTCATCGCCGAGACCCGCGAGCGCCTGGGCCGCCTCGACGTCCTGGTCAACAACGCCGGAGTGATGTTGCTGGGGCCGGTCGAGGGCGCCGCCACCGAGCACTGGCGGCGGATGGTGGAGGTCAACCTCCTCGGGCTCCTCTACTGCACGCACGCGGCGCTGCCCGTCATGCGCGAGGCGGGGGAGGCACATTGTCAACCTCTCCTCGACGGCAGGACGCACCGCCTCCCAGGGCAGCGCGGTCTACAACCTGACCAAGTGGGGGGTGTGTGGATTCTCCGAAGGACTCCGTCAGGAGGCCCTGCAGGCCAACATCAGGGTCACCATCGTCGAGCCGGGCTTCGTCGAGACCGAGCTGCAGGGCCACAACGAGCACCCGTCGGTGGTAGAGGGGATGGAGCAGATGCGCGAGAAGATCGGCAAGGTCCTGGAGCCGCGCGACATCGCCGGCGCCGTGCCTCTTCGCGATCTCCCAGCCCGAGCATGTGGCCGTCAACGAGATCCTCGTGCGCCCGACACGGCAGGAGCGCTAGGCGCGGGCGGCCGGCTCGGGCGTCCGCGACGAGGGGCGCTCTAGGCTCTCAGTGATGTCGTCCGTGGAGGCAGTCCCGTCCCGTGATGCCGGCCCGGCGCAGGAAGCGGGCTCCGACGGCGACGAGGACTCCGATGGGCGTCGTCGGCGCCGCTGCTGGGCGGGCCCGGCGATCGTCGCCGCGCTCGCCGCCGGACTGCTCGCGCTGCTGGTCTATGGCGTAGCGTCCCATGGGCAGGGCAGCGGGATCGACGACCGTCTGGCGCGTGGGGAGTCGGCGCCGGCGCCCGGGTTCAGCGGCACAATCCTGGCGCGGGGCACGGTCCCGGCCGCCCTCGCCGGGCGCCTGGGCTCGGCCGCCGGGTTGGATGACCGGGGGCTGTTGGGGACGCCCTACGTCCTGAACTTCTGGGCCTCGTGGTGCCCGCCGTGCGCCGCGGAGTCCTCGACGCTCAACTCCGCCTTGCCCCAGTCCAGGGCCCGCGGGGTGGCGATGATCGGCCTCGACTCGCTGGACAATTCGATCGACGCGCGCCACTTCATCGTCGATCACCGGATCGGCTACCCGAGTGTTCAGGACACGACCAACCTCGTCGCCGGGCGCTGGAAGGTGCCCGGCTTCCCCGAGACGTTCTTCGTCTCGGCCACCGGACGGATCGTCGGCCACGTCATCGGTCCGCTGACCTCCGCCCAGCTCTCGCGCGGGATCGACGACGCGGTCGCCGGCCACGCCGAGCCCGCGGCCGAGGGCGCGGCGCCCTCGGCGCCGGCTGTCCAGTAGCGCCGGGCGGCCCGTTCTCAGCGCGGCCGACCAGCGGCAATCGCTGCGCGATGAAGCTCGGGTCGATCTCATGCGCCCGGGCCTCCCACCGAGCAGAGCAGGCGGACGGAAGCACGGGCAGAAGGGGCGTCGCGCGCAAGCTGCGTACCAGTTACCCATCGTGCAGCGACTCCTGCACCCTCTGGCCGCGAACCGCTCTCGGCCGTCAGCGGCAAAAAGACCTGCTCAGAGGCAGGTTCTCGCTCGTCCATTCGTCCACTCTGGCCGCCTGTGGGAAGAAGTGGGAGAGATTGCTTGCAAAGGGGGGGATTGTGTGGGACAGTCCCGACCGTGGACCGGGGTGGCGGGGCTCCTCCCACTCCGCCACCTCGGTCCCAATCCTTCGCCCCTCGGTAATGACCCTTGGCCTTCCGCGGCACCTTCGACTACTCGCTCGACGCGAAGAACAGGCTGACGGTGCCCAGCTCCTTCCGTCCCGCCTTCGCCGACGGCGTGGTCCTGGCCCGCGAGGTCGGGCCCTGCGTGAGCGTCTGGACGCCCGACGGCTATGACGGTCATGTGGCCAGCGCGCTCGATGGGCTGCACCCCCTCTCGCCTCAGGGGCGAGAGATGCGGCGCTTTTTGTCGGCCTACGCCTATCCCACCGAGCTCGATGGAGCGGGGCGAGTGATGGTCCCGCCCAAGCTCATCGACTACGCGGCGCTGGGCCGCGACGTCACCGTCAACGGCGCTGACAACCACGTCGAGCTCTGGCCTCGTGGCGCGTGGGACGACTACGACGCCACGCTCAGCCAGCAGTTCGCCAAGCTCACGGAGCGCTTCGAGTCTTGATCGGACTTGATGAGATGACCGCCCTCCACGTGCCGGTGCTGGCCGCTGAGCTGATCGACCTGCTCGCCCCGGCGCCGGGCATGGTCGTGGTCGACGCCACCTTCGGAGCCGGCGGCCACGCTCGGCTGCTGGCCGAACGGGTCGGGCCCCAGGGGCTGGTGGTGGCCATCGACCGGGACCCCGAGGCCGCCGCGCGCTTCTATGCGCTGGCCGCCGAGACGCCGGCCCGGATGCGCTTCGTCCCCGGGCCCTTCGCTGCCGCTCTGGTCGGCCTGGCCGACGAGGGTCTGGAGGCGGACATCGTCATCTTCGACCTCGGCCTGTCCTCGATGCAGATCGACGTGCGTGAGCGTGGCTTCTCCTACAGCTGCGACGCCCCGCTGGACATGCGCATGGACCCGACGTCAGGCGCGCCGACGGCGCGCGACATCGTCACGGGCTGGGACGAGCGGCGTCTGGCCCGTGTCTTCCGGGAGCTGGGGGAGGAGCGCTTCGCGGGCCCCATCGCCCGGGCCATCGTCGCCGCTCGCGGGGTCCGCGACCTGGACAGCACCCAGTCCCTGGTCGACGTCATCGTCTCCGCTGTCCCCGCGCCGGCACGGTTTGCCGGAGGACACCCGGCCAAGCGGGTGTTTCAGGCGCTGCGCATCGCGGTCAACCAGGAGCTGGCCGAGCTCGACGCGGGGCTGCCCGCTGCGTGGTCGCTGCTGGGCCGCGGGGGGCAGCTCGCCGCGATCTCGTTTCACTCCCTCGAGGATCGGCGGGTCAAGCGCTTCCTGGCCGCGCGCGCCCAGGGGTGCATCTGCCCGCCCGACCTGCCCGTCTGTGGTTGCGGTCGCGTGCCTGAGGCCGAGCTGCTCAGGCGCCGCGCCGTGGCTCCCAGCGCCGGGGAGGTCGCGGCCAACCCACGCTCGCGTTCCGCGCACCTACGGGCTGCCCGCCGGCTCTCAGACCGTGACGAGGTATCCCCGTGAGCCCGCCGGCTGCGGTGGCCGATGGCCGCGCCGGTCCGGCGCGGGCGCCGACCGCACCGCGTCGGCGCCCCCGCGGACCGGTCCGCGAGCGCCGCACCGGCGAGGCCCGCCCGCGGCGCGTCTCGGGGCCCGCCGGTCCACGCTCGGCCCCCGGCACCGGCTCAGCCGGTTTGCTTGCCGCTCTGCTGGCCCTCCCGGCCTCGGCCGCCCGGGGTGTCGCCGCCCTACCCGGAGCAACCGTGCGGGCGACCGTTGCCCTGCCCGGCAGCGCCGCTCGCGGAGCGCTCGCCCTGCCCGGCCTCTCGGTGCGGGCGCTGGGGGCCCTGCCCGATCACCCGCTGGTCATCCGCCTGCTGCGGGGTCGCTGGTGGATCGCGGTCGTCGCCTTTGCGCTCATGGGCATCGTCGCCATGCAGGTCGCGATGCTCAAGCTCAACGCGGGCTTCACCCGAGCGACCGAGCGCTCGGCCGAGCTCCAGCGCGACGATGCGCGGCTGGCCGCCTCGGTGGCCCGGCTGGATTCGGTGGCGCGGATCCAGGCCGAGGGTCGCCGGCTCGGGCTGGTCATGCCGCCGGCCGGTGAGTTCTCCTACCTGCACGCCGATCCCCAGGGGGACGTCGGCGCCGCGCTGCGAATAATGCGCGCGCCGATGCTCAGCGCCGACGGCTCGGGGGCGGGATCTACGAACACCGGCTCCTCGGGCTCCCCGTCCTCGTCGGGGTCTGCCTCCTCGTCGGGTTCGGGTTCCTCGGCCACGTCGGGCTCCCAGTCCGCCGCCCCGGCCTCGGACACGACGACGACCTCGAGCTCGGGCGGCTAGTGGCCCCTCTCGTTCGGGATCACAGCGGGTGACCGGGCTCGAGCGGCGCATCGGGCTGCTGTTCGTCGGGTTCGCCCTCCTGCTCAGCCTCGCCGTCCTCCGCGCCACATGGTTCGGCGCGATCAGCGCGACAAGGCTCAAGCGGGCGGCGGCAAGCCAGCAGGTCTCGACGGTCCCCGTCCCCGCGCCCCGGGGGACCATCACCGACCGCAACGGCATTCAGCTCGCGGTGTCCGAGCCCGCCGACTCGGTGGCCGCTGATCCGTACCTGGTCCACGACCCCCTGGTCGCCGCCCAGCGCATCGCTCCCATCCTCGGGCGGCCGGTCGACCAGGTGGCCGCGCTGCTGGCCAAGCCCAGGACCGGCTTCGTCTACCTCGCGCGCGGGATCCCCGCCGACCGGGCACGGCCGCTTTCGTCGCTGAAGATGGACGGGCTCCAGCTCATCCCCGAGAACCGGCGCACCTACCCCCAGGACTGGCTCGCCTCGCAGCTCCTCGGAGCCGCGGGGAGCGATGGCCAGGGGCTCTCGGGACTCGAGCTCTCCGAGGACCGGCTGCTGCGGGGGCGCGACGGCATCCGCAAGGTGACCAAGGATGCCATCGGCCAGCCCATCGCCATGCGCGACATCCGCGCCGCTCGCCCGGGCCGCGATGTCCAGCTCACGCTCGACGCCAACATCCAGGGCAGAGCCGAGCAGGTGCTCGCAGGCATCGGGGCGACCTATCGCCCGAAGTACGCGTCAGCGCTGGTCCTGGACCCACGCACGGGCGAGCTGCTGGCCCTGGCCAACTGGCCGCGGGTCAACGCCAACAACCTCACCGGCGCGCCCCCCGCCGACCGCGAGGATCGCACGGCGATCGCCACCTACGAGCCCGGGTCGACGTTCAAGGCGTTCACCGTGGCCGGAGCGCTCCAGGACGGCCGGGTCACGCCGCAGACCAGCTTCGACCTCGCGCCGTCCATCCAGGTGGCCGACCGGACGGTCCACGACGCCGAGAACCGACCGGCCGAGACGCTGACCACCGCTCAGATCCTCGCGCAGTCGAGCAACGTGGGGGCGATCACCATTGGCCTGCGCGAGGGCCGGGCCCCGTTTGACTCCTGGGTGCACCGATTCGGCTTCGGCCGGCCGGCGGCCACCGACGTCCCGGGCGAGGCGTCGGGGATCGTTCCCCGCCTCGACCAGTACTCGGGCTCCTCGATGGGGAACCTGCCCATCGGTCAGGGTCTCGCCGTGACGCCGCTGCAGATGGCGGCCGGCTACGCGGCGATGGCCAACGACGGCGTGATGCGTCAGCCCCACGTTGTGCGCGCGGTCGATGGGCACGCGGTGGCGCCGGTCCACGGCCGGCGCGTGATCTCGGCGTCCACCGCCCTCGCCTTGCGGACCATGCTCCAGGGGGTGCTGGCCCCGGGTGGCACGGCGAGTGAGGTCTCCATCCCCGGGTATCAGCTCGCCGGCAAGACGGGTACGGCCAACATCGCGATCCACGGGGGCTACTCCAACACCGAGTACGTAGCATCGTTCGTGGGCTTCGCGCCGGCCCGCTCGCCGCGGCTGCTGACCCTGGTCATGGTCGACCAGCCGCAGGGCGCGATCTACGGCGGCACCGTCGCCGCCCCGGCCTTTGGCGACATCACCGCCTTCGCGCTGCCATACCTGCGCATCCCGCCGGGCTGACCGCCCCCGCCACTACCATCGCCGCACCCATGGAGCTCCGCGACGTCATGGGCTCCGGCCCGTCAGGCGTCGAGGTCTCGGCGCTGGCCTACGACGACCGCGCGGTCGGGCCGGGGGCCCTGTTCTTCTGCGTCCCCGGCCGGCAACGGGATGGTCACGACTTCGCCGGCGAGGCTGTGCGCCGGGGCGCCGTGGCCCTGGTCGTGCAGCGACGGCTGCCCGAGCTCGCCTCGACGCCCCAGGTCCAGGTCGCCGACGTCCGGGCGGCCATGGCCCCGGCCGCCGCTCGCTTCCACCGGGACCCGAGCGCCAGCCTGGATGTCGTCGCCGTCACCGGCACCAATGGGAAGACGACGACCGCCTTCCTGGTGCGGGCCCTGCTCGAGGCCGTCGGACGTCCGTGCGGGCTGCTGGGAACGGTGACCGCCGTGGTGGGCGGTCGGACCGTCCCCGTGGTCCGCACCACCCCCGAGGCGGTCGACCTCCAGTGCGTCCTGTCCGAGATGGTCGCCGCCGGCGATGAGGCCTGCGCCCTGGAGATCTCCTCCCACGCGCTGGAGCTCGGGCGGGCCGACGCCCTCGCGGTCTCCGTTGCGGTGTTCACCAACGTGACCCAGGATCATCTCGACTTTCACCCGACCATCGAGCACTACTTCCAGGCCAAGCGCCGCCTGTTCACCAGTCGACTCACCCGCCGCCGGGTGGTGAACATCGATGACGCCTACGGAGCGCGGCTGGCGGCCGAGCTGGAAGACACGGTTACTGTGGGGATCGACGCGCCCCGGGCCGACTATCGGGTGACCGGGCTGGAGACCGGCCTGGGCGGCTCGCGCTTCACCGTCAAGACGCCCGAGGGGACGGTGGAGCTTCGCTCGCCCCTCCCCGGGCGCTTCAACGTGGCCAATGTCCTCGGCGCCGTGGCCGCCGCGCGGCTGCTCGGCGTCGAGCTCGCCGCCATAGCCGAGGCGCTCCCGGACGCCGGCCGGGTCCCGGGCCGCTTCGAGCCGGTCGACGAGGGCCAGGGCTTCGCTGTGCTCGTCGACTACGCCCACACCCCCGACGGGCTGGAGAACGTCCTGCGGGCCGCTCGCGGGCTCAGCGACGGCCGGGTGATCTGCGTCTTTGGCTGTGGGGGCGATCGCGACCGGGCCAAGCGCCCACTGATGGGCGAGATCGCCCGTCGCCTCGCCGACCTGGCCATCGTCACCTCCGACAACCCGCGCTCCGAGGAGCCCGAGGCGATCATCGCCGACATCCTCGCCGGCGCTGGGCCCGGAGTCGAGGTTCACCCTGACCGGCGGTTGGCCATCGGCGCGGCCATAGAGTCCGCTGCCCCGGGGGACGTCGTCGTCGTCGCCGGCAAGGGCCACGAGCAGGGCCAGGAGCTCGCCCACGGGGTCATGGTGCCCTTCGACGATGCGACGGTGGCCCGTCAGGCGCTCGGGCGCCACGTCGGTCCGACCGGGCGATGAGGGGCTGGAACGCCGAGCAGGTCGCCGACGCCGCCGGGGCCGAGCTCGTGCGCGCGCCCTTGGCGGTCGCCCGCGGATCGGCCCGCGCGGTCGCCCGCGGACCGGCCCGGGCGGTTGTCGACTCGCGCGAGGCGGCGCCCGGCGACCTGTTCGTCGGGGTGACCGGTGCCCGCGCCGATGGCGGCGAGTTCGCGCCCGACGTGCTCGCCGCCGGGGCATGGGGCGTGCTCGTCACGCCCGCCCACGCAGCCACCGCGGCGGCCGCCGCCCTGCTCGACAAGTCAGGGGGGCCGGGGGCCGGCGGCGTCGAGGCCGGCGTAGCCGGCGGCGCGATCCTGGTCTCGGACGACCCGGTCGCGGCTCTGGGCCGCCTGGCCCGGGCCTGGCGCCGCCACCTCGGTGCTCGGGTGCTCGCCGTCACCGGCTCGACCGGCAAGACCTCGACCAAGGACCTGCTCACCGCGGTGCTGGCGCCGCAGCTGGCCACCCACGCGAACCGGGCCAATCTCAACACCGAGATCGGCCTGCCCCTGTCGCTGCTGGAGACTCCGGTCGGCACCGAAGCCATCGTGCTCGAGCTGGCCATGCGCGGAGCCGGCCAGATCGCCGAGTTGGCGGCGATCTGCGAGCCTGACGTGGGCGTCGTGGTCAACGTGGGGCCGGTCCACCTCGAGAGGCTGGGCAGCCTGGAAGCGGTGGCGGCGGCCAAGGGCGAGCTGCTGGACGCGCTCGCGCCCGGCGCCCGCGCGGTGGTGCCCAACGGCGAAACGCTGCTCGAGCCCCACCTGCGCGCAGAGCTCGACGTCGTTCGCTGCGGACCCGGGGGCGACGCCCGACTCGCCGGGGTCGATCCCAGCGGTCGGGCGCGCATCGACCTGCGCGGCAGGACGATCGAGCTCGAGGTCTCCTTCCGCACCGCCCACCAGCTCGAGAACCTGGTGATGGCCGTTGCTGCCGCCGACGGCGTCGGCGTGAGGGCCACGGGCCGGGTCGATGTCGCCTTCTCGCCGCTGCGGGGCGAGCGCGTCGCGCTGGATGGCAACGTTGCCGTGGTCAACGACTGCTACAACGCCAACCCGATGTCGATGCGCGCCGCCCTCGACGACCTGGTGGCCAGCGCGTCGGGCCGGCGCGTCGCCGTGCTGGGGGACATGCTCGAGCTCGGGAGCGGGGCGCCGGCGTACCACGCCGACGTCGGTCGACAGGCCGCCGAGCGCGGCGTCGAGCTGCTGGTCGCCGTCGGCCCGCTGTCGCAGGCCATGGTCGGCCCGTACCGCCGCACCGCCGGGCCCCGCGGCGTGGCCCAGGCGGTGGCCGACGCCCCCGCCGCAGCGGACTGGCTGCGCGGGCGCCTGCGGGCCGGCGACACCGTCTTGGTCAAGGCGTCGCGCGGGATGGGGCTGGAGCGGGTCACCCACAGGCTCGCGGCTGGGAGCCCGGGCTGATGGGCACGGTGCTGATCGCCGGGACCGCGTCGCTGCTGATGTGCGTGTTCCTGTCGCCGCGCTTCATCGCCTACCTGCGCACACGCGAGTTCGGTCAGCACATCCGCGAGGACGGTCCTCAGGGCCATCACGCCAAGGCCGGCACGCCGACCATGGGCGGCGTGATCATCTTCACCGCCGTCGCTGTTCCCTTCCTCATCCTGGGCGCGACAGACTGGCAGTCGATCGGCGTGTTCACCGCGGCCATGGCCTGCGCGCTGCTGGGTTACGCCGACGACTACACCAAGATCGCCAAGCGTCGCTCGCTCGGCCTGCGTGCCCGCACCAAGCTCATCATCACCGTGCTGATCTCCGTTGCCCTGTGGTGGGTGGCCGAGGAGCGGGTCGGGCTGCCCAGCACGCTGCGCCTGCGCTTCATCGACGCCCAGGTCGACCTGGGCGTCTTCTACCCGCTGCTCATCTACCTCGTCGTCGCCGGGACGACCAGCGCGGTGAACCTCACCGACGGCCTCGACGGGCTGGCCGCCGGCTGCGCGGCGATCACCCTGCTCGCCTATATCGGCATCACCTTCCTCACCCAGGGCCAGCGCGACCTTGCCGTGCTCTCGGCCTGCCTGGTCGGCGCGTGCGTGGGCTTTCTCTGGTTCAACTCCTTCCCGGCCAACATCTTCATGGGCGACACGGGGTCACTCGGCCTGGGCGGAGCGATCGCCGGACTGGCGGTGATGACCAAGACCGAGATGCTGCTCATCATCCTGGGTGGCATCTTCGTCATCGAGGCGCTGTCGGTGCTGATCCAGGTCTTCTCCTTCCAGACCTTTCGCAAGCGCGTGTTCCTGATGGCCCCCATCCATCACCACTTCGAGCTGCGGGCCTGGTCGGAGACCAAGATCATCCTGCGCTTCTGGATCGTCGCCTCGGTGTGCTCGGCGATCGGCTTCACGATCTACCAGCAGTCGATCAAGTAGTGGGCCGCATGCCGGCGGGGGCGGGGGGGCGTCCGCCGCTGCCGCCAGGGCCTCACCTGGTGCTCGGGCTGGCCCGCTCGGGGCAGGCGGCGGCCCGGGCGCTGGCCCGCCACGGCGAGCAGGTCATCGCCGTCGACGACGGCCATCCGTCCGGCGCGGGCGCCCTGGCCGACGAGGGCATCGAGGTCCACCTGGGGGGCAGCCCCGAGACCATCGTCCACCGCGCGCAGACGCTGGTGGAGAGCCCGGGCATCCCCCACGACGCGCCGCTGGCCGCGGCGGCCCGGACCGCCGGTCTGGAGGTGATCGGTGAGCTCGAGCTCGCCTGGCGACTGCTGGCCAACCCGTTCGCCGTGGTCACCGGCACCAACGGCAAGACGACGACCGTGCAACTCCTGGGCCGGATGCTGGGCGAGGCCGGGGTGCCCGTCGCGGTGGCCGGGAACGTGGGCACGCCGCTGGCCTCGCTGGTCGGCACCCTGAACCCGGGCGCCTGGGTGGCGTGCGAGGCCTCGTCATTCCAGCTGGAGGATGCCCCGGCCTTCGCTCCCGACGCCGCGATCCTGCTCAACCTCTCCGAGGACCACCTCGACCGCCACGGCAGCATGGCGGCCTATACGGCGGCCAAGCTGCAGGCCTTCGTCCGGCAGGGCCCCGAGGCGCTGGCCGTCCTGCCGCTCGGCCTGGACTCAGAGCTCGGGGTGCCCGGCGCAGCCCGGCGGGTGCGCTTCGCGCCCCTCGGTGCCCCGGCCGTCGAGGGTGTGGAACTGGTCGACGACCACGGGACACTGCGCTGGCGGGGCGAGGTGCTGATCGCGGGCGATGAGATCGCTCTGCCCGGCCTTCACAACCGGCTCAACGCCATGGCGGCGGCGGCGGCCGCGCTCGGGCTCGGTGTTCCCGCAGCGGCGGTGCGTACGGCGCTGCGCGAGTTCCGGGGCGTCGCACACCGCTTGGAGACCGTTGCCCAGCGGGATGGGGTGCGCTGGGTCAACGACTCCAAGGCGACCAACGTGGCCTCCACCCTTGTGGCGCTGCGCTGCTTCCCCCGCCACACGGTGCATCTCATCGCCGGCGGACGGGAGAAGAGTGGCTACGCCGGCCTGCGGGCCGAGGTCGCGCAGCGCTGCGCAGCCGTCTACCTGATCGGGGAGGCGGCGCCGACCATCGACGCCGCTTTGGAGGGGGTGGATGTACCGCGGCGGTCCTGCGGCGAGCTGGCCGTCGCCGTCGCGGCCGCCGCCGCCGCGGTCCGGCCCGGCGACGTCGTGCTGCTCTCCCCGGCGTGCGCGTCCTACGACCAGTTCGTCGACTTCGAGGAGCGCGGGAACCGCTTCCGCGGCCTGGCCGCGGCGCAGGCCGGGCCGGGGCCGCGGCCGGGGTGAGCGCAGCGGGGCCCCAGACGGGCGCTGGGCGGACGTCGGGCTCGCGCCGCTGCGGAGGGCGTGAGCGTGCAGCGAGAAGGGGAAGGGACGGCGACGCCGACGGCGAAAGTCGCCTCGATGCCCCGAGCGAGGACCGGACGCGCCTCGCCGCCCCTCGAGCACCAGATGCTCCTCACCGTGACCCTGTGCCTGCTGGCGGCGGGTGCGGTGATGGTCTACAGCGCCTCCTCGGCCCGCGACCTGCTCGGCGCCGGCGGCGACGGGACCGGCTATCTGGTCAAGTACTGCCTTTACGGGGCAATGGGCCTGGTGGTCATGCACCTCCTCTCGCGCCGGGGCGTGGATCTCGTGCGCCGGAGCACGCCCCTGCTCATGCTCGTGGGCCTGGCCGGGCTGTTCGCGGTCCTGATCCCCCATGTCGGCGTGGAGGTCAACGGCGCACGGAGATGGATCGGCGCCGGCCCGCTGCAGTTCCAGCCCTCCGAGCTGGTCAAGCTGGCGCTCGTGCTGCACGCCGTGCGCGTCCTGGGCGACCGGCGCACCCCGCCGCGCTCGGTGCGTGCGCTGGGACCGTTGCTGATCCCGACCGCCGTCGCCTGCATCCTCGTCGCCCTCCAGCCCGACCTGGGGACCGCCCTGGTCATCGGCTTCACCCTGACCTGCGTGCTCGTCGCCGCCGGCGTGCCCGGGCGTACGCTGCTGGGCATCGGCCTGCTGGTGGGCGGGGCGGTGCTGGTGTTCGCGCTGGTGGAGCCCTATCGGCGCGCCCGGCTGACCTCGTTCATCAACCCCTGGGCCCACGCCAGCTCGACCGGCTTTCAGTCGGTCCAGGGACAGATCGCCCTCGGCTCGGGCGGCCTGCTCGGCCGCGGCCTGGGCCAGTCGGTGCAGAAGGTCTTCTACCTGCCCGAGGCCCACACCGACTTCATCCTGGCGGTGATCGGCGAGGAGTTGGGCGTGGTCGGCGTGACCGGGCTGCTCTCGCTCTATGGCCTGATCGCCTTCGCCGGGTTGCGGGTGGCCAAGGCGGCCGCCGGCCGGTACGCCAAGCTGCTGGCCGCGGGGCTGACCTCGCTGATCCTGTGCCAGGCCCTGCTCAACACCTTCGCCGTGCTGGGGCTCGCGCCGCTCACCGGGGTGCCGCTGCCCTTCATCTCCTACGGGTCCAACAACCTCATCGTGCTGCTGGCGGCCATGGGCGTGCTGCTGAACATCGCCTCCGGTGCCCGCGTGGCTCAACGCGCGGCACCGCCGGGCCGGGCCACGGGCGGCGCCACCCGGCGAGATCGCCAGCGCCCGATGCCGGCCGAGGAAGGCACCCGTCTCGGTGCCGCGGCCCGCGCCGCAGCCGCCGCCGGTGCGCACCACCTGGGCTTCGGGGAGCTGCTCGATGCGGGTCCTGATCGCCGCCGGGGGCACGGCGGGGCACGTGGTGCCGGCGCTGGCCGTCGCCGACGTGCTGCGGGCTGAGGGGGCCGAGGTCATCTGGGCCGGGGGCGAGCGCGCCGAGGCCGAGCTCGTCCCGGCCGCGGGCTATCCGTTCCACCGGCTGCGCGTCGAAGGGGTGAGCCGCTCCAATCCACTGCGCGGTGCCCGAGCCCTCGGCCGGGCGGGGGCAGCCACGTTCACCGCCCGCCGGCTGATGGCCGGGCTGCGACCCGCGGCCGTGCTCGGGGGTGGTGGATACGTCGCCGCGCCGGTCGGGGTGGCTGCCGTGCTGAGCCGCGTGCCCCTGGTGCTCACCGAGGCCGACTCCCACCTGGGGCTGGCCAACCGGCTGCTGGCCCTCTTTGCCCGGCGGGTCTGCCTGGCCTTCCCCCTACCCGGTCGTGAAGGGGGTCGCTACCTGGTCACCGGGCGCCCGGCGCCGGTCGCCCACACCGACCGCGCGTCGGCCCGGGCCGCGTTCGGGCTGGGCGCCGACGAGCCCTGCGTCCTGGTCTTCGGCGGCTCGCTGGGAGCGCGCTCGCTGAACTGGGCGGCCCCCCAGGCCTTCGCCAGCCCGCCCCCCCGGGTCATCCACGCCGCCGGCGAGCGCGACTTTCCCGAGCTCCGGGCCCCCGGACCCCATTACGACCTGCGGGCGTACATCAGTCCCTTCGGGCCGGCGCTGGCCGCCTGCGACCTGGTGGTTGCCCGCGCCGGCGGGTCGCTGTTCGAGCTGGCCGCCCACGGCCGGCCGGCGGTGCTGGTGCCCTATCCCCACGCCACCGCCGACCACCAGGCCTCCAACGCCCAGTGGATGCAGCGCGGCGGCGCTGCCGTGGTCATCCCCGACGCCGAGCTGGATCCCGGCCGACTGCGGGCCGAGGTCGATCGGCTGCTCGGTGACCCCGTGCGGCTGGCGGCGATGGCGGCAGCGTCGCTGGCGCTGGCCCGACCCGACGCCGCCCGCGCCGTCGCCGCCGAGGTGCTGGCCGCCGCCGGCGCCAGGTGAGGTGACCGCGGTGAGCTCAGAGCAGCCCTGGGCCGGGCGCCGGTTGCACCTGATCGGGCTGGCCGGGGCGGGGATGTCCGGGCTGGCGCTCCTGGCCCGGGCGCTCGGGGCGAGGGTCTCGGGGTCGGACCCCAACGACTCCCCCTATCTCGGGCCCGTCCGGGCGGCCGGCATCGAGGCTCTCGTCGGTCCGTGGGATCCGGTCAACGTTCCCGCCGAGGCCGAAGTCTTCTACGGGACGGCGGTCACCGCCGACAACCCCGAGCGCGCGGTGGCCCGAGAGCGCGGTCAGCCCGAGCTGCACCGGTCGGTGCTGCTCGGCCAGCTCGCGGCCCGCCGGAAGGTGCTGGCCGTGGCCGGCACCCACGGCAAGACGACAACGGCCAGCATGGCCGCCGTGGCGTTGCGCGCCTCGGGTCTGGAGCCCGGGTATCTGATCGGGGGAACGCTCGGGGCCACCGGGCGCAATGCCGAGTGGGGTGGGGGGGAATGGCTGGTGGTCGAGGCCGACGAGTCCGACCGCTCGCTGCTGGTGCTGTCAGCCGAGATCGCCGTGCTCCTCAACGCCGAGCTCGATCACCACGCGACCTTCGGCTCTCGGCTGGAGGTCGACGCGGTCTTCCGCGAGTACCTGGCTCGCGCCCGGCGGGCGGTGATCACCGCCCGCCCTGAGCTGGTGGCCCTGGCTGGCGCGACGCCGGTGGAGTCCGTCGTGGCGCCGCAGGCTCAACTCGATGGCGACGGTGCCCGCTTCACCTGGCGCGGGCATGCCGTGTCGCTGTCGGTGCCCGGCGAGCACAACGCGTCCAACGCCGTGGCCGCCCTGGAGGCGTGCCGGCTCGCCGGCGCCGACCCGGCCGCGGCCGCGGCCGGCCTGGCCGGCTTTCGCGGCTCGGCGCGGCGCTTCGAGCGACTCGGCGTCGCCGAGTCCGGCGCGCAGATCTATGACGACTACGCCCACCATCCCACCGAGGTCTCAGCGACGCTGCGGGCGGCTCGGACGCTGGCCCCGAGCCGGCTGGTGGCCGTCTTGCAGCCCCACCTCTTCTCTCGCACGCGCGCCCTCGCTCGCGATTTCGGCGTGGCGCTGGCCGAGGCGGACGTCATCTGCGTGCTCGACGTCTATCACGCCCGCGAGCGCGCCGAGGATCACCCGGGCGTCAGCGGGCGCCTGGTGGCCGAGGCCGCGGCCGACGCCGCCCCGGGACGCACGATCGCGTGGCTGCCGGTCTTTGCCGATGCCCGCCGGTTCCTGGACTCAGAGCTGCGCAAGGGTGATCTGTGCGTTCTGCTCGGCGCCGGCGACATCGACGGGCTCGGTCGCGAACTGGTCGTTGGGGAAGCTGGGGGGATGGCGTGAGCACGCTCGGCACCCCGCCCGAGGTGCGCCCCGACACCCCGCTGGCCCGACTGACCACGGTACGCACCGGTGGTCGGGCCGAGTACTTCGCCCGTCCACAGACCCCGGAGGCGCTGGTGGCGCTGCTGGCCTGGGCGGGTGAGCGCGGCCTGGCGGTAGGGGTCGTGGGGTCGGGGTCGAACCTGCTGGTGGCGGATGCCGGTGTACGCGGATTGGTGCTCAAGCTCGACGGAGGGCTGTCGGCCATTGAGCCCGACGGCTGCCGCCTGCGCTGCGGAGGGGGCGCCCGGCTGCCCCGGGTGGCCGCCCGTGCCGCCGTGCTCGGGCTGGCCGGCATCGAGTTCGGCGCCTCGATTCCCGGAACGGTCGGGGGCGCGGTGCGCATGAACGCCAACGCCTACGGCGGCGAGCTGGCCCGCGTGTTGGAGTGGGTCGAGGTCGCCACCGCCGCCGGCGTCGACCGCCGGGCGCCCGACGCCCTGGGCTTCGGCTACCGCCGCTCGGCCCTGGGGGGCGGCGAGGTGGTGGCTGGCGCGGGCTTCGTCCTCGGGTCGGCGCCCACCCCGGAGGTGCGAGCGCGCCTGGCCGACCTGCGCGCCCGGCGCCGCGAGGCGCAGCCCTCGGGGATCAAGACCTTTGGCTCGACGTTTCAGAACCCCGACGATCCCCGGGCCCAGGGCCGGAGCGCCGGACAGCTGCTCGATGCCGCCGGCTGCCGCGGGCTGCGCGTGGGTGGAGCTCGGTTCTCGCCGGTGCACGCCAACTTCGTGGAGAACGACAACGGCGCGACAACGGCGGACGTCGTTGCCCTCATGGACCTGGGCCGCCGGCGCGTCGCCGAGCGCTTCGGCATCGAGCTCGAGCCCGAGGTCCAGCGACTGGGCGACGTGGCCCTGCCGTGGCGGACAGCGTCATGATCGGCGGGGGGCCCGGGTCGGGGCGGGCAGACGGCGTCATGATCGGCGGGTCGCGCGTGGGTCGGATGCGGGCGGTGCGGATCGCTCTGGGTCTTCTGGCGGGAACCGCCGTCGGCCTGGGGGGGTGGCTGGTGCTTCGCGACTCCTCGCTGGTGCGGGTGAACGACGTGCGGGTCACGGGCACCCATGGGCCGGCGGCCTCGGGAATCGCTGCCGCTCTGCAGCGAGTCGGGGAGGAGCAGACGACGATGCACGTCGACGTCTCGCGCCTGCGCGCCGCGGTCTCCGGCTTTCCCGAGGTCAAGGGCCTGACCGTCCACGCGAGCTTCCCCAACGGCCTGCGCGTCGACGTCGAGGAGAACGAGGCGGTGGGTGCCGTGGTGGTCGCCGGGCGGAGGGTCGCCGTGGCCGCCGACGGGACCCTGATGCCGCTGTCGGTGCCCACCGACGGGCTCCCGGTGGTGGCCGGGCCCGACGGCTCCGACGGGGCGCGCATCACCGACCCGGCCGCGGCGGCGGTGGTCGCCGTGCTGGCCGGCGCGCCCGACCCGCTGCGCCCGCGAATCTCCGGTGTGCTGTCCGGGCGCCAGCTTCAGCTGCAGCTCCGTGACGGGCCGGCGTTGGTTTTCGGCAGTCCCGACCGGCTGGCGGCCAAGTGGGCGGCCGGCCTACGAGTGCTGGCCGACCCCGGCGCCGCGGGCGCGACCTATCTCGACCTGCGCCTCCCCGAGCGCCCGGTGGCGGGCGGACGCGGCTTGACCGGCTCCGCCGCCGCCAGCTCTGTGGTGACCAACGCGGCAGCGACCGGCGGATCCGCGGCGGGCGCAGGCTCCAGCGCGAGCGCCGGGACCGCCGCCGGCGGCGGCGGCGCCAACGCCGGTCCGAGCGGTGCGACCGGGTCGGGGTCGGCCGGATCAGTCGGCGGTTGACCGACACCTGCGGGTAGTCTCTACCTCAGGATGAGGCTGAGGCCCGTCTCAACCACGACTCGAGCGTTGAAGCCGAGACAGGTCGAGGGTTGGGCGTCGTGCAACGATGGTTGCATCCGGGGACCGGATTGACATAGGGGTGACTGCCGCTCTAGGGTGGGCTTTCTAGCGCCTTTCCGACTCGGTCGCGAAAACACTCAACACTAGATACAGGGTCGGACAACATGGAAAGCGGCAGCTACTTGGCAGTCATCAAGGTCGTCGGCGTCGGCGGCGGAGGCACCAACGCGGTTTCGCGGATGGTGGACGCTGGCCTGCGCGGCGTCGAGTTCATCGCGGCAAACACCGACGCCCAGGCGTTGCAGATGACCGAGGCCGACATCCGGCTTCCCATCGGCCAGGAGCTGACCAAGGGCCTCGGCGCCGGCGCCAGTCCCGAGCGCGGACAGGGCGCTGCCGCCGAGTCGCGTGACGACATCAAGGAGGCGCTGAAGGGGGCGGACATGGTGTTCGTCACCGCTGGGGAGGGTGGGGGGACGGGTACCGGCGCGGCACCGGTCATCGCCGAGATCGCCAAGAACGAGATCGGCGCGCTCACCGTCGGCGTTGTCACCCGGCCCTTCGACTTCGAGGGCGCTCAGCGCGGGCGCCAGGCCGAGGACGGGATCGCCAAGCTCCGCGACAACGTCGACACCCTGATCACCATCCCCAATGACCGGCTGCTGGCCATCGTCGAGCGCCGGACGAGCCTCATGGATGCCTTTCGCGAGGCCGACAACGTGCTGCGCCAGGGCGTGCAGGGCATCACCGACCTGATCACCATCCCGGGGCTGATCAACCTCGACTTCGCCGACGTGCGCACGGTCATGCACAACGCTGGTACCGCCCTGATGGGCATCGGGTCGGCCACCGGCGAGAACCGCGCCGTCGAGTCGGCCCGCACGGCGATCTCCTCCCCCCTGCTCGAGGACTCCGTCGAGGGGGCCACCGGCATCCTGCTCAACATCACCGGCGGTCGTGATCTGGGCCTGTTCGAGGTCAACGAGGCGGCTGAGATCGTCCACGAGGCGGCCGACGCCAACGCCAACATCATCTTCGGCGCGGTGATCGACGACAACCTCGAGGATGAGGTCCGCGTCACGGTCATCGCCACCGGCTTCGATCACGGCCGGGCACCGAGCCCGCGGCGCACGCGGGAGACCATCCGCGACCGGCCCACCGACCGCCGGCCCCAGATCGACGAGCGCCAGCGGACCTCGCTGGAGATCAGAGACGACGAGATCGACATCCCGCCCTTCCTGCGGGATCGCTAGACGCCGCGGCCCGACCGTCGGCCGAGCGCCCCTGGCAGCGCCGCCCGGCGGCCGGTCGTAGCGGCACCGGCGCGAGCAGCGCGAGGGCCTGGGTGCCCCCGGCGCAGATCACCATTCGCACCGGAGCTTGCCAGGGTCCCAGTCCCGGCGTAGCGTGCCCGGCCATGCGCCGCCTCCCGCTCGGTCCCGCCACGGCGATCGTTGGCCTGTACTTCGTCGGCACCGGCCTGAGCATCGTGCTGGCGCCGCACACCTTCTACGACCGCATCGCGCCCTGGGGCGGCTTCAACGGCCATGACCTTCGCGACATCGCCACCTTCTACGCCGCGGTGGGCGTCGGCCTGCTGGCGGCGGTCCCGCGCCCCGGCTGGCGCGCGCCGCTCCTCGGTGTCGCCGCGCTGCAGTGCGCTCTGCACGCCATCAACCACTGGGCCGACCTCGACGCGGTGCGTCGCGGGTCGAGCGCCGGATGGTTCGACGCCGTCAGCCTGACCGTGCTCACGGTGGTCATCGCCAAGCTGGCGTTGCTGGCCCGCCGGGCCGGGCCGCGCCGGGAGCTGGCGGCATGAGGGTTCTGGTCGCCGGCGCCACCGGCGTCATCGGTCGGCCCCTGGTCGACCGGCTGCTGGACCGCGGCGACGAGGTGGTCGGACTCACGCGCGCGGGGACTGCGCTAGGGCGCTGCGCGAGCGAGGGGCGGAGGCGACGGTGGTCGACGCGCTAGAACGCGACGCACTCGCGGACGCGGTGCGCGCCGTAAAGAATGGGCGCGAGCCGCGGCCCAGTGCACCCGGCGATTGACCGAGTTCACGGGCCAGATGCGGAGCGAACTACACCAGCTGGGAGGAGTGGGTTGCTCCTGCTTGCTGCCAGTACAGGGTTGAGCGGCCGAGGGCCAGCGATGTCGGGTCGATATCGGCACCGGCCGCGACGACGGTCGGCGATCCCGCGGCGTCGGCTCGGACTACCTTGTACGTGGGTGTGTCGGGGGCCTGGTTGTCGTTGACGATCCACGCCGCAGCACCATCAGTCTTGAGGACAAGTGCCGTCGTGGGTCCGACCCCTGCACAGTACCTGTAGCAGGCCAGTGACGAGAAGGCGAGCTGGCTCGCCGACGGTGCGCCGGTCGGCAGGCTGCGCAGTAGGCGTCCGCGTCGGAGGTCGAAGACGCTCACGGTGAACGTATAGCCGGCTTGCGCAGTCTGTGTCGCTTGATTGAGTGCCGCAACGCTTCCTACGAGCACGACGTTGTTGAGATTGACCACCGCCTCTCCAGCCGACCCAATCTGACCCAGGGTGATGGCGTGGCGCGCACGGTAACCACAACCGGCGTAGGTGCCTCGCCCTGTGGCGTAGATTCTGGCTTGGTTGTCGGCGAGAATTGTCTGGCCGGTCTGGGTGGTGCAGCGGAAGGCAGGATGCGGGCGGCGGGCGGCGGCCGGAGCTGTCGTTACCCCGAGCGCCGCTGCAGCGATGGCCGTTGTGATCGCGCGCCTCAGCACGACGACGGCTGATTGCCGGTGAGGATGTACCAAGCGGGGCGCTGCTGGCCGGTAGGACAGTACGGGTCGCGCGCGTTGCCTGGATAGTTCAGCAGTCCCGAATCAAAGGGCCCGGTTGGCGGGTCAGGCAAGTAGGTGTAGTAGGAGACGAGATCGACGCGGTTGTGCAGAGTTGGGTTGGTGTGCAGGTTCAAAAGGGTGCGGCTCTGCTGGAGGGACGGTTATCCGTGGGTTGGGATGAGGTTGTTGGCGTAGCGTGATCGGTGGTTGCGTTGGTGTTCTTGGGCGAGGTGGTATCGCCAGTACTCCTCGAAGTCGCCGT
>JAABUZ0100004059.1_pt1 | contig 20674 bp, 17 predicted proteins | sample 5562091 | NCBI WGS metagenome assembly JAABUZ01 (sample SAMN12813069, study PRJNA571459) | rock metagenome | isolation source: Antarctica rocks | place: Antarctica: Victoria Land, Linnaeus Terrace sud | collected 2015-12-21 | reverse complement strand
GGAGAGGCGGCAGACGGATGAACTGGCAGGGGAGGGTGGGAAGGGAGGCGCGTACCGCCCTCTGGTAACATTTTCAATTGAGGGAACCATCATCATTCGGTAACATTTTCAGTTGACTTGACACGGGATAACCCAACAAACATTAAAATGTGGAGAACGACTTCACACAAACACATGTTCATATGTAGTCGTTCCATACATTTTATGTTTCTACAAAAAGCGGTTTTTCGAGTTCTACTTAACAGTCGGCTCGCGCACGATTAAGCACGCGAAAAACTAGACTCTATTTGATCGCCACCACTGTTACATCGAAGATGAGCACTGAATTCGCAGGAATGGGACCATTTGCTTGAGGGCCATAGCCAAGTGTAGGAGGAATAATGAGACGACGTGTGCCACCGACCTTCATGCCCACTAATCCTTCGTTCCAACCTGGAATAACCTGCGCCTTACCAAGTGGTGTTACATCGTATGGCTGACCACCATGATCAAAGCTACTATCAAATTTCTTGCCTGTACTTTGTAACCAGCCAGTATACTCGACACTAACAGTACTTCCCACCTTCGCTACTGCACCAGACCCAACTTTAATATCTATCAGTTGTAAACCATCAGGCAATTTCGTCGCAGCTTGCGTTACAACAGGAGGTGTTACAGGGCCAGCAGAAGGTGTTGGTGAACCGGCATATGCTGTACCAACAGCCTGAGCAACCGAGGTTGCGGACGCTTGCACATTAGCAGTAGCTGAGGCATTTGCCTGTGCGGTAGACTTCGCGTTTGCCTTCGCAGTACTTGTTGAGGTTGCAGCGACGGAAAGATCATGCTGATGAGTTGTATAGACCTGATATTGCCACAGGCCAACGCTACCTAACACAATCAGGATCAACGCCACTACAGCACTCAAAATAATCTGCTGCCGCCTTTTTCGACGCGCGATACGTTGCAGTCGCTCCTGTTGGCGTTGTCCAGGACGATAGAGTTTTTGCGTGGTTTTGTTGCCATCGTTCGCGGTCTGTGCCATTTGGATACTTTCTCCTTGTACTTTTTTGATCAATTATTGCAAGTCGAGGTTATCACTAATTTACTATTCTGGCAAGGGGGTACTAGGATAAAAACCTTGTTATCTGCGTTGAACAACCCTTTTGCCTTCTGTTATACTGGTTGCTGATCACATGTTTCTACAACTCATTCATATTATTTACATTACTTAACATCAAGCGGTACATAGCATTACGAGGGAGAAAACATCACCATGCGCATTGTTTCATTACTTGCTAGTGCGACTGAAATAATCGCCGCCCTCGGTTGCCTCAATCAACTGGTTGGGCGTTCCCATGAGTGCGATTACCCGATAGAGGTGTTGCAACTTCCATTAGTTAGTACCGTGCAGATAGATACAGAGACAAGCAGCAGTCAGATCGATGCACAAATTAAGCGGTTAGCCCAGACAGCAATACAGAATGACGCGTTAAAAGCTCTCAGTATGTATCATATTGACGTTGCACTTTTGCAAGAGTTACAGCCCGATGTGATTTTCACGCAAACGCAGTGTGAGGTATGCGCCGTCAGTGAGCGTGATGTCATCCAAGCGCTACAACAAATTACGGGTCTACACCCACGTATCGTCTCACTCGCACCATATCGTCTCAATGACGTATGGGAGGATGTGATACGTGTTGGCAAGGCATTGGAGCGACAAGAGCAGGCCAAAGCATTAGTACAGCAGTATCAGCGTCGACTTGATCAGTTGCAACAGCGCAGTAGTGAACTTCGACAAAGCGACAAGAAACCACGTGTTGCCATTCTGGAATGGCTTGATCCGCTCATGGCGGCTGGCAACTGGACGCCTGAACTTGTAACATATGCAGGAGGCGAAAGTCTTTTTGGTGAAGTGGGAATACACTCACCTTGGCTGACATGGGAAGAGTTGCAAGCGGGAGACCCAGACGTAATTATACTATCACCATGCGGGTTTTCGCTGGAACGTACACGAGTTGATCTGCCGCTTTTACAGCAACATCCGCTTTGGCAATCACTACAAGCAGTACAACACGGTCGCGTCTATATCATCGATGGGAACTACTATCTCAATCGCTCAGGTCCACGCCTCGTGGAATCGGCTGAATTATTAGGGCATGTCTTGTGGGGAGAGCAAATAGGAGTGCCAGTCGAGGTATCAGCGTGGCAGCATATCGAAGAGTAAATTTCAAAGGATAGGCACACAGCATCTGTCGGTGTGTGCCTATCCTTCGGAAAACTGCGTTACTTATTTATTTTTGGAGAATGTGCCCAAAAGAGCAAGCCGCCTAGAACTAGGAAGCCAACAATCATCAGTGACATAACAGGTCCTACAACATCACTGACAGACCACTGGAAGAGTGCAGCACCAGCAAGATAGAGTACCCAGAGTAACCCTAACCCAGGCAGAATAAGCAGCCAGTTGAAACGTGCATTTCGTGTTGCGAAACGTGATGGCTGTCGCTCACGCACCACATAATCAAGATCTGAATCGAGCGGCTCCATAAATACCTTTCCTCGTCTTTACGTATAGATATGCTCACGCGTGTGTGACAAGCACGTACACCCTTTACTTTTTATAGATAGTAGGATGAAACATGTTAAGTTGTCGTGTTGTAGGTGAGTTTCTATTGCAGAAAACTCACCAAACGTTGTTGTTATTATAGTCCTTCCCTGCCCTCAATGCAACCATTCGTTACCGTCATAAAATAAAAAAACGGCCTCAAAAGGGCCTAAGCTACAGAGGTTTGGGTCGCAGTGGACCACGCACTAGTATCGGAGCACGGTAACGTGTCTTGCATATGGGACGTGGGGGAAGGTATAGAATAGCTTATCGTGGGAAGAGGACGAAGCTTGTTGAGGTAACGACGCAATTCGAAAGCGTTCACTTGATACATAGAGCCGTCAACATCGGCATCTATATGTCCCTCAGCAATAGCACTACACACATCAGCAAGAGTGGGGAAACGGTCTGACATGGGACACCTCCCTACAAAACACTGGTACGTCTCTCTACATCGATAAGACTACGAGCAGTTTCACTGCTCTATCAACTACACGAGCAAAAGGACGCGAAAGTTTCAGTATGTTCCATTCATAAAAACATGAGAAACACTGAGTTTCTTTCGTCTCTCAACACATCACGTATCGGCTACTCATCCTCCTCTTCTAACATCTTGTTTTGGTCATCTACTTCAACAGCATCATCAAGAAGACCTGCCATAGGTTCAATATACATCATCTGACGAATGAGGTCAACCTGTTTCACGACATCTTTAATAGCGGGAAGAAGAATTTGCTGCCCGTTCTCACTTTTTACAACATAAACGTCGTTGCTCCCCGTCTCCATAATCTCTATAATCGTCCCTATTTCACGACCGGCAAGTGTCACGACATGTAGTCCAAGAATATCATGTTGATAGTACGAGTCGGGCGGTAATTGCGCGAGTTTCTCTAGTGGTATAGAGAGATCACAACCGCGCAGAGTGTCGGCAGTTGTCGCGTCGTCTACCCCTACAAATTTGAGGATAACCATATCACCTTTGTATGGGCGAACGGCAGTAATCTTACGTGGAGCATAATCAGGACCGAGAAAAATGGTGTCCAATTGTGCGAAACGGTCTGGAATATCGGTGAGTGAAAATACTTTCAGCTCACCACGAATACCAAAGGGGGCCACTATTTTTCCGATAGTAGCCCATTCTGTTTTGCTTGGCTTTGGCATAGTGTCCTCTGTTGGTTGTGTGACGATGGATATCAGCACAAAGCTTTCTGAGTGTAGTTGAGACACGGTTGATAGATATATAGATGCCCTACTACAAAATCTCCAAGGAGGTATGGCGGCCTTCACGCGCACCGCCAGCACGTAAAAGTGCTCTCATTGCCTTAGCAACACGTCCTTGACGACCAATCACTTTACCAAAATCATCGGACGCGACATGCAGTTCTAGCACCAACGCGTTACGGTCGTTACGAACTTCGCGCACCTGTACGGCGGATGGCTCATCAACCAGTGACTGTGCAATGTACTCAACCAGTTTACGCATATCTCAACCTCACCCTGAAAAAGATTTATGATTGGGCGGATGCTGGTGTGGGAACGGTTTGTGCGGCATTGGATGCGGAAACAGTTGCTGACGCGGCAGAAGCCTTCGCCTGTGTGAACTGCTCCATGATACCAGCACGTTTGAGTAGAGAGGCAACGGATTCTGTAGGTTGCGCTCCATTTTTTAACCAACCGAGTGCTTTCTCGGCATCGATGTGAATCGCGGAAGGCTCAACGCGAGGGTTGTACCAACCAATATTTTCGATGATGCGGCCATCACGTGAGAAGCGCGAGTCGGCAACTACGACGCGATAGCTTGGGGCTTTCTTCATGCCCGTGCGTTTTAAGCGAATTTTGACAGTCATGCGTTCTTTTTCTCACCTCTTCCCCACTTGAGGGGGCTGTATTTTCGTGACGTTCGAGAGGAGTGCATACAACTATTTACGGCGACCCCAAACTACGGCTTGCTTAGGATAGCACGAAGTGCACGTCTTTGTCAATGTTTTACGAGTCAACAGCACTTCCAAGGCGATGCAATTTGACAAAATTCGTGCGCGCCTGACTTGCCACAGGGAAACCACCCATAATCACCACGAGTTCATCGCGACGAACAAGGTTATCATCCCGTAGACGTTGGTCAACAACAGCGATCAGATCCTCTATTGTGCCTTGCAACCCAATACAATGCGGCCACACTCCCCACCAGAGAGAGAGTTGATGGTAGACACGCTCTGAAGGTGTATAGGCGATAATAGGTGTGCGTGGACGATCTTTAGAAATAAGCTGAGCTGAATTGCCCGAACGTGTAAAGACAACGACCGCCTGTACGCTAGCTTCCTCAGTGAGAGCGCGGGCGGCGTGGCTGACGGCATGTGATTGAGTGAGACGTTTGCACTGTGGCTGACGGGCAGTTTTGTTACCAGCCTCGGTCTCCAAAGCGATACGCACCATCATCTCTACAGCTTCAATTGGATATGCACCGGTAGCGGTTTCAGCACTTAACATCACCGCGTCGGTCCCATCTAAAATTGCATTCGCTACGTCGCTTGCTTCAGCTCTTGTTGGGCGTGGATTCATAATCATTGACTCAAGCATCTGAGTTGCTGTAATCACAGGTAAACCAAGATCATTACAACGCGCAATAATCCGCTTTTGTATCAGAGGAACTTTCTCTGGTGCCATTTCGACACCAAGATCACCGCGTGCCACCATTACCCCGTCAACGACTTCCAAAATTTCGTCGAGTCGTTGTATTGCTTCAGGTTTTTCGAGTTTCGCAATAAGAGGAATGGGTATCGCGCCTGCTTGAGATTTTTTGCCTTCTAATTCGCCTTGATGTTGTCGAATCAGTTGTTTTGCCTCACGAATGTCCTCTGGGCGACGCACAAAACTCAAGGCTATATAATCCACACCATGCATTATGCCGAACTTGAGGTCCGCACGATCTTTCTCAGTAAGAGCAGGAGCGCTCACTGCGACACCGGGAAGATTAATGCCTTTGTGTTCTTTTAAAAGGCCGCCATGAACTACCTGGCATACAACATCTGTTTCATTCGAGCTTAACACACGCAGTTCTAAGAGTCCATCATCAAGGAGAATACGATCTCCTACCTTCACGTCTGTAGGCAGCGGTTTATAGGTCGTAGACACTTGTTCGGCAGTACCAACAATATCACGGGCAGTGATAGTGAGAGTAGCACCGTCAACTAACCGCACTGGTTGCCCACCTTGTAGTGATCCGACTCGTATCTTAGGTCCTTGCAAGTCTTGCAAAAGAGCGATAGAGCAATTCAGACGCGCGGAAACAGCACGCACACGCTTGATTACTACCGCATGATCCTCTTGTGTACCGTGCGAAAAATTGAGTCGTGCCACATTCATGCCAGCACGGATCAGGCGTTCAATCTGCTCTTCGCTATTTGTCGCAGGACCGATAGTGCAAACAATTTTTGTGCGCCGCATGGTTCTCCCTTTTTACCATAACTCATAGTCCGTTACGCTTTTGCGTCATTCTCTATCTAGTGTAGAGGTGTTTAGGGAAATCTGTCAAGAAATCGTATCATTTAAATTTTTAGGTTTGACATTCTCATGTTTTATGCGATACTCTGATAGTAGAGTCAACAGCGAAAGCGGCGGGTGACATCGACGTTATCCGCCGCGTCTCATTGAGTAGAGGCAGCATGTTTTTCCGACAACGCACTCGTCGGCATCCAACGCCGTTCTATAATGGAGCATACAAAATCATGACGATTCAGGAACGAAAAACTATTCCTGTTCCACAGGTAGAAGCACGCTTACCTATACCTCAACAGAACCTTCGCGTACCAGGACCAACCGCATTGCCTCCCGAAGTGATGGCGATACAGGCAAGTCCGATGATTAACCATCGTGGGCCAGAGTTTGCCGCTATTGTGAAGCGCACTACATTGCGTTTGCAATATTTTTTTCAAACCACTTCACCTGTGATGACCTTTCCATCTGTCGGTACAGGTGGTCAAGAAAGTGCTATTGTCAATTTGTTCTCTCCTGGTGAGCATGTTGTCGTCATCATCATCGGCAACTTCGGCGAACGTATTGCAAAAATTGCCGACACCTACGGTCTCAATGTTACCCGTATCACGTTCCCTTGGGGACAGGCAGCGGACCCCAATGTCGTTGAAGAGCGTCTCAAAGCACTTCCTCCATTTCGTGGCGTTGTAATGACACATAACGAGACCTCCACGGGCGTTACAAATGACGTTCAAACACTTACCACGCTCACTCGTCGCATTAATCCCAATGCACTTGTTGTCGTCGATGCTGTAAGTTCGCTTGGAAGCATTCCTCTTGAAATGGACCTATGGGATATTGACGTGGTGTTTACAGGCTCACAAAAGGGCTGGATGACACCGCCGGGAATCATGATGCTGGCTGCTAGTCCACGCGCTATCGAAGCGTCTAAGACTGCGAAACTGCCGCGTTTTTACTTTGATTGGAAATCGACACTCAAGAAGCTAGAGGCTTGGCAACATCCAGTAACCTCGCCTGTGTCGCTTTTCTATGCATTAGATGTGGCACTGGAAATGATGCTGGCCGAGGGTCGCGAAGAGATTTTTGAGCGTCACGTCCGTGCTGGAGAGTACGTACGTCAACGTGCAAAGGCGATGGGACTAACGTTGCTTGCCGATCATGAACGTGCGTCAAATACTGTGACAGCGATCATGATGCCAGAGGGTGTGGAATTCAAGGCATTCAACAAGAAGCTTCGTGAGCAAGATCACGTTGTTATTGCTAATGGTCAAGATCATATGGCGGGAAAAATATTCCGTGTTGGACACCTTGGCTTCTTTACTGAGCAGAATCTTGAGCAAACAATGAATGCCGTTGAGGCACGTCTGCACGAACTTGGCTTCAAAGGCTAAGTGGGCAGGGAAGAGGTACAAGTTATGGCAGAGGTACAAAGTAAAGTAGGGCAGGGCACGCTCAAGATTCTTATTACTGATAGTGTGGCACGGGAGGGTATTGAGCTCCTGCGAACACAGCTTCCAGAGGCACAAATTGATGAACGTCCGGGGCTGAAACCCGAACAACTCAAGGCAATCATTGGAGGCTATGCCGCTCTGGTGGTACGAAGCGAGACAAAAGTTACTAGCGATGTGCTTACAGAAGCAACACAGATGAAGATTGTTGGACGTGCTGGCGTTGGTGTGGACAATATCGACACCGAGGCCGCGACACGTCATGGCATTATGGTTGTCAATTCGCCCACAGGCAACATCGTGGCGGCAGCGGAACACTCTATCGCAATGCTCATGGCTCTAGCAAGACACGTCCCCGAAGCTGATGCAAGCATGAAAGCGGGCAAGTGGGAGAAGAGCCGGTTCCTGGGTGTTGAGGTGCGAAACAAGACGCTTGGCATTATTGGGCTTGGGAAGGTGGGTACAGAGGTTGCGCGTCGCGCACAAGGTTTAGAGATGCAGGTTGTCGCGTTTGATCCTTTCGTCTCACCAGAGCAGGCACGAAAACTCAATGTGAGTATGCTCAGTTTCGACGATGTACTCAAACAAGCGGATTTTATAACCTTGCATACCTCGTTGACAAGTGGACCAAATGGCACGCGTGGCCTTATCAGTACGCGTGAACTGGCACTTATGAAACCAGGCATACGCCTGATCAACTGCGCCCGTGGTGGTTTGATCGACGAAGAGGCCCTACTGCAAGCACTGAATGAGGACCGTATTGCAGGTGTAGCACTCGATGTATTCAGTCAGGAGCCAATACGCGATAACGAAACGTTGAAACAGCTTTTGGCACACAAGCATGTGATTGCGACCCCGCATCTTGGCGCATCAACAGAAGAGGCTCAGGTTGGCGTCGCAATCGACGTTGCGGAGCAGATTGTCTCTGTGCTACGTGGTGGTTTTCCACGCGCCGCCGTCAACGCGCCGCTTATTCTGCCTGAGACATTGAAGATGCTTCAACCGTACATGCGCCTGGTTGAGCAAATGGGACATCTTTACACGCAATTACAGCCGGGCGCACTGAGTAGAGTTGAGTTGTCATGTAGTGGCGAGATTGCGAACTATGATCTACGTCCACTACAAGCCGCGCTCATCAAGGGCTTGCTAGAGTCCATCTCTGATGCTCATGTGAACATGATTAATGCACAGGTTTTGGCGAAGCAATGGGGGCTAGAGATTGTTGAGCAGAAGTCCACTACGTCCACAGAATTTGCCAATCAGGTGACCTTACGTGTGCAGCACAATAATGGCTATACATCACCGCTTGCAGGCAAACAAGATGTGCATACTGAGCCAGGGGATGAACATATTGAAGTGCTTAGCGGTACGGTGATGCATGGAGAACCGCGAGTCACACGTGTCGGCCGTTACGGCACCGAGTTTGTACCAGAGGGCTATATTCTCTTCTGCCGCAATCTCAACCAACCAGGAATGATTGGGCGCGTTGGAACATCCCTAGGGAAAGCAAACGTCAACATTCGTCATATGGATGTTGGACCGATTGCACGTTCACCCCGTCCACACAATCAAAAGCAGCAAACAGCAGAAACATCACTTATGGTTATTTCTGTTGATGACCCAATTCCTGACTGGGCACTTGAAGAGATTGGCAAAGCGGGCGATATCTTTGGGGTGACAGTTGTAAAACTATAACATATACACTTTAAAATCCAAATCAGACAAGCTAGTGAGAGCAATGCGGCGCGTTCTTGTTAACATTTATTACGCTGGTTGAACGCGCCGCATTGCTCTTTACGTATCAGAAGGTGTAATAACATAACCATTCCTTCCCTTTCCAATAGCTATACGAATTTCTTCTGCTCTCTTCACCTACCATACTAGACAAATACCAGTATTATTCGGTTCTAAGTGACTGTACGAAGGGCTATACCGTTGTTAACATTGCAACTACACGAGCGATAAACCGTACAAGGCACAATAGAACATTAGAAGATATGCAAAGAAGAGAGATATGGCGACTACTACCTTACCACCAACTATAGATAAAGAGTTCCTAAAACCGAGCAGATCACAGGCACATTTCGCATTCACAGTATTACTCATCATTAACATTCTTAATTATGCAGACCGTTTTGTGCTCGCAGCAATACTTCCAAAAATTCAAGTTGACCTGTCATTAAGCAATACACAATTGGGCCTCCTATCATCAGCATTTTTGCTTGTGTATGCACTTACCACCCTTCCATTAGGTATCTGGGCCGATAGAAGCACACGGAAGAATATTGTCGCACTCTGTGTTGGTGTATGGAGTGTAGTGACAACGCTCGCAGGTTTTACAACCACCTTCATACAGCTTTTTATCACGCGTACTGTGCTTGGTATCGGTGAAGCTGGTTACGCACCCGCTACACTATCACTTCTTGGCGATTATTTTCCTAAAGAGCAACGAGGGCGTGTACTCTCTTTCTATTCTATCGGCAACCTGATTGGGACAGCACTAGGACTCATCGTGGGTGGCCTGGTTGCTGATGCTTTTGGATGGCATTGGGCTTTCTTCGTTGTTGGTATTCCTGGCCTCATTACTGCATTTCTCATCTGGCGTGCAACTGAACCTACACGCGGTATATATGAAAGTGAGGAGGGTGATGACGCAAGTTCAACACATGGTGGATTAGGAAAAGACTTTTGGGGTGCTATTAGACATCTCTTCCGTATTCCGACCTATTGGGTCTTGTTAGGAGCTTTTATCTTTAGCTTCTTTACAATTGGAGGTGCTTCGGCGTGGATAACAACGTATTTCACAAAAGCATTTCCTCTAACTCTCGGTCAAGCCTCTTCCATCTCAGGAGGTGTATTAGCAGGAGGAAGTCTTATTGGAACGTTAGCAGGTGGCTGGTTTTCTGATTATTTACAGCGCCGCCGCCCAGAAGGCCGCATGATTGTCGCCACCTTCTCTTTTCTTGTAGGAGCACCTTTGACGCTGTTCGCGTTGTCGCTACATACACTTCTACCATTTATCGCGGTCTTTTTCGTCGCAATCATCTCCCTTAGCCTCTGCTTAGGTCCGTTGAACGCAATCATACAAGATGTAATAATTCCAGAAGTACGAGCAACAGCTTTTGGCCTCGCATTACTCCTGGCGCATTTACTGGGTGATGCCTCATCACCCACTGTCATTGGTATTTTGTCTGACAAGTTTCACGTACTAGGTTACGCTCAACCGCTAGGTTTAGCCCTTATCACTACCGCGCCACTTTGTCTTGCATTAGCCGGTATTATTTGCCTTATCGGGCTCAGAACGGTGGCTCGTGATATGCGTCATATGCAAGAATATTTGCACAGGAAACAAAAGGAAGGATGAGCGAAATAACAAAGAAAAGTACCTCTTGATTTCGAGAGGTACTTTTCTTTGGAGCGGGTTACGGGATTTGAACCCGTGGTCTCAACTTTGGGAAAGTCGCATGTTACCGCTACACCAAACCCGCATATACATAACCGACAGAAGCGATTATAGCTGATACGTATGGGAAAGTCAAGTTTTTTTGACATGTCTCACAAGGAATATAGGCTCATGAAATATGTCAAAAAAGCTTTCAGCAAAGGAAAGGGCTAGTCCAACTATTCAGAAACTAGCCCTTTTTCTTTGTCTTTTCCTGTTGTGCTTTACGCTCTTTATAAAATGACTTTGGTTTAGGACGATGTTCGGTGTCCTCATATGCTGCTGGAGCCGAGTCCTCATGTGCCGCTACTTCTGCGTCATCACGTTCGCTCACCAATATCTGTAAATCGTTGTAAATATTGTAGTTATCACTTACTTCACGCATACGCAACATGTGGCGTAACACCTGAATTTGAGTTGTATTTGTTCTATCATTCTTCGCAGGTCCTGCCCTTCTCAACAACATTTCTACAAGGTCCATACTATCATCATGTGCGCCAATGCCTTCAAGACGCTCACGCACCGTCAATAACTGCTCGTATAGGTTCATGAATTATTCCCTCCTGACTGACCACTGATATTCTTTAATACTAGCGGTATGGTAGCATAGGTCATGCGTAGCGTCAAATAAATACGACTACTATTGAGATTATGACGGTTGTTCAGGGAGCGCGATGAGAAATGTTGCTCCTTCCCTGGGCACACCCGTACTCTCAACCCAGATAGCACCGCCCATTGCCTCCACCAATTGTCGACACAGATAGAGTCCTAGACCAGACCCACGCTGTATGCTCTTGACAGCATCTGGGAGACGCATAAATTTGGTAAAGAGTTGCTCTTGATCTTTTGGCGCAATACCATTTCCCCAATCTCGGATAGACACTACAACGAACGGCGCGTCATTTTGTGACGATTGAGAAAGCGTTGTAAAGGCAGAAGAGGGTATATGCTTCGTCATTGCATACATATTCGTACGTTCAGCACTTACAATCATATTAGTACCTATAGGTGTGTATTTTAGCGCATTACTTAAAACGTTGAGCAAGACTTGACGTAAGCGTGACTCATCAGCGTGAACGTAGAAACTATCGTCCACTGTAACCTCTACCTTCCGACCCTGACTTACCAGCGTTGGTTCAAAAATGTCGAGCACTGGAATGAGTGCATGGTGAAGTTGCACCGCTCCTAGATTAAGGGCAATCTCCTTTTGATTCAAATGACTGGTATCCATTACATTTCCCAGCAGTAGAATAACCTCTTCAGAAGCTCGACGAGCGTTTGCCACAAAGCGTGTTCTATCTTTTTCATTAAGTATAGGACCGTGAATACTGAGAAGTTCTAAGTAGCCCTGGATAGCGGTCAAAGGGGTACGCAATTCATGAGAAGCGGTCATAAGAAAGTGATTTTTGAGTTGCTCTGATTCTTGAGCACGCTGCACTGCTTCGCGAAGTTCTGTGTAAAGACGTGCATTGGTAATGGCAATGCCAGCTTGTATACTAATTTCCTGAAGCATTTCTACATGTCTTGCTGTGTATACGTGAGGAGTATAACTTTGTACAGAAAGTATGCCGAGTACTTCTTCCCCAAAATGAACGGATGCAAAAAGGATCGACTCTGATGCCCGGGTACTACCAATGAAATCAGGGCTCTCTTCTGCAATGTCGTTCAGTGCAAATGCTTTGTATTCTTCTTGTGTGGCAAAGGAAAACGCCTTATACTCTTTCAAAAGCAGTTTACGAGCCCAGATTGGTACTACTTTATAGGCGTTTAGGGGGTACACTATGCCCTCATCAACAATATAGTCCACGGAAAGCTTATCGTCGGCTCGATAGTAGCGCGCGACAAACAAAGCGTCCACAGGCATAACACGTCGTACTTGCTCGTAGATTGTCTCATAGACCGAGTGGAGATCACGTAATGCAACAGGAGAGAAGAGCGCGCGTCCAATTTCGATAAGTGCTGCACGTTCTTCACTACTTTGTTTTGTTGCTTCATATAAGCGTGCGCCTTCGATAACAATCGCGGCTTGGTTCGCAAGTAGTTCAAGGCTTGCCATCATTTCTACATCGGGACGTAGGCCATCAAGAGGTGCATCCGGAGTTAAAAATCCCAATAAGCTGTTTTCAGCACTCATAAGTGGAATCGCGATCAGGTCTGCTGTTTGCCAAAGCTGTGAGGGAAGAGGAGATGGTAGTACATCTTGCTCATCTTCAATAATAACGAAATGCTTTGAAAATAGCTCGTTCTGCCATAGCGGTGATTCAGCAGATATAAAATAGGAGTTACTCATACGATATTTTTCATCAATAAGGAAGGCCACAATATCACTTGACAAGGGATGCTGACGCAGGTATATTTCCTCTTCAACTGGAATCCCGGATGTAGCTTGAACATGGAAAAGGCCATCTATACCTGCTAGATACAAGGCGGAGTAGCGAAAACCTAACGCTTCACACGCCGCAGCAGCAACACGATTTAAGAGCGTACTAATATCCATTTGCATACGTAAAGAGGAACCGATATCGGTAACGTATTTTAGGACTTTTTGCTGACGCAGTATATTGGAAATATGGTGCATCATTTCCGTATTGAGTAACACAAAATTCTGCGGCATATATCACTCTTTCAAGATCATAACTTCTTTTCACATCAATTCCTGAGATTATATCATACTATACACAAATGTAACTTTTTCGCTATTTTTAGCTACATTTAAACTCATCTAGTCTCGAACAACGGCCCTTGTTGTAAAGAGTTACTAACAATGTAACGTTTCTCATAGAGGGTTAGCAATTTTTTGTAAGAAAGACTACCATTTTGGTCAGTTAATCTCAGCACCATTATGTATGGGAGCAGAAAAGATAGGTAATACGTCCACTTCACCTATCTTTTCTATTCCCTTGAAGCCACACATGTTTTATTACCTCAGATGAGGCACCAAAAAACAACACATCCAGTACATCATCCTTCGTCCAACCATAGAGTGAAGGATGATTGAGGTCGATAGCAATAACATCTGCGGACATACCAATAGCAAGACTTCCCGTCTCCTGCCCAAGTGCAACTGCACCACCATGTGTTCCTACATCCAGTAGAAGAGGACCAGGCGAAGCGAGTTTTTCACAAACGAGGACACGCCGACGTTGATAACGCATACGTGCTGAATATTCCACCCAACGTAACTCTTCGATAGAGTCGAGTCGCGTGTTACTATCCGAGCCAATAGCCAACAAGATATCAGCATTCATAAGTTCGGCATAGGGAGCGATACCATCCCCAAGGTCAGCCTCAGTTGTAGGGCAAACGCACACAGCACATTCATACTTTGCTAGCAGTGCAAGTTCGGTTTCGTTCGCGTGCGTTGCATGAATAATAGTGGTATGTGGTCCCAATGCTCCGAAGCGTTCCAGAAGTTCGATTGGTGTACAGTTATGCGCAATTTGGCATTGCTCGATCTCTGCTACCTGTTCATCAGCATGTACATGCAATGGTATTTTGTGAATATGGCTGTAATCAGCGATGGCACGAAACCATTGCTCGGGTACAGCACGTACAGAATGTGGTGCAACACCTATAGGCACGCCTTGAACGCGAAGGTCATCAACACGTTGTAAGTATGCCTCAACGGAACGATCACAGAAACGTTGCTGCCCCTCTTCCGGTGGCTGATTAAAACCATTTTGAGCATAGGCTGTCATAAGTAACACAACGCGAATACCTGCATCGTGTCCTGCCGCTACTACTGCCTCAGCCATCGCATTAGGATTATTGTAAGGTTGCCCATCGGGTTGATGATGCACATAGTGAAATTCGCCCACAGTAGTATAGCCTGCCATTATCATCTCGCGGTACGTCCGTAGTGCGCCCTCGTACAAGTTATCGGGATCGAGTCGTTGTGCCTCGGCATACATAGCACGACGCCATGTCCAGAAACTATCATGCTTTGAAAGTGGACGATGCGTATGCCCCCGTAATGCCCGTTGAAAGACGTGGCTGTGCGCATTTACGAAACCAGGAAGTAAGAGCATGTTTGGCAAGTTCGTGAAATCAGCAGAGGAATGTTGTTGTATCACTTCATCGCTTCGTTTTTCAATAGCAGCTATACGTCCCTCATCTGTAATTGAGATCAGAATGTCACGCTCAACACCTTGCGATGTGTATACAAAATCAGGAGCAAGATATTTCATTATCGTGCTGCTCTCCTCTTATTTCCTGTTCGTTCAAAGCACTTATAATATCTTTAAGCTTTTTCTACTCATGAGCACAATGCTGAAATCTCAGTTGTGTTGATTATGTGTCACTTGCAGACTCATCTTTTGTCAAGCTGCTTTATAAAAAGCTACGCTTCACTCTTCTCACTTTGCTTCGAGTGTGGAAAAAGCGTTAGAAAAATAGGAAGCCAAATCCATAAGCCCCGGAAGTACGCCCAACGAAATGTTGGCAAGATAGGTACAAAACTATTATATACACCCCAGGCAACAAGACAGTACGAGCTTAGGAGACTAAAGGCGAGGATACGTACCACAGGAGCATTAATCACAAAGTTCCACGACGATGTTTGCTCCATAGAGACAGTTTCTACAAGGGCGAAGAGGCCGAAAAAGGTAACGGCGTACCAGGGCCAGAACCATGGCGCACCGAGCAAACAGTAGAAAAACCACGTCGTTGCCATCCACCGCACGAGTTGTAAGGACGAATGCAGCCGATGACGTGTAAAGAGAGCTTGCCAACAAAGTACACCATAGGCCAGCACAAAGAGTCCGACACTAAAGGTGTGTGTTACACGTTCAGCTTGCGACCCAATTGCAGGAGCCAGTGGATAGCCGAGTAAATGCATTACTGCGTTGAAAAACTGGCCTAGAAAATCCGGTATTGTGTTTATGTTGCGGTACGTCCCTGGGTTCAGGCTAAGTACGTTCAAGATGGCACCATGGTCCCAAAATGGTGCGTAGAGTGCCACAACTGTAACAAGATAAACGAGTAAAACAACACTTACTTTTTGCCAACGGCGCAGTTGTAGCCACAAGAAGATAAGTAGACCCGGCAAGAGCAAAGCCACATTAAATTTCAGGCAGGTCGCGAGTGCAAACATAAGTGCGACACCCGCATAAGAGAGGAGCGAGGTGTCCCATACAAGAAACCAGAGACTCAGGAGAAGAAAGAGCAGCATTATAGTATCATTGTGAGCGTTGACAGATGCTTCAAAGAGCAGTAGTGGATTCCAGGCAAAGGCCAGCGTTGCCAGCATACGCTTACGCGGGTTGTAGGCTCCATTCAAACGTTGTAGATGGCCGCCAAGAGACCACACGAGTAAGATAGACCAGAGATGTGACAGCAGCCCCAGGAGACGAAGGGCAAGTACCATAACTGGAATAGTATTTCGGGTACCAGTAACATTCGCTAATATTTGTAGTAAGCCGCTAAGCGCGATCCACGTTGGGCCATACACTGAGGGCTGATCTTTCCAATAGAGAAATTTATATACGGGGTCTTTGGCGACGACAAAAGGGGCTGTCGCTAGAGGATTGAGATGATATAACGTCCACATGCGGGCATACATGATATATGAGAAGAGGTCCGGTGAGGTCACAACAGGAATGAGCACACAGATAATGCCGAGTAGGGATGCCGACCCTACAACATAACGCAGGCTGATTTTTTGAGGAAGATAGCGTAGGGCAAGGATATAACAGAAAAAGAGAAACAAAAAAGCACTCAGAAGCAAAGCCGTCTCTTTCCAACTTAGCGAGAGAGTGGGTAGAGAGACATTACTCGCAGTTGAGTAAAGGGCAGGTGTAAGTTTAAATCCTGGAAACAATACACGGCTAGGGATAAGAACATAGTGACTGAGTGGTACAATTTGTGCCGAGGGGAAAAGAAAGCCGTACAGAGGTAGTACCGCGTCTATGATAATCCATGCGGAAAGCATTGCCAGTAGAAACACCAATGGCAAAAAAACGTATTTTTTAGGTGTTGCAGCTATCTCGCTGCTATTCTTCGGGTGTACCACCAGCATAAATGTTGTTAAATCCTTACCTGTTTTTCTTCCCTTCTTACAACGAGGAGGGGATGCTGGAAGCAACAATTAACGGTTAAGACACAGTTATTCGGCAATAAATTGCTTTCGCGGCTCTAGGAAAATAACGGACCGAAGTCACCAATCAGATGGAATGCAGCCCAAAAGTAAGGATGCACGCGATACGGATGAATGGAGGTACGGGCACGTGCTAGAAATGCACGTTGTGCCTGAGCAAGCGCGGCAGCTTTTGAGTAGCCATGTAACAGGGCTTGATAAAACATTGCCATGAGTTCGGCACTACTCGCATCATCCACTTTCCATAATGTGGGTAACAGAGAGGCAGCACCGGAGTAGAGAAAGCCGCGACCCAGCCCAATGACCTCATCGACACCACGTACAACGCCGCGTCCTGTCTCACAGGCACTCAGTGTAACAAGTGAGCACTGAGAAAGGTCCAGGTTGAACACCTCTATCGCGCTTAACTGCCGATCAGCAAGCCGGATATGAGAAAAGTTGGGGGCATCGAGCCGGAACATTCCATGTGCCGCGATATGCACAATCGGGCTATAGAATCCAACCTGTTCTAAAAGCGTAGTTGTCGCTTGCTCGTTCAGCGCACATGGCGCGCCTAATTGTTTCGCAATGATCTCTGCTTCATGAGTTGCATAAGCAAGACGCCCATTATCCGAGAGCCCCATTACCAGTGCATCTTCAAGATTGACTCCACTCGCCTTGATACGCTGTCCGCGCTGTCGACAGATATCGAGGAGGGCAGCAGATGGTAGATACGACACATTGAGTTGCTCAACGACAAATTGCACGCCATCAAAGAGACAATGAAAGGGCAAGTAGTGAAGCACGCCATATGGCACGACAATTAAATGTTCACATGCGTAGAGCGCGTCTGACACCGGACGTAGAAGCAGATCGTAGAGTCGTTGCAGCAAACCAAGACCATTTTCTTGTAAACCCACAAACGCCTGGGCACGATCTGCTCCACCAGCCGCTTGACTTGCGAGGTCGAGGTTAGCGCGCCAGAGTGTAAGCAAACGATCAAGCTTTGGAGCACCATCTTGCACAACCTGTACGTCGATACCGTTTCGTGTGAGCTGAAAAATATAGATATTCTGGTCGGTCAGGTAGTATTCTAGCATAAGCGACTTGGGGTCGAGTCTGGGCCAGAGTGAGGTAACAATACTGTTTGTCCAGTTTGGACGTGGACGTGCTACAAGGTCGCCTACAGAACGCAACTGCATCTGTTCCAAGAGGTTCTCAATGTGCCGCTCACGTTGCTGCATCTCCTGTCGTGCCTTCACAGGACCTATAGCATGGATACGCAAAATTGCAGTATCACTGAGGTTTGCCTCGTTCTCTGTCTCATAGACAATTGAACTAAACCATGCCTGCTCCTCACGCAACCGCGCAAGGTCTCCAAGAATTGCCTCACCTGCTTTGTCACCGGCCCGCAAGCGGATATCAATATTGTTACGGAGATAGTCACCTAACACACGCGATTTGGCTTTCTCAACATAGATAAGTGCCTGATTTTTGTCGTCACGTTTTAGAGCAAGCATCATCGCACGCTGATAAATACCTGCTTTATCTTCGAGGAAGCTGGTACGCGCATCCATGACGAGTCGGCTCTGCACATCCTCTATTCCTTGAACCGCGCTCTCATAGTAGTGGGCGGCAGCCTCCAGGTCTCCGCGTTGCTCGGCAAGTTGACCAAGTAGGTCGTCACAATGATATTTGAGTTCTAGCAGGCCCTGACTTTCGGCAATATCAAGAGCGGAATCGCAGAGATATTGTGCAGTAGAAATATTGTGTTCTGCCTCGGCTATTCGTGCTTGTAAAAACGTAACGCGTGCGAGTTGTGGCAAGTCTTCTTGTTCAGCAAAAGCATCAGCGACATACTGTGCCTCACGGAGACTGGCCTTCATCTTCTTGTCAGCAAAGTACAATTCAGCTCGTCGGAGTCGTGCAAAAGCGGCGAGACGCACCAAGCCACCCTCTTCTAGCAAATCACTGGCCTCTTGTAACATATCTTCTGCCGCGCCGCTATCGCCTTCTAGCGATGCAGCCGCTGCTTGATGCATAAGCGTTTGGGCTAAGTTATGATAATGTGCAGGTGAGGTACGGAAAAAGTTGACCGTCTCTTCGGCAAGCTCATATGCTTCACGTACCCTATTCAGGCGCATCAGGCAAAAGCACATCTGCTGTGCAACCTCTGCGGCCGAAAAAGACATGCTATAGCGCGTGAACAGCGCACGACTCTGGTTATAGAGCAACAATGCCTGACTGTAGTGTCCTTGAGCGGCATAAATATCTGCGATATTCAAGTCCTCACGCGCCACCGATATCTCTTCGCGCTCACCATGTGCAAGAAATGTGATACGTGCCTGCTCATGAAGCGCGACAGCCTCACGAAATCGTCCTTGCACGGCAAGTGTCAGGGCTTTATTCCCACGCGCACGCGCAATGTTGAGATCAACATGCTCACCATGCATTAGGTACGTTTCGATAGCACGATCAAAAAGACGCAGGGCTTGATCATATTGTCCTAACTCAAAGTTGATTACTGCCGCGTTTACGTCAATTTGACCGGCGCGTAGCAGTTTACCACTCCGCACAAAGATATCACGGGCTTGGGCAGCGTCACGGAGTGCTTCGGTTGTACGGTTCAAACGTAAGCAGGAGCTGATGCGCCCAATACGTGTTCTCGCCCAACCTACTTCATCCTTAATTAAGAGGAATTCTTCACCAGCCGCATCAAAAAAGGGAACAGCATCCTGGTCACGATCTAAACGGCGCAGTGCATCACCACGCGCCATAAGTCCAAGTGCGTGGTAGTAGGTATTATGCGTGAGGTCCCCTACAAACAAGAGATAGCCTGAAAGCAGAAACGATGCCTGCGCATCATTCGTCCAACGGTGGTCTGTCTCTTTTTTGAGAAGGAAGACAAGCTGATCAAGTGCGACGTTGTTAAGCATAGGAACATGTACTTGTAACAGTTGTCGTCCCTGCTCTTCATTCATGAATAATAAGCTCGAAACCAGTCCTTGAGGTGTCATATAACCATGTTCTCGCCTGTAGCAACCACTATAGAGGCATAACGAATGAACGTGTCACGCCCCCGTGCTATAGACTTTGTTATTGTATCGCGACAGGTAGCTGGTCGACGACGACAATACCTTCTGGAAAGGAAATTTCCAATGTGTATATGCCTTCAGCAACCGATGAAAAGACAAAGTTTCCCAGATCGTCAATTGTCTCCACATATTCAAATGTTGCAGTACTTGTTTGCGCAATGAGTTTTACAGGTATTCCATCTAACGTCTCAAGAGTTGTCGCTTGGCGCGCTACAAACCCAATCATCTGAAGCCTATTCCTGTCGCTGGTCCTGGGCTCTACCTGAATTGAGACGTTTACATCTTCAGCGTTATAGCGGCGAGGCCAAACTGCGACCTGTTGTGCAGTATTTCGTTGATAGGCTAATCGAGGTTGTTGTGGTAACAAAGTAGCAATGATACGACGCACACCAGAAAGAGATGTATCGCGTATATTCTCTACAGCGGCTAGCAGAAAGATTGAGCCAGCTGATAGAATGGGGATATGAAGGCATATTCACAAGATTTGAGAGAACGGGTGCTTCGTGCTGTAGACGAAGGAAAACCGCGAGCGCAGATCATCGA
>JAABUZ0100004058.1_pt1 | contig 20675 bp, 16 predicted proteins | sample 5562091 | NCBI WGS metagenome assembly JAABUZ01 (sample SAMN12813069, study PRJNA571459) | rock metagenome | isolation source: Antarctica rocks | place: Antarctica: Victoria Land, Linnaeus Terrace sud | collected 2015-12-21 | reverse complement strand
GGATCGCCTCTCCGAATCCTGCACCCTCCCCTCGCTGGCCTCCCAAATCCCCCAACACTCCCGCGCACCTGCTCTCCCCTGACCCCTTCCACCAGTTATTGAACAGATACGCGAAGGCGGACTTTGCTCTGTCAGGCGCGACTTCAGTCGCTGGCCGCATCCAACCACCGAAACGTGGCATCATCAAACCGACGACCACAGGCCTTTTTCAGAGAAGCACTTCCACCCCGCTCGTCACCCTCGACACCAACCAGTCGTCACGACGCCACCGCTGCCGGTACTGATCCAGGGCGGCACACCTTGCAGGGGCGATAGCCCGCCGCTGCCGCCTGTGCATCGCCGCGGAACGGTACACGGTGCTCATCACGGATGCGCCGCGCGTGGCCGCAGGTCGGATAGCAGTAGATATGCGTTGTATTGCTGCCCAGGTAACGAACACCTGTACGCGCGAGTTGCTCCAGATCATCCACTACGACACCTTCCGCCTGGAGCATCGTCCGCTTTGCTGTACTCCCACCCAGGCCGTAGTTCCCAATATGGCCGTCAGCCGCGACCACCCGGTGGCACGGAATCAAGAGCGGGATGGGGTTGCGTGCTAGCGCCGAACCAACGGCTCTGACGGCACGCGGTCGCCCAATTTCGCGTGCGAGCCAGGAATAGGGGCGCACTTCCCCATAGGGGATGTCCAGTGACTTGCGAAGTACCGCGCGTTCAAACTCGCTCAAGCCCCGCAGGTCATACGTCAGGTCAGAGCGTCGCTCCCCCTGGAGTTGTGCGGCAAGCGAGCGCGCGAGGCTTGCCGGCAGCTCGTCCACCGCCGTCACCGTGCGGCCGATGCGGGCACGGAAGACGTGCTCGAAGGCATCGGGCGACGCCTCCTGCATGATGGCCGAGATGCCGTGACGGTTAAAGGCAACGAAGACCACCCCTAACGGTGTGTCAATCGCTGCGTAGCTGTCGCGGAACGGTAGTTCACTCAGGACGCGTGGCAGCAATGTCTCCGGCGCTTTGGCTGTTTCAAGCTCGCGAAGCTGCCGCACCAGCGCGCGCGCCGCGGCCAGTGATGGACGGGATGGCGTTGTCATCAGATGTTCCTTTCTGTGCTTTTGAGGGTGGCAGATAACAGCCGGACGCCGCGATGAACTGTTGCTTTCATCGTTCCAATGGGCTGGCCAAGCGCGACCGCAAGTTCCGGGTAGGTGAGCCCTTCTCCGTGCCGGAGTGACACCGCCACACGATATTTTTGGGGCAGGGCCGCGACAGCGGCACTGAGGTCGCGTGCCATTTCACGTTGCAGCGCCAATGGCTCGGGACCTGCCGCCGCGTCATCCTCTGGCTCCCAGTTGGATGCCTCTTGCTCCACCTGAAGCGATACCGTCGCCAGCCGTGATCCCCGTGCGCGGTTTCGTGCCACGTTGAGCGTGATCTGAAAGAGCCAGGGCGTCACATGCAGTGCGTGGATGCGATCAGTCGGGTACGACATGAGCGCACGATACGCGCGGACAAAGGCATCCTGGACGACCTCTTCGGCGTCCTGGCGGCCAGTCGTCAGTCGCAGCGCAAAGCCAAACAGGCGATCCTGGTAGGCAACGAGCAGTCGCGGAAAGGCATCGTCAAGATCTGCCGCAAGGTGCTCCTCCAGTGGTCGTTCATCCCAACATACGGTCGTCCTGGCCACGGCGCGGCGTGGATCGCCCGAACGTTGCCTCTGGTCTATGGGCCGTGATCGTCTGGCCGCCAGGCGATCCACGTGGCGCGGCGACACAGGGGACGGCGCGCCAGCAGACTGCGCCGTCACGCCAGGTGTACATGATCTCTCATCGGATCGAGTTTCCAGCGTATGATGCATCTGTCGTCCCTCACCGTTGGGTAGTGTAGCCATCGCGTGCTATGGGAAAGAACACCGACGGCTGTCATATGGTTGCATGTACCGGTATCGTTCGCTCCCGCGATCTGTGCAGAGACACGCGATAGGCGCCTCATCGGCACCAGCGTGCAGTGAAACGAGGGATTCTCATGACGGTCTTGTCGAGGAGCATGCCAGCGGTGATGATCCATGCGGTACCCACGCGGACGGTCAGTCTGGTGGGGGTGCCGACTCGGTATGGTACGGCGTATCCCGGGTGTGAACAGACGCCGCACCTGTTGCAGACACAGGGCGTGGTGGCGCGGCTAGCACGCCGCCTGGCGCTCGCTGATCACCCGGTTCGGCTGGTGCAGGAAGCGACGATCCCACTGCCCGATGAGCCATGGACGGGAACAGGATTCCCGTTGCGGTCGCTGCCGCAGGTACGCACCGTGGCGCGGCGACAGGCAGAAGCGATCGGCCACGTTCTGGAGCAAGGGGCCGCGCCGCTGATCGTTGGCGGTGACTGCACCACGATGCTGGGCACCGCACTTGCGCTGCAACTGGCCGGCCGGTCCTTTGGGCTCGTCTGCTTCGACGCTCACGGTGATTTTAATACCGAGCAGACGACGCCTTCGGGCAATATCCACGGTATGACCGTGTCTGCCCTGACTGGTCGGGGACATCCGTCCCTGCTGTCGCTGTTTGATCGTCTGCCGGTCGTTTCAGAGCATCGCGTCGCGCTCGTGGGTGTGCGCGACCTCGATCCATCCGAAGCGGTCGCTCTTGCTAGCTCTGCTGTAACACTGCTCGATCCCGCCGCGCTTCGTGATTTTGGCGCAGGTAAGACGGGCAACCGGGCCCTGGAGGTCGCACTGAGTCCCATTCACGGGGAGGCGCCAGATGGTCTGTTGCTCCACGTTGACCTCGATGTCCTTGACCCGAGTGAAACGCGGGGCATGGGACTGCCTATTCCGGGAGGACTAAGCCTGCGGGATCTTCTGGATGCACTTCAGCCGCTACTCGCCTCGCGTCGGCTGTTCGCGATAGAACTGACCGAGGCTGCGCCCGCCTTGGAACCGTCCGGACGCGCCATGCACCTCGTGGAGGCACTCCTCGAACGGTTTGCGACAGCCATCGGACCCCACCACAGTATCCACGGCCCTACGGGCCACCCCCGAGAATGAAACCTGCCGCCGCTATCGCGCGACCGCAGTCGCCGTCACTGTGCCATCGGGTGTTCTCTGGGCGCGCAGTCGGAGGCCTCGTCAGTAGGGGCGTATTGCAATACGCCCCTACAATCTACCAATCGGCAATGCACTATTTTCAGAGCAGCGTCGATGCCCTGCGGGGGCACCCCCGAGGGATGAAAAGCATGTCATCCCCATGCAACCATGCGGGGAGTCCGCGAAGGCGGACTTTGCCATGGCAGGCGCGACTTCAGTCGCTGGCTGCGTCCGACCACCGTGTCGGGGATTATCAACCAAACGGCAAGTCCTATTTTCAGGGCAGTACCACAACATCTTTCAACACACGTCCCGACTCGACGTCCTTCAGGGTGCCACCGAGTGAGAGCCAGTGGATTGATGTGAAGGCTTCACCTGGTTCGAGCAAGTGGCCCGCGCACAGCCCCCCCAGATGAGCGCCCTGCTCGCGTGCGTCAAAGGCCATGGTCACTGCGGGTGCGTGGCTTGTCAGCGCGACCGCAATGCCCGCGTCCGCGTCGACCACGGCTGCCCACGCTCCACCGCTGCGCTCGGTGAGATGACGACTCGGCTCAAGTTCCCAGCGGGTACCCGCGTCGTAGACAAGCCGCGCCTCACGTCGCCCCCCGGGCTGGAGGAACGCATGAAATCCAAAATCAGCGGAGATGCGCGCGGAGGTGGTGTTGACCACGCGCAGGCGCAGGGCCAGCACCGGTGCTGCCGGTGGAAGCAGGTAGTCGGCGGTGACGGTGAGTCCCATGTAGCCAGCCCGAGTCGGCTGCGTCTCCAGGCGCACCCCCTGCCACGACGATCCCGATGCGCCGGCAACCGTCACCGGTGCGGCTGTCCACTGCTCGCGCGGCAGTGTACCCGCGTCGGGGTACCCCTCCCACCGTTCGAGGCCCTGGACGAACAGGAACGGCGCGATGCCGCCGTACCACGGTCGCATCCAGATAAACTCGCGTGGTTCAGGGAACGCGCTGTACACCTGGTTCTGGCCCTGGTAGTCGAGCCTCACCGCACTGCCGAATGACGGTACCAGCCACAGGGTACAGACGTTGTTCTCCACGGTCCAGGCCGCGTGGCCATCCAACTCCTGCTGTACGGTGCGGATCGGCCCCACGCCCGGATCCATGAGCGGAAGGTGAAGGTGACGGTGCATCTCGCCCGCTCCCAGGTCAATGGCAAGCGCGGCCACCGAACGTCCCGCAGCGTCACGGCGCACCTGTACCGCCACGGTGCGCTGCACGCCACGGATGAGCGACGCTGCCTCCACGGGCACGGCAGGTTCCACGGTCCATCCGGTGGGGGCGATGAAACGAGGAACCAGTGGCAGGGCACGGCTGTAGCGCGACGTCATCACGATCTCGCGGTCCTCGCCGGGAGTGAGTGCAGATTCGCCCGCCGACACGTCCAGGGCGTGAAGCTTGCTGCCCGTGTGATCCGGCGCATCCGGGTTGCACATGTCCCGCCATCGGTCACGGACCGTTTGCCAGTGACCGGGTGATACGGTAGCGTACAGGGCGCCATAGGTGTGTGACTGCCCTGGCCGCACCTGCTGTTCGGGCGACGTGAACATGAGAAACGGAAGTCGGCCCAGCTCTAACCGCGACGCCTCCGTCCAGAAGACACCTGCGGAGTGCGTCTGCGACTGTACCGCGAGCCACGGCTCCCGCAGTGCCGATGGCTGCTCCATCACGTCTTCCCGCCAATCGGGAAAGTGCGGAGCATCTTCCACCACCACTCCTTCTGGCAACGGCACCACGATGCGGCCTTCCCGTGGGCTGTTCATCGAGCACGACGACAGAAGCGCCAGCGTATGCGTCTCCTTGCTGCCATTCATCACGGTCGTACACACCGACGCCGTGCGATCATCGAGCAACCGGAACCGGTGCTCGACCCGCACCCCAGGATACCCCCACCCTTGGGCGCGCAACACAAGCACCGGCCGGTCCTGCTCATGCTCCACGTCGGCGGTGTAGCGCTGCCGTTCCCGCTGTGACGGGTCAAAGGGTGGTCCAAGAACCTGGCTCCCCCCACTCCCGGCGTCAGTCTCCTGCTTGTCCTGAAGCGACCAGCCGCCACCGAGCAGTCGCACCGTGAGCAGGACGCTGCTATTTTCCAGGGTGGCCAGCTGTCGTTGGACACCGGCGACAGCCTGCCCCGGTGTACCACCGCCGACACGTATGGGGTCGATGCTGTACGATGCCTGTCGCCCCTTGGTAGTCAGGTCGAAGCGAGCGCCGACGCGGTGACAGCCACTGGCGTGCATGGCCACCGGCACAGCCACGCCCGCGTAGCCGCCTGCCGAGGCGAGAAATGGCAGCGGCACGGTCGGGATGCTGACGCCGGGGGGCGGCGTCAGCGACAGGGAGCCGCGAGCCTCGTGCTCCAGGTGGTTCCGCAGCCGTAGGTGGAGCGTGCGTGTGGTTCCACACAGACTCCAGAAGCGAGGCGCCTGAACCACCTCGACGGCCGGACCAATCCTCTGGCCCGTCTGGAGCCGTAGCAGCGTGCCATCGAGCACAAGCGTGGTCGTGATCCGATGCGCTGGCTGTCCCCCTGGCTTTGGGATGGCGTCCGCCTCGGCTGCCACTTCTGCATCCGTGATGAACAGTCCGTGAACGGTCGTCTGCACCTCGTGGTGAAGGGTGAGACCGTGCTCCCCTTCCGCCAGGAGCGTCACGTGCCCCGTTTGTCCGTCGCGTCGTTCGATCTCCCACCGGACGTTCTGTGGGATGCCAGGGTGGAGGCGATAGCGCGGCGCCCGGCAAACGACCCGCCACCGGGGGGTGCTGAACGCTGTCAGGCTCTTTCCCTCAGCATCAATGGTGGCTTCGTACACCTCGCCATCCGCTTCCCACCTGTAGGGATACACCTTCATGCCGCCCTGGCGGCGGTCGTCTTCGTGGACACCCAGGTCGCGAACCTGCGTACTGTACCAGTCGTGCTTGGCGAAGAACTCGGTGAAGAACGGCGTGCGCAGCAGCAGCGGCACGTAGTTCTCCATGTGGACGCTGGTATCGGCCACCCAGAAGTAGCCCGACTTTTTGTACAGCGGGACGGCCAGCATATTGCCCGCCCACGTGTGGAGGTCGATGCGACGGTAGCCGTCCCGCGAGGCGTGTTCGAGGGCGATGCGAAGAAGGTCCCGTGCGAGGCCGCGTTTCTGGAAGGCAGGATGCACATTCAGCAAGGCAACGTAGGCGACTTCGTCTTCCTCGCGGCTTTCACCCAGGCGGCAGTAGCCCGCCACACGATCATCCACGACGGCAAGGTACAGTTCCAGGTACTTCTGTCGCTGAAGCTCGGCCCGTATACGCTCGGCTGTCATGGGGATGCCGCCGGTATAGCTGCCCGGCCACATGTGGTCGCTTTCGTTCCACATCCGCGCGACTTCCGGCGCATCTCCGGGTTGGTATGGTCGAATAACCGTGGTCTCAGGCACGCCGAACGTCCTCTCATAGCAAGCGGCAGCGATACAGCTTACCAGGAAACTGGCCAGCAGGCCTGGAACTCCACGCGAGCGTGGTGGTCTAGAGAGCACCGGACAGTAACGTACGGCTGGTTGCCGTGAAAATTGTGATTGCTGGCCGGTAGATCGCGTGATGCCGATTGCAACCGGTGCGCCTATTGGGTGAAAGGAGCCCGGTGGCCCGTAGCTACGGCAGACGAACGGGCCTGGCTCCCTCTACGGTGAGTAGGGATCGGTGAGCGCCGCTTGCGCCGCTGGATCGGTGAAACGCGTCATGCCAGGCACGGCATGGATTTCGGCGTGCTGAATCATCCAGGGCTGTGGTGGCGTGCCGATAGGCAGCACGCCGCGATTTGGCGTCGTCACGATGTAGTAGCCTGCGAAGGATCGCACCATGTCACCCGCGACTTGGGCAATGATCACGGCAGGGATGTCGACACCGAGATGTCCCGCCGCACTGTCACCACGTGGTTGGCCAAACGCGACTTCCACTCGGAGCGTCGTGCTATATCCCGCAGCAAACTGGTCATACGGTCCGGGAGGAGATGACCAAAGCGCATACGCTGCCGAATACTCCTTGCGATTGATCAGGTCGTAATAGTCGTGAAGCAGTTGTACCGGATCGGGTGCCACAAGCTGTGGCCCCGCCCCACTGCCCGCACCTTCCCAGGCGAAGTGCTGGTTGTTCAGTCGCTGCTGCAGTGCGTGTGGGCCCGAGACCCACGTGCGGTAGCCATCAGTAAACGCCGTCCAGTTGTCGGCTTTCCGCCAGACCAGGAGGCCAGTGGTCGTCTGTTGTTGACCGTCTCCAGTGACCTGGTTGTGCTGCTCGTCCTGGAGGCACGTTCCCGCCTGCTGAGGAATGAGGGCGGCCAGGCTGGCAAAGCCGAGCACAAATCCGCAGTCATTGGCACGTGCAAGCGTCACGTTCGTGGCCACAGACAGCAGGCCCGCCAGTGCCGCCACGATCCATACCCTGAAACCCTGTTGCATCGCTCCACCCCCGGCAGCCCTGTCGTCGCCCATCTCGCGGTACCCGACTACGATACCGCACTCGCTGGAGGGAAAATAGCAACGGCGCTGGCATGCATGCACCATTGCCCTGTGGCTGGTCGCGGCCAGCGATTAAAGTCGCGCCTGGCACTGCCAAGTCCGCCTTCGCGGGCTCCGGGCAGCATTCCCGATGAACTCAACACGTTGCCAGCCAGGTTCGACGGAGCATTCGACAGAGCGTGAGTAAGGACAACGGGCTGCACCCGCCAGGTGTATACTGGAGCAAGCGAACGTCGTGGTGCTCGCCTGATTACCTTCATCAGTGGCTGCTCAGGTCGATAGGCTGCATGTCGCTGTTGAAGTGATGTAAGGACGATGTTGTGTGGGGCTGTCTGGCGGCAAGGGGGTTATGATGGGGCTCGTCGAGGGAAAAGTTGCCGTCATCTTCGGGGTGCGGAACCATCGCAGCCTCGGGTGGCATATTGCTCAGGCCCTCCACCGTGAGGGGGCGACCCTGGCGTTTACCGCGAGGGAACGTGGAGTACCCCGCGTGCGGGAACTCGCGGCGCGTGGCGGCATGGACGCCACGGTCTACACCTGCGACGTCCAGCACGAAGCCGACATCGAGGCAGTCTTTACCGCCCTACGTAAACGGCACGGCGGTGTGGACATCGTTATTCACAGTATCGCGGGCGCGAATCGTGACGACGTTGGCGGGCGTCGTTTCCTCGAGACGACGCGTGATGACTTCACACAGGCACTGGAGGTCAGTTCCTACTCACTGATATCGTTGGCACGCGCTGCCGAGTCACTCATGCGTACACGTGGAGGCGGCAGTATCGTGACGCTCAGCTACCTGGGGGCCGAGCGCGTGGTGCCGAACTATAACGTAATGGGTGTGGCGAAGGCGGCCCTGGAGTGCAGCGTTCGCTACCTGGCCGAAGATCTCGGATCATCCGGCATCCGCGTCAATGCCATTTCTGCGGGTTCCTACCGATCTGTGGCGGCGCGTGCGATCGCTGGGTTCGCCATGATGGAACGACACGTGGTGGAAACCGCACCACTACGGAGGACGGTCGAGGGCGCGGAGGTGGGGTACGCCGCTCTCTACCTGTGCAGCGACCGCGCCCGTGCCATCACGGGTGAAGTGCTCCATGTCGATTGCGGCTACAACGTGATGACCGCATGAATCAACAGACGCCGAGTCCACGGTGACCTCGCGGTGCTGGTCCAGTTTGCTATACTGGTAAGTGAAGACAGGTATATGTTGCATGTCTTGGGACGCGGTGTGTTCCATTGTTTGCGCGCTGAATTGCGGATAGAGGGAGAATCCCCGACGTGGCTCTGGCCAAGGTAGAGAAAGAACGAATCATCGGCGGATACCGTATCCACGAGACGGATACGGGCTCGCCAGAAGTTCAGGTAGCCATGCTCACTGAACGGATCAGCCAGTTGACTGAACACCTCAAAATTCATTCTCAGGACCATCACACCCGCCGTGGGTTGCTGAAGATGGTAGGACGACGGCGACGTCTGCTTGCGTATCTGAATAAGCACGACAGCCAGCGCTATCGTGTCGTGATCGACCGCCTGGGGATCCGCGTCCGCAACACAAGCCGCTAATACGTCGAGCACACCGCCCACGTATGTAGGGATGATGACGCATCATGGCACAACAGTTTGAAATGGACCTGTCCGGACGACGGCTCATAATCGAGACCGGAAAAGTCGCCGGACAGGCCGCCGGAGCGGTTACTGTCCGCTACGGTGATACCCTGGTTCTGGCGACGGCGGTCGCCTCGTCTGCTCCCCGCCCGGGGACCGATTTCTTCCCCCTCACGATCGATTACGAAGAGCGTCTGTATGCCGCGGGGAAGATCCCCGGTAGCCGCTTCATCAAGCGCGAAGGGCGCCCCACCGATGAAGCCATCCTCACGTGTCGGTTAATCGACCGCCCCCTGCGTCCTCTCTTTCCGAAGGGGTTCCGCAACGACGTCCAGGTCGTCATCACAACGCTCTCGGCCGATCAAGAGAACTCACCGGATATTCTCGGCATCATTGGCGCGTCGGCTGCCGTCTCCATCTCCGATATCCCGTTCTCCGGCCCGGTCGGCGCGGTACGGGTCGGCTTTGTGGATGGCGAACTTATTATCAACCCCACCGAGTCGCAACTGGAACAGAGCCAACTCGACCTCACCGTTGCGGGAACCAAACACGCGGTGCTCATGGTGGAGTCCGGTTCACATCCGTTGCCCGAAGCGGTTGTCCTCGATGCCATCAAGTTTGGTCACGAGTCAATCGTCGAGCTCTGCGAGCTGCAAGAGCGACTCGTGCAGGCCGTCGGCAAGCCGAAGAAGGAGTTTGCGCTCCACAAGGTCGCTGATGAGACCAAAGCGTACGCGCTGGAGTTCCTCGGCGCCCGCCTGAGCGATGCCGTGAATATCGCGGACAAAGCGACTCGTGAAAAGGCGCTCGACGACTTGAAGTCCGAACTCCTCGCCAGTCGGCCCGAAGCACTGCCCAGCGACCTAAACGAGACATTCGACTCCGCCCTCAAAACGGTCTACCGCAACCAGGTGCTCGAAAAGAATCTGCGCTCTGATGGCCGTGACACCCGGACGGTTCGTCCGATCACGTGCGAAGTCGGGATCCTGCCGCGCACCCACGGCTCGGGCCTCTTTACGCGTGGACAGACGCAGGCACTGACGATCGCCACGCTCGGTTCCGGAAGCGACGAGCAGATCCTTCGCGGTCTTGGTGACGAAGAGAAGAAGCGGTACATCCACCACTACAACATGCCGGGCTTTGCCAGTGGCGAGGTCAAGCGGGTTGGCAGCCCTGGCCGCCGTGAGATCGGCCATGGGGCGCTGGCGGAACGCGCACTGCTCTCCGTGATCCCACCGCACGACCAGTTTCCCTATACCATTCGCGTCGTGTCGGAGATCCTGTCCTCCAACGGCTCCACATCCATGGCGTCGGTCTGTGGCAGCACGCTTGCCCTGATGGACGCTGGCGTGCCAATTCTGGCCCCGGTCGCAGGGGTCGCCATGGGACTCATTACTGGTGAAAACGGCACGTTCGCGGTGCTGACCGACATCCTTGGGATGGAAGATGCCCTCGGCGATATGGATTTCAAAGTTGCAGGGACGCACGACGGCATTACCGCGCTTCAGATGGATCTCAAGGCGCAGGGCCTGTCGTTTGACATTATGGAAGAGGCGCTCGAACACGCGCGCATTGGTCGGCTGCACATCCTTGACAAGATGACCGCGGTCATCAGCACGGCACGCACCGAGCTGTCCCCATTTGCGCCGCGCATCACGAGCATCAAGATCAACCCCGAAAAGATTGGCACCGTCATCGGCCCCGGTGGCAAAATGATCCGCAAGATCACCGAGGAGTCGGGTGCGACCGTTGATATCCAGGATGATGGCACGATCAACGTCGCCTCCGTCACGGGTTCGGCTGCCGAGAAGGCGATCGCGATGATTCGCGCTCTGGTAGAAGAGATCGAGGTTGGCAAGGTATACCAGGGTACGGTGAAGCGCATCATGGACTTCGGCGCCTTTGTCGAAGTGCTCCCTGGCAAGGAAGGACTGGTGCGCAACAACCACCTGTCGGATCAGATGGTCGAGCGTGCTGAGGACGTCGTCAAGGTTGGCGACACATTGCCGGTCAAAGTTCTCGAAGTCGACCAGCAGGGACGCGTCAATCTGTCGCACCGCGCGACCATCGAAGGCGCAGGTCCAGCTCCTGAGATGCCCCGACCCCGCTTCAATGACGGACCTCGTCCGCCATTCCGTGGCGGTGACAACCGTGGCGGTTTTCGTGGTGGCGACAATCGCGGTGGATTCCGTGGTGGTGATGGCGGCTTCCGTGGCGGTCCTCCCCGGGGTGGCTTCGGCGCACCGCAGGGCAGCACGACCGAGGTTCCACAGGGCACGCAGAGCGAGGAATAGTTAGCAGGGAGTGAGGGCAGGCGTTGCGACGATCTGACGTCGAGTGTCGTTTGAACGGTGCTGGTGATGAGTGATACGGTCAGCGCCTCTCCCCACTCCCCTCTCTCCGTGATCGTGACAGGCGCCACCGGCAAGATGGCACGCGAGACCATAGCCGCTGTTCAGGGGCAACCTGACATGCGGCTTGTCGGTCTGGTGTCGACCAAAGGGCCTGAGATTGGTGGCGCTCCCGGCGTGCCGGTGGCGTCCTCGCTGCAACCCCTCCTGGACGTTCACCATCCAGACGTTGTGATCGACTTTTCCAACCCCGCCGTGGCACCCGCCTATGCAAAGGACGCCATTTCCCGGCGCATTGCCTTTGTTACCGGGACCACCGGTTTCACACAGGACGACCTCGATATGCTGCGTTCACTTGCTGACCGCCACGCCACGGGGGTGGTGAACGCTCCCAACTTCGCCATCGGGGTGGTGCTGATGGTGCATCTGGCTCGGTTGGCGAGCAAGCATTTCGACTGGGCCGAAATCATCGAGTTGCACCACGAGCAGAAGGCCGACGCACCCTCCGGTACCGCGTTGCAAACGGCCCGAGAGATGCGCGAGGCCAGGGGCCGCGACTTTCAAGAAACAGATGTCCACAAGCAACTCCTCCCCGGTACCCGGGGAGGCAGCATCGGCGGCGTCCACGTCCACAGCGTGCGCCTCCAGGGGCTGATGGCCCATCAGGAAGTCCTGTTTGGAGGGCTGGGGCAGACGCTGAGCCTGCGTCACGACACGACTGGCCGTGCCTGCTACATGCCCGGCGTGCTCCTCGCCGTCCGGCATGCGGTCGCCCACCCCGGCTACGTCTTTGGCCTTGGCCCGTTGCTCGGCTTGCACGAGTAGCGCCCGTGGTGCACCGTGAGCCACAGGAGGTGACGACGCAGTAGGGCATGCTGCTGCTGCCGTCGTGCCTCGTCGTAAGGTAAGGTCATATGGGACGCTGCACACGCACGTTCCTCATCCCCAACATCGCTGCCGTACGGTTTTCTTTCCATGTCACCAGCACACCTCCTCTCGAAGTCCGTAACAGGCTTTCGTATTACAACGAGAGTTGCGAATTCGTGAGCCGTAAATTAGTCCGACGCGGCTGCAGCACGACTTTTAGAGGCGGAAGTGAACGAATTAACTCGTCCCAAGCCGTCGAACTCCCGCCGAAAAGTGTCATTCTGGACGTCGTTCAACGAACTCTCGTTGTAGAACCTTACCAAAAGCCTCCCACTCTCGCAATGCTGACCACCTCAGCGCCCAGTACCTCCAACGTCGCTCCGAAGTAACGCAAGGCTCTTATACATCTGCGCTAAATGATACACTCACGCTACTTCAGTTCATCGCAGGCTCTAAATGGTCGTCTAGAACGTTCCCGCCCGCCGGGCACAGGAGGGCCCGATGACGGATGGGGCCATGAATCGCTGGCGTGTGCGCCACCTTGGCATTTGCATCGTGCTCGCCGACAGCTTCAGACGAGAGGGATTGCTCCGTTGAGGGACGCCCAGAAGCCCGATCACATCAGCTTGAATACCCTCATCACGCGCTTGAAGGACGGACGCTTTGTCATTCCAGACTTCCAACGTGAGTTCGAGTGGAAGCCGTGGGACATCAGCGAGCTGATGCGTTCCATCTTCCTTGATTACTACATTGGCAGCCTCCTGTTGTGGAAAGGCAAGCAAGAGAACTTCAAGGCGCTGTCCTGCGAGGCAGTCTACGGGTATGATGGCGATGGGAGTCCCGAATACATCGTTCTAGATGGCCAGCAACGTCTGACCGCTATGCACTACGCGTTTCTCGCTCCGAATGTCGCGCTGCCCAATCGTACGCGACGAGCGTTCTACTACATCAAAGTCAACCAGTTTATGGCTGAAGCGTACGACCACGCCTTCGGCTACGACTGGCATACAAAGCAGTGGGCGTCAATCCTCGAAGACCCGAAGGCCCAGTTCACCTCCCACATCTTCCCTCTATCGGTGGTTGGTGGCAGCGGTTGGGATCTGGCAAATTGGGTGCAAGGTTACGAGCAATTCTGGAAGGCCAAAGCGGCGGAAACGGTATCATCCGGCGACGCTGAGAAAGCCAGAGAAGTCGCAATCCACGTCGCGAATGCGAAGGCGTTTGGTAATTACCTCAAGGAGCTCACCGAGCAATACCAGATCTCGTACATCGAACTTGATAAGGACATTGCCGTCGATAAGGTCTGCGACATCTTTACGCAGATCAACAGCCGTGGCGTTCGTCTGGACGTCTTCGATCTTGTTAACGCGCTGCTGAAACCTAAAGGCCTCCAGCTTAAAAACATGTGGCGCCAGGCTGCGCCCCGTCTCGATGCCATCGACACGGAAAAGATGAATGTGTATATCCTCCAGGTGATGAGCATTCTTCGCCAGGGCTACTGCTCGCCCAAGTATCTGTACTTCCTGCTCCCCGGCCAGGAGAAATCAGTCCGCAATCCGGACGGTGCCCTGCGCAAGGAAGTCCTCATCCCGGACACCGCGGCGTTTGAAGTGCGCTGGAACGCTGCGGTAGACGCCCTCGAGGACACTATCAAGGTGCTTCACCATCCCCAGGAGTATGGTGTCGTCAACTCCAACTTCCTGCCCTACGTCTCTATCCTCCCGGTGTTTGCCGCGCTGCGGGCCCACGCAAAATCCCTGCCCCCGCATCGCCAACTCGACGCTCGCCGCAAGCTGCAGCACTGGTATTGGGCGTCCGTCTTCCTCAACCGCTACTCCGGCTCCGTAGAGTCGACCAGCGCCCGCGATTTCCTGGACCTGAGAGCGTGGTTCGACGACGATGCGGACGAGCCGGCCTTCGTTGCGGATTTCGCCGCCCACTATCGGAGTTTGGATCTCCGCAAGGAGACCAAGCGCGGCACCTCGGTGTACAACGGCATCTTCAACCTTCTCGTCCTTCAAGGCGCGCGCGATTGGATGACGGGTTACGTGCCCCTGCACGGCGACCTGGACGACCACCACATCATCCCCGCCGCATGGGGCAAGACGCATCTCGGGGACAATCTCATCGGCACCATCCTCAACCGCACCCCGCTCACGGCCGACACCAACCGCAAGGTCGTGCGGGACCGGCTGCCGAACGCCTACCTGCCGGAGCTGATACAACAGAACGGCGAGATCACCGTCAACGCCATCCTGGAATCCCATTTCATTTCGCCCGTCGCACTCTCTATCCTGCTCCGCGACCCGTTCACGCCCGGAGATTATGAGGCGTTCATCACGGAACGACAGCGCACGATCCAGGATGCGCTCGAAAATCTGCTGATCAAGAACCGGCTGGACTTGGAGCCCCGGTTGCGCGAACTCGATGGGCAGGTGGAGGTGGTCGAGCTGCATCTACGCGCCCTCCTCCATGAGAAACTCGGCGATGATTCTACCCAGATCCCATCGCACATTGTGACAGCGGTGAACGAGCGCATTGCGCGTGCGCATAAAAAGAATGCCGCTATGGACCGCGATCGATATGCGGCGATTAGCGGTATGCTCGAATACTTCGATCTGCGTGAAGTCCAGGACGCCATCGTCGCCAAGGCGCTGTGGCCGCGGTTCGAGCCGGTCTTTAAGAACAAAGAGTCGCTTGCCATAAAGTTCGACCAACTCGCGGAGCTACGGAACGGCATCCGCCACAGTCGCGCCGTGAGCGAGATCGCGCGAAAGGAAGGCGAAGCGTCGCTCCTGTGGTTCAACAGGGTACTTGGCGGCTGATCCGAACTTCGCCTTGGTCGCTTCCCGTCATGGCGCACTTGCGGCGTTCCGGGCTTGGTCCCGTGCTTCCTGTCTGCCATCTCCGGTGCCCTCGCTGCGATATCACGGTTCCTGCGGAGACATATGACGCGTTGCTCACGGAGAGTACGTGCAGCCCTGCGGCCGCGTCGTGACCTGATCCAGATGCCTCAGAATAGCGCTATGTTGCCCCGGATCAGTCTCGTCACGACGCTTGAGGACGTCGCACTTGCACGCCTCGCCTCCACCGTCATCGCACCGCGACACGCCTCGACCGACGCCCAGTTCCTGGCGTTCTGCCTGCCCGGGCCGTTGCCCCACACATACCTGGCGACATCAGCGAGCGCCCTGAACGCGCCCGTCTCGTCTCACGCGTGATTTGTGGTCGTCCCGCCAACCTTCTTGCCTACGTGCAGTCCATTGCCATGGTAGGCGTAATTCGGGGTAGTGGCTCCGCTGATCTCCGTCAGCCGATTGAGCAAGTCGTAGCCGCAGGTGGTGGTGACGCCACGTGTTGTCTTGCTCGGCGCGTTGCCTTTGCGGTTGGCCACCGAGACGAGGCGATCCAGCGCGTCGAGCGTCCAGATCGTGGAGTCGTGACGACGTGGCGCGGTGGCGCCGCGCACAACTGGGGCAGATGTCCACCCACCCGCCTCAATGATAAGATGATGAGGAAACGGCGTATCATTGAACCGCGGAACGTTGTCATGGGATCGATGGGTCCGCGTGGAGTGCGGGTGCGATGGCCCGGCAACGGTGGCTGAACACGCGTCACGGCAGGCACACACAACGTACAATACTGCGCGGCGGACGGCGTAGTAAGGACGGCTGGGCGCCGGTGTCGTGGTGCACCGCGGATGCCGGAGGGGAGAGCGAGGATAGATGGCAGACATCGTGAGAAAACCGCCAGCGCAGTCGGCGATTACCTACATCCCGCCGGACACGATCCACGGCCAACCGTGGTGGGTGCAGCCGGTCCTCACCGTTGGGGTGCTGTCGCTGTTCGGCATCTACTCCATCTGGGCGGCGATCCAGGGCAAGGGATTCGCCGATCCCTATCTTTCTCCCTTCTATTCGCCAAAACTACCGTTCGGTGGTATGGCTGCACCGTTTTTGATTTTGTGGATCCCCCTCGGGTTCCGTGCCACCTGCTACTACTACCGGAAGGCGTACTACCGCTCCTTTTTCTGGGATCCGCCAGCATGCGTACGGCCCGAACCGCGTGGCAGCTCCTACGGTGGTGAGCGGGTGTTTCCCTGGATTCTGAACAATTTCCACCGCTATTTCCTCTATCTCTCGATCCTGGTACTCATTTTTCTGTGGTACGACGCCATCACATCGTTCGTGGATGCGAACGGGCACTTTATGATCGGCCTGGGCTCCATTTTTATGGTGGTCAACGTCACGCTCATCTCGCTCTATATCGGGTCGTGCCACTCGCTACGCCACCTGGTGGGCGGCGGGAACCCCTGCTTCTCCTGTGTGCGCGGTGGCGCGGCGAAGTACACGATGTGGAAGGGCGTCAGCGTGCTGAATCCCCGCCACCCACTCTTCGCCTGGTTGAGCCTTATATCGCTCTTTGTGGTCGATGTCTACATCCGTCTGCTGATCGCGGGCGTCCTGACCGATCCGAGGTTGGTGCTGTGATTGATCGCTACGAAACACACGAGTATGACGTCCTCGTTCTGGGCGCTGGCGGCGCCGGTCTGCGCGCCGCCGTGGCCGCGTCTTCCGCGGGTGCAAAGGTGGGGCTCGTCTGCAAGTCGCTCCTGGGCAAGGCGCACACCGTCATGGCCGAGGGGGGCATCGCGGCATCGCTGGGCAACGTGGACAACGCCGATAACTGGCAGGTCCACTTCGCCGACACCATGCGCGGCGGCCAGATGATCAATAACTGGCGGACGGCCGAGATCTTTGCGAAGGAGGCGCCCGAGCGCGTCTATGAACTGGAGAAGTGGGGCGCGCTGTTCGACCGCACCCCCCAGGGCAAGATTTCGCAGCGGCCGTTTGGCGCACATACCTACCGCCGCCTCTGCCACGTTGGGGACCGCACCGGGCTCGAACTGATTCGTACCATGCAAGATCGTGGCGTCCACGCGGGCATGGATATCTTTATGGAGTACACGATCACCCGCCTGTTGACCGATAATGGCCGAATCGCCGGGGCTTTTGGCTATCGTCGCGAAGATGGGCGGTTCGTTCTGTTCCGTGCCAAAGCAATTTGCATCTGCACCGGTGGCTTCGGGAAGGTCTACAAGGTCACGTCGAACTCCTGGGAAGGCACGGGTGATGGCGTCGGCATGGCATACGAAGCCGGTGCGGAACTCATTGACATGGAGATGGTGCAGTTCCACCCCACGGGCATGGTCTGGCCGCCGGGCGTGCGTGGCATCCTCGTCACGGAGGCCGTCCGAGGGGAGGGCGGTTACCTCTACAACAATAAGAACGAGCGGTTCATGCTCGAATACGATCCCAAGAAAAAAGAACTGTCCTCGCGCGATGTCGTGGCACGCTCTATCTATAAGGAGGTGCAGGCCGGCAGGGGCTCCGAGCACGGCGGCGCCTACCTCGATGTGACCCATCGCGGTGCCGACTTCATTAAACGCAAACTCCCCAGTATGTACGAGCAGTTTCTCAAGCTTGCGGACGTTGATATCACCAAAGAGCGGATGGAGGTCGCGCCAACCATCCACTATGCGATGGGCGGCATCCGTGCTGAGGCCGAGACCGCCGCAACCACGGTGGAGGGACTGTTCGCGGCGGGAGAGTGCGCCGCTGGCCTCCACGGCGCAAACCGACTCGGTGGGAACTCGCTCTCCGACATTCTGGTGTTCGGCAAACGTGCCGGGGAAGCCGCCGCGGCGTACGCGGCGGCCATCGCGCACATGCCGTCGCTGGACGACGGACAGGTCGATGCCGAGAAAAAAGTGCTGCTGCATCCATTCGAGAACAACGGCACCGAAAATCCCTACCTGTTCCACGAAGAATTGCAACAGGTCATGGGTGAGCACGCCGCCATTGCCCGCACAGAGGAACTGGTAGATCAGGGCATCGAGTTGATCGACCTGCTCAAAGACCGCGCGCGAAACATTCACGTCGAAGGCTCCCGTATGTTCAACCCCGGGTGGCACTCCGCTCGGGATGATCTCTTTATGCTGGTGATCTGCGAGGCCGTGCTCCGGTGTGCAAAGGAACGGAGAGAGAGCCGTGGCGCACACTGGCGAACGGACTATCCCGACAAAGATCCTGACCAGGCGAAGGTGAACTACATCGTCAGGAAGGATGGGAATCGGATGCACGTCACGACCCGGCCAGTGGAGCCCATGCCCCCCGAACTCGCGAGACTCGTAGAGGAGACCGTATAAGCCATGGCCGACATTACCCTCAAGGTCTTCCGCGGTGACGCCTCAGTCGGTGCAGAAGAGACGTTCCAGGTGCCCGCCACGGAGGGCATGGTTGTGCTGGACGCCATCCACTACATTCAGGCGCACTACGCCGGTGACCTCGCCTGTCGGTGGAACTGCAAGGCGGCCAAGTGCGGCTCGTGCAGCGCCGAGATCAACGGCCACCCCCGGTTGATGTGCAAGACCCGGGTCGACGAGTTTCCCGAGGCGATCCACGTCCACCCGATGCGCACCTTTCCGCTTATCAAGGATCTCGTGACCGACGTCTCGTTCAACTACAAAGTGAACAAGATGATCGCGCCGTTCACCACGACGGATGAGCCAGGGCCGTGGACGATCTACGCACAGGATGTCGAGCGCCTCTATGAGTACCGGAAGTGCATCGAGTGCTTTCTCTGCCAGGACGTCTGTCATGTCCTACGGAATCACCATCAGGAGGAGTCGTTTTTCGGGCCGCGCTATTTTGTGAAGCTCGCCTACTACGCCTTTCATCCCAAGGACATCATCGACCGGGTGCCATTCACCCGCGAGGCGGCGGGTGTCGGTGGCTGCAATATCACTAAATGCTGCACCGAGGTCTGCCCGGAGCACATTCACATCACTGATAACGCCATCATCCCCCTCAAGGAGAAGGTGGCCGACCGCTACTTTGATCCGATTCGCTGGTTCATCCGCAAGGCAACGGGCGACAAGGCTGCGGCCAGGTAAGGTACGCGTGTGTCCGTCCGCCGTCTGGTTTGCAATCGTGCTTTGATGTTCCTGTGGTGCGGTCAGACGGTCTCCATTATTGGTGACAACTTCTTCAATTTGGCGGTCATGTGGGTTGTCTACGCACAGAGTGGCTCAGCACTGCAGACGTCACTCGTCCAGGTGGTCTGGCACTTGGATAGGATCATCTTCAGCCCGATTGCCGGTATCACCGCGGACCGCCGCGATCGCAAGCACATCATGGTGGTGGCGAATGTCGTGTCGGCGGTGGCGGCGAGCACGGTAGCAGCCGCCATGTTTACACGTGGAGCCGTGCCATCGGCGGCCATCCTGGCCGCTGTGTTCGTGCTGAACAGCCTGAACACGTTTTCCGTTACGGCTCGCTTCTCGATGATGCCGGAGGTCGTGAGCCGTGACCTGTTGACGACTGCCTCAGGCCTGTTTTCCACCGTGAGTAACATCGCGGCTCTTGTCGGGAGCATGCTCGCAGGATTGATTGTTGCCGCAGTCGGCGCCGCGTGGGCAGTGGTGGGAGATGGCGTGTCGTTCGTGATAGCGGCGGTGACTTTTGCGATGGCGCCGCTACCCCGGCATCCCGCCCCCTCACCGCGTGAAAGGCCCCCCGCATTCCTACAGGAGCTTCGGGATGGGTGGCGCGTGATGGTAGAGGAGCCGGTGATGAGGACGCTGCTCTGGCTCGGCGTGCTCATCAACGTCACATCGTTTCTCGGGCCCCTCTACCCGGCTTTGGTCAGCCAGCGACTCCATGGGAACGCCGCGGCGTACGGCCTGATCAGTGCGGTGTCTGTCGTCGGTGGGATGGCGGGCGGAGCCGTAGCTGGCACCCTTGAGCGGCGCCTCGGAGCAGGATATCTCCTGGTAGGCGGGTGGTGTCTGGCGGGTATCTCCACCCTTGGCGTCGCTGCATCGACGTCGCTGCCACTGACGGCCGCACTCGATGCCGCCATTGCTTTTGGCTTTACCGTGAGCGGTGTGGCTTCGGGTGCGCTGTCGCAAGTGCTCATCCCCATGGAGTATCGCGGCCGGGTAGGAGGGATCAGCGGTTCCGTCTCAGTAGCGGCCATCCCTCTCAGCACCATCATTGGAGGTTGGTTCAGCGACATCGTTGGCGTGACGTTCATGTTTGCCGTCGCCGGATCCTGGACCCTGGGCGTCGCCATCCTGGCATGGTCGAACCGTCACGTGCGGGAAGCGCACATCTAGCAGTCTGTCGGAGAGAACTAAATTCCGTGTAATTTGCCGCTCTCGGGCGTGTCCTATGGTCGCAGAATCGCCCCACGCGGCTCACAGCGGTCCA
>JAABUZ0100004057.1_pt1 | contig 20677 bp, 19 predicted proteins | sample 5562091 | NCBI WGS metagenome assembly JAABUZ01 (sample SAMN12813069, study PRJNA571459) | rock metagenome | isolation source: Antarctica rocks | place: Antarctica: Victoria Land, Linnaeus Terrace sud | collected 2015-12-21 | reverse complement strand
CGACAGAGCCGCTCGTCAGCTACCGGAGCCATCGACAACTCTCCGGGTGGAACCTCCCTCCACTGGTGGTGCGCGCCTTCGGCGCGCACTGAATTATCCGGGCTAGGAAAGGATTTTATTTTTTGCGCGAAAAAGCGCATTCTTGATTTAAGCGGAACTATTCCATATCTGCTGGTCACATTTCGGCGAGACTCAATTTGTAACAGAGTTCCCTCATACCAAAGCTCCTGACTTCTGACTCGTGAGCCACGGCTACCAGCTCAAGTCGCGTGCCGGAGAACTTATGACGCTTGGCTTCAGACCGGGCGCTTGCAGCGAGTGCCGCAGGCGTCCCGCAGGTCCCGACCCTGCTGCGGTCACTCTTGGTAGGATAGAGTGCCCGACCATCTCCTCGCCCACCTCTCGCCACTCGGTTGGGAGCACGTCAACCTAACCGGCGACTATATCTGGGCGGCTGCACGTGAGGTGTCGGAAAATTGCCGGATTGAGGCCGCTTCGTGCCGTTCCAGGCACCCACCTCAGGGCCGCATAAGTTCCTTCTTTGTCCGCTTATGCGTAGATGACGTTGAAAAAGGCGTTTCTTGGCTGACTGTATGTCGGAGAGAAGCGTGCTTGCTTCCCTCAACCCGTAATGGGCTGAGGGAGCGAGAGCAGCTTTGCGAGTTTCCGGAGGTTTTGGGCGGTGGCGGCGAGGAGGAATTCGTCTTTGGCGCCGCAGGGTCCTCGTAATCGTAGTCGGCCGAGACCGAGAATGCGTTTGAGGTGGGCGAACAGCATCTCGATCTTCTTGCGCTCTCGGCGGGACACCACGAAAGCATCGGTCTCGGCGATCTCACGGGCCAGATCGCGGGCACCCTCGTAAATACTCCGAGGCACCTTTCGCGCCGGTGTCGTCGGGCAGCAGCGCGGCTTCAGCGCGCAGTCGCCGCAATCGAACGTGCTAGCTCGATACATCAGGGTGGCGTCGTCGTTGACCAGTGTGCCGCGCGTCGTCAGCAGCTTGTTGGCCGGGCAGATGTAGACGTCGCCGGCATGGTCGTAGGTGAAATCGGCACGCGAGAGCGACCCATCCGTGCGGCCCGACTTGTCGAACACCGGGATGTGCGGCTCGATCCCGCGCTCCTCGACGAGCCAGGCCAGTATCTCGGCCAAACCGTAGCCGGTATCGGCGGCCAGCCGCGCCGGTTCGACCCCGAGGCGCTCTGCGGTGCGGGTGATCATGGTCTTGGCGGCGGTCACTTCGGCCTGGCGCACAGCGGTCGTGGGCTCGACGTCCATGATGACCGCGCATTTGAGATCGATAAGATAGTTGTCGGCATAGGCGAACACGGCCGGCCCACGGCTGGCGGCCGTCCAGCGCGCGGCAGGGTCGACCGCAGAGATGTATTTGGGTTGAACCGGTGTCGCGGCACCAAACGCGGCGTCATCGAGCACGGCCAAATACTCCGCGACGGCCCGGCTCGGATCGGGCTTCGGCTTGGCGGCTTCAGCGTCGCGGTTATGCTTGCAGACGTCTGCGGCGACGAGGCTGCTGTCGACGGCGAAACCCTCGCCGCCCACGAGACCCTCCGTTATGCAGCGGCGGACCACGGTCTCGAACACCTGGCGCAACAAGTCCGCATCGCGAAACCGGCCATGCCGGGCCTTGGAGAAGGTCGAGTGGTCGGGCACCGCTTCATCGAGGCTGAGCCGGCAGAACCAACGGTAGCCAAGGTTCAGATGCACCTCGTCGCAGAGGCGGCGTTCGGAGCGGATGCCGAAGCAGTAGCCCACGATCAGCATGCGGATCATCAGCTCGGGATCGATCGAGGGGCGACCGGTGCTGCTGTAGTAGGGGCGAAGGTACTCGCGCACGCCGGACAGGTCGACGAAGCGGTCGATCGAGCGGAGCAGATGGTCCATCGGCACATGTCGGTCGAGATTGAAGCTGTAGAACAAAGCCTCCTGCAGCACTGCCCGCTCACCCATCATCGCCGCGCCCTCGCTCAACCCGTTTAGAATTGAATCAGGTGCGACCGAGCCGGCTCAACCGACTTTTTCAACAGCATCGCGTACAGAAAGCCCATTTCGTTGATTCTGGCCCTCCCGGCGGCCCTCTTGCCGGTCTGCCTACGTCACCCGGTGGCAGATAGATTGCGCTGTCGGCTCGAACTCGCGAGCAAGGTCAGCAGGGGCACATTCACGCTGGTTCATCATATTCCGTCGCTGCATAATTTGCGCGGAGAGCGAGCCGTCGCGAGAAGCGCCAGCGCCAGGAGCAGCGCGCCAAGAGCGGGCCAGGTGCTGGCGCGGACACCCGCAGGGTCGTAGCGGAACGCGATAGTGGAAAGACCCGCTGGAAGATCGACGGCCTGAAAGGTGTCCTCCACAAGCCGAACGGGCTCTAGCACGCCATTGACGCGAACAGTCCAGCCTTGCATCCAAACCTCCCGCCTCATCAGACGGGACGGCGCCTCGCACGCCACCTGGAATTGGTCGCGCGAACTGGCGGCGGTGCGGCAGCCAGGCGCACTCGCATAGTCCTTGGCTCTGGGTAGCTCGAAGACGCTGGCCGTCACGCTCTTGAATACGGTGCGCGGCGCGGCGCTTGACATAAGGACCAGCAACGGTTTGACGCCGGTGTCAGGAGGCGCCCCCGGCCGGGCCCAGAGTACGACTGGATGCTTTCCGCCCTCCTTGACTATTGTAAGCTCTGCATCGCGCGTTCCGGTAAGTGGAAGCGCTGGTGCAAAATTTAAAGAGAAGTAGCGGTTGTCTGTCGCTGTGGTCAGGTCCGCGCGGGCCTCTGCACAGGTGTCACCTTGGCAGAGCCAGGCGCGAAGTATTCCGTCGGCGCTGCCGCGAAAGGTCCCCAATAAGAGCAGCGCTTCCCGGACGTCATCGTCCTGCGGCCTGAAGCGCAGCGTCAGTTCGTCTCCCGCAGACAACTGCATAGGCACGACGTTGCTGGAAGAGTGTGTGTAGGCGGACGTGCCGAACAGGTCCTGTGGCCCTAGTAAATAGCGCACCGCCGCGTTCTCGTATCCCGACACATGGGTCCGAGCCGCGCTTCGCAGGTCGTCGTCGCTGCGGCTCCAATCGGATTTCGCCCAAAACGTCCATGGAATGAGTTTTGGATCGAGGAATGCGTTGGCGAAAGCTGCCGTGCGCGCGGGTACAGGCAGGTTATCGTAGTTTATGGAGGCGAAGCCGAAAGCTGTCGCGTAATTCGGGTTAACGACCGCGCTGACCGCCACCGCCATTCGCTGCATGCCTACATGTTCCCTCAGGAACGCGATCAACGGCCAGTCCAGCTGATGAGCGCGCGAGAACGAGGCGAGCGGAAGGAGGAAGGTGACAGCGGCTTCGGCGACGGCAAGCGTAATCAGCGCCCCCCGCAACCGGGTTACTGCGAAGGCAATGACGAGGACGAGCCCGATGACGAGATAGGCGATCTCGTAGCTGCGAGATGCCTTGTAGGCCCACAGCGCCGCCAACGCCGATGCGGCAAGCTGGAGGGCAAGGGCGAGGACGGCGGCCGTGCCGCCAAGTGCAATCCAACGCGCGCGCCGCCACTGTTCGCCCGACATTGCGGGAAGCCGGTCGAGGAAGATGGCGCCGAGAGCGATGCAGCAAAGGATCCAGCCCGGGCCTAGATAGCGGAAAAATAGCGTCAGCTTGACTAGCGGCACTTGGAGGAACAGCGGGTAGAGCACGGGCGCCCCATGACTGGCGGCGATCGACACCAGGCTCCAGGTGGCCATGAGCCAGCAGATTGCTTGCCGCCGACCGCAGTAGAGTCCGCCGATGGCGAGCAATGCGGGCATCAGACACAAGTAGCCGCCCATCCCGTCCCAGGAGGCTGCAGCGGCGGAGACCGGGGCGCCGGCGATCGGTCCATACACCCAGGGCAGCAAGGTCAGCAGCAGCGAGGTGGGCAGGAGCGAGGGCTGCGGGAGAGTTCCCACATGGAAACCGACAACGGCTTCCGGTAGGAAGTCCGCGAACGCCAAGAGTAGCGGCGCCGCGATCACGAGGCCAAGCAGCGCCGCGGCGCTGAGGCTGGCGAGGAAGCGCGCCGCTTGGACGAGCGGCATAGCAACGGTTCGCACGGCGACCCAGGCAAAGATGAGGAGCGCGTAGAGGTAGACGACCTCTGGGAAGCCCGCATAGAGCGAGAGCGCGGCAGCCAACGCGCCGAGGCCGATGAATGGCAGGCACGCTCGCCATGGGGAGGCCGCACGCTGGCGCAGGCTTTCAACGACGTAAAGAAGCCAAGGCAGGAAGGCTACTGGGTTAAATACCGCGTTGCGCAGAAGGGCGAACACGCCGTTCAGCTCAAACAGGACGCCACCAGCCAAGGCCGCGGTCGTCCCAAGACCAAAGCTGCGCAAGAACAGATAGGTTCCGAGCCCAGCCACGAACTGCAGGAAGGTCTGCTCAATCACCTGACCATGCGGCAGCAGCAGCAGCAGGGTCGGGGGGAATAGGGCGGCCGGCTGCATGCTTCCAAGCAGGGGCGCACCAAGACCCTCCAGATGATCCCAGAGCGGAAGCGTGCCCGACAGGATCTCGAGCGCGGCCCTTTTGCCGAGGGCGTCGGCCGTGATGCCCATGTTCGGGTCCGCTGTGCCGAAGCCGGGCAACCATCCAGGCCGCAGATCGGTCGCGAGGCCGCTGAACAGTAAGGCCGGGTCGGTCGTGAACGGTCCGAAGATACAGAACGCCGCTACCAGCACCGGTGCGACGAGCAACACAAGCAGGCGTGAACCCATGGCCCCGCGTATATCAGGCGAGCGCTGCCTTGGGGAGGTTTGTCCGCCGCCGCCAGCCGGTTCTCATGCGTGATGTCGAACAGCAGAAGCCGTTACTCGCTCCACTGCGCTGGCGGCTTATGGGCAGGGCCGAGCGAGAAGTCGGCCAGCGTGAGCGGCGGCTAGTAGGCGCCGTCCGCGGTCACGGACGCGATCACTACCTGTAGCGGCTTGCACTCATCCGTGGTCGGGCGCGACCTTATCGGCCTAAATCGGCTCACGATCGCTGAGATTATCCAATACATCTGGCTCACGCTCGGTGATCCTGGGCGCATGATCGATGCGACGAGCTTGCACCTACCGGCCCTGGCGCACGCTCGCTGGGACTGAGGCTGGCAGGGGTTGGTCGGGCAGGACGGCAACGACAGCAAGGCCGGGCTGAAGCGCTACGCCCGGTCCGTCGCCACACCCGCCTATGCCGCCATGGTCCGCATCATGCGCGACGGCCGCTGCTTCTCACAGCCCGACCTATTCGCCTGCTGAAACCAACCCCTCGGGGAAGGGGAAGGAAATCGGGGGGGGGGATCGGCTGGCATCACGGCCGTCCCGGCACCGCTGCGCTCCATCGCCACCGTCGCAACCCCAGCCCGCTAGGCCGCAACCCTGCGGGCCGCGTCTCGCGCAAGCCGGGGCCGCTCACCGGCAATGGTGCCGGGCCGTCCGCGCTGCCCGCTGGGAGGGGTCAAGCCAACAGGAGAGAGCGATGACAGCGACAGCGACGATGGATTAGCGTCGGTAGAGTCCACACCGTTCGATGATGCCGCGCCATGAGGCGGAGAGGTCAGCCTTTAAGGTTTAGTCTAGATGAGACTACCCGCTCCTGCCGCGGTCCCAGATCCCGACGTCCTCGACGTAGTGCCGGCCGATCTTCTGCGCACCGCGTCCGTCGCTGCGCTGCGATCGGATCCAGCCGACAACGTGGTTGGCGGCAGGAATGTCGGCCAGGAACGGCAAGGGCTTGGTGTAGCCGCGGCGGAAGCCGACGTGGCTGATGCTGACTCGCTTCATCCCGCGCGTCAGCGCGACATAGGCCAGCCGCCGCTCCTCGTCGGCAGCGCCGAACGTGCTGGGAAAGTTGCCCTGGTCCCAACCCGGCAGGAACACCTGACGAAACTCCAGCCCCTTGCCCTTGTGCAGCGTCATCAGCTGCACCCGGCCTCCCAGCTCCTCGCCCGGCGCGGCACTCGCCAACGCCGCATGGTCGAGTAACTCTGAGATGCTCGGGAACGACGCTGCGAGCTGCAGCAGTTCGGCGATATTGTCGAGGCGGCCCTCGTTTGTCTCGGCCCGGCTCAAGCGCAGCATCTCGCGATAGCCGGTGCGGTCGAGCAGCAACGAGAGCCGATCGGCGACGCTGAGACCCGCATCGAGCGTGGTCTCATGGATCGCGGCGGCAACAGCCAGCGATGCCGCCCTCGCCTATGGCGGCAGAGGCGAATCCTTGCCATGCCGTGCATAGATAGGCTAACATGAGCAAGAAGATTGGCCCTATAGGCGGTCTTTAATCAGTCCTGTTTACGCGACATGGGTGAGCCACAATAAATTGTGACTCTTGAAGTCCAGGATACCCGTTAATGATTTGGTCTAAACACTAAGCGTGGATGGGAACAGCCGATGCGGAAAAATGCGATCCTTGCGAGCGCTGTCGGTCTCGGCGTGGGCTTTTGTGCCGCCTCGGCCCACGCAGTACCACGATATGCGTTGACGCAGCTGCTGTCCGTGCCCGCCAGTCCCGACAATAAGGTCGGAGGCGCGCTGATCCAGTTCGACAACAGCTTCTTCGACGGCACGACCCAGAACTACTACCTGGCCGACCGTTCGAACGTGTCGGTCGATATCTTCTCGGCCGCGACCAACAGCTTTGTCGGCCGCATCGGCGGCAGCGGGCAGGTGTTCACCGGCCTCCGGCCTGCCCCGCCCGCGCCCGCCAACCTGGCCATATCCGGTCCGAACGGCATCATCATATTCGATGTGAACGGCCGGCACGAACTGTTCGCGGGTGACGGTAACAGCACGGTCAAGGGTTTCGACCTGGCTACGAACGCCCCATTGCCGAACTCCCCGATCTCGACGGGCAACGCCGCCACCGACCTGCGTGACAACGAGTTTGCCTACAGTCCGCAAAGCAAGCGCCTGTTGATCGTGAACAGCGACGCCTCGCCCGCGTATGCCACCCTGATCGACGCCACGACTAACGCAGTCGTCAGCAAGACTTACTTCGATGGCACCAACGGCGCCCCGAACGCGACGCAGGGCCTGAAGGCATCCACCTACGATCCGGCGACGAACCTGTTCTACACCAACCTCGCCCAGATAAACGGCACCGGTTCGGGTGCGGTCGTCGCCATAAACCCGGACACGGGCCAGGTGGTGAAGGTATACGACCTTGCCACGTTCGGCTTCGCGGCGTGCGCACCGGTCGGCATCGCAAAAGGCAACGGCAGCCAACTCCTACTGGGCTGTAGTGCGCCGAGCCAGTCGATCCTGCTCGACACGGCCGCGAACGGCGGCAACGGCTCGGCCATCGGCATCCCGCAGGTTAGCGGTGCCGACCAGGTCTGGTTCGACCCGGCCAGCGACCTGTATTTTGCAGCGGCGCGCTACAATCCGACGGGACCGGTGCTGGGCATCATCGACGGAGCTACGAGCAGCTTCGTGCAGAACCTGCCGGCGACGCCCAACACCCATTCGGTTGCCGTGGACCCCGTGTCGGGCGAGGCGTTCGTGCCGTTCGCGGGGATCGCCGGGAACACTGTGTGTCCGCAGGGTTGCATCGCCGTGTTCAGCCCCACGGTTGACGTTCCGGAGCCGGCATCGGGCCTAGTCATGCTAACCGGGCTGCTGGCACTTGCTGGCCTGACTTGGCGTCGCTGGACCGGCAACGTCTTCGGTGCACGCTGACTGCCGGGACCGCCAGCACGCATGTCAGCGTGGTTCAGGGATCAGGGTTATTATACGTGCGGCCCTACTGGCTGACCTTCGTCGGATTTTCTGATCGTCGCTGACGTTTTTCGCTGTGCTCTGCACCGGGTTTGCGGAGGTCACCATGGCGGCGCCGATCAAGATCACCCGACACGACTTGGACAGACTGAGCGCCAGTGGGCGCATTGCAGTTCGGGCAGCGGTTTGCCAAACCAGATCCGCCGTAGGCTGCCCGTTGATGGCAACAGATGGCACCTCGAAACTCCAGCCGTCCAGTATCAAGCCGCATGGACCCAAGCCCTCAAGGTTTGGGCCGAGGTCACCGGCGTCACCGCCAAGGCGTTAACCAACATTACGCCATCCCAATCGCGCCGTGTCGCAACATCGATCCAAGAAGTTGGCGATGCCCGATGAACGCAGCCCGATTGCACCGCTCTGCCGATATGTCGTCAGCACCCGATGCACTTGCCAACGGCTCAACGCCAGTAACTGCTCATCCCACCCATAGCGGGTAAGCCCGACGGCGGGTGAAAAACCTGTTGACGCGGTCACGGAGGACTCGATTCTGAAGTCGGTGTGAGCCCGACGACACTCGACCCCGCCATGCTCTCTGCCGCCGAGAAGGATGCCCTCATTCTGTCGCAGGCGGCGCAGTTGCGCGAGCTTTCGCGCGCATCGCCGAACTTGAGAAGCGGCTGAACGATCTGCTGTCGCCGCCGAAGACGCCGGATAATCCAGCCTGCCGCCGTCGAAAGGCCAGAAACCAAACCGTCCCGACAAGCCCAAACCAAAGTATCTGCTCAACCCGGTGCGAGTATGGTCTGGCCGCGTAGGGTTGCGGTGATGGCCTGATAGGCGTCGACTCCGCGGCGCTGCGCGGTTCCGATGACTGAGCGGACGGCGGCGAAAAGGTCGGCACCCCAGGCTGAACGGAAACCGCCGGTGACTTTCCGATAGGTCGCGGTGGGCCGCAACTCGCGTTCGCTACTGTTGTTGTCCGCGGTGATCTCGGGATGATCGAGGAAGGTGAACAGATGGTCGCGCAGCTTGGCGTATCGCTTGCGCAATCGGCGACCGTCGCGTGTGGTGGGCGCGAGCGCGATGACCGCATCGAGGGCGTGCTCCAGGCGACGGCGGTATTCGCGCCGCGTGCTCGCCGCGAGATCGCGATGGCGTCGCGCCAGCACCACGGCGCGCAGCAGCAGCGCCTTCAGATCGATCTTGTCGGACTATGGCTACGATCCGCGCCAAAACCTCACACAGAGATTGCTGGTAGCGACGCTGTCGGTGTGAAAGCGCCGACACGACCATAAGGGGTTGGTTGCTGGCCGAGTTCAGCTATTTGAGTGACAGCGGCGCGTCGAACCCGTAGCGGGCGAGAATCGCCTGTCCATCCGCGGAGAGCATGTAGAGCGCGAGCGGCAAGGCGGTCTGGGCATTTCCGGCCCGCAGCACGGTCAGCCCATACTCGGCACCCACGGCTAGCTCGGGCGGCATCTCTACGGTGGTGATGCCGGGCGCCTCCGCCGCAGCTTCGCGCCCAGCGGTGCAGTAGGCGAGGAACACGTCGGCACGGCCTTCCAGAACGTGCCACGCATAGACGCTGCGGCCGTCCGGGGGACGCGGCGAGTCCGGAGCACCCGTCAGCTTCAGTGCTTTCGTCTCCAGCGCCGCACGCGCGCCCGGCTGCACCTGGTCCGCCTTGGCAAAGACTTGCCAGGCATAGTCCCCGGCCGGGTCGTTGCGCGGGGTCGAGGTGCCGAGCTTGACCCCAGGCAGGAGCATCGTCGCCAGGATCGTATCAGGCGTCACGTCCAGGCCCGGCCGCACGACGGCGCACAAGCGGTTGCGGGCGAACATCACCACAGGCCAGGCCTTGCCGCCCTTCGCCAACGCAAGCGGGTTGCCCGTGTCGGCAGAGGCATACACGTCGCCGGGTTCGCCCCGCTCCAGCCGTTCGCGTAACAGCCCGGACGAGCCGAACTGCGCCTCGACTTTGACGCCATGTGCTGCGGTGAACGCCTGGCTCAATTCGGTCAGGGCCGGCCGGAGGCTGCCGGCCGCGTGCAATCTGACGACGCCCTCCTCGGCGTGCAGGGACGGGAGGGCAAGGGCGAGCATGGCTATTGCAGCTCCAGCGACGATGGCCCGGCGAACGCTCCTCACAGGCCGGGCCTGTCCACGTCGGGGAAGAACAGCTGCTCCCCGTTGATCCGGTAGCCCGTGATTGTCTGCTGCCCTGGGGGCGAGATCAGCCAGTCAATAAACCTCTGGCCGAGGTCTGCCTTTACGGTGGGATGCCGGGCCGGGTTGACCAGCATGACGCCATACTGGTTGAACAGCCGCCGGTCGCCCTCGACGACGATCACCAGGTCGCGCCGGTTCCGAAGTTCAGCCAGGTGCCGCGATCGGACAGGGTGTAGGCGTCCATCACGGCGCAGGCATTCAGCGCTTGGCCCATGCCGCCGCCGATGTCCTTGTACCAGCCCGTGCCCGCGCTGGCAGCCTTCAGGTCAGTTGTGGCGTCACGCCAGAAGCGCCGCTCCGCCGCGTTGGTGCCGCTGTCGTCGCCGCGGGTGACGAATGGCGCCCTCGCCGCCGCTATCTTGCGGAAGGCGGCCACGGCGTCGCCGCTGCCCGCAACCCCTGCGGGATCGGCCCTGGGGCCGACGACAATGAAGTCGTTGTACATTAGATCATGCCGGCCGACGGCCCAGCCGTCCGCTACGAACTTCAGCTCCGCGGCGCGATCATGCACTAGCAATACGTCGGCGTCGCCGCGCTCGCCGATCTTGAGTGCCTGGCCGGTGCCGACCGCGACCACGCGCACCTCGATTCCGGTCGCCTTGGTAACGGCGGGCAGCAGGTGGCCGAACAGGCCGGACTGTTCGGTGGACGGGGTGGAGGCGACGGTGATGAACGGCGCCTCGGCCTGGGCCTGGCCTGTGGCGAGCAAGGCAGTGCCAGGCAGGCCAAACAGCGCGGCGAGGAACGGACGGCGGGCGATCATGGGGCAAGCTCCTGCTGGCGCGTCCTAATGTGCCTTAATTCCAACCAGGTCCCGCACGCCCCGGCCGGCGAGGCTGTGTCACCGGACACGCCCTAGCTACTCTCGCTCACCCGCTGCTGTCACCCTGCGTCGCTGGCAAGCTGCCCGGCCATCTCTGGACCCGCCGTTTCCTTGCGGACCGGGCTTTCGGCATGGGGCGCCGTCCACAGCGCCGTCACCACCAGCGGGTCCAGCCCAGCCTGCGGGCCGCCTGCCAGCATCGCCTGACGCATCCCGGGAGTCCAGAACGCCTCGATGTGGTCGCGGATGCCCGCGCATGCCTCGTCCTCGGGGTAGGACCGGAAGAACCCGGCAACTTGGTTGGCCATGGAGGCAAGTTTGTCGGCGTTCATGCCAGAATCCTTTCGTCGTAAATGATGCGGCCCGCCCCCGTGAACGCCGTCACGGCGTCGGGCCGGGCGACGCCGACCAGGGTGATGCCGTGGTGCTGGGCGCGCTCCACCCCCAGCGATGTCGGGGCCGAGATCGCCGCTAGCGTGCCCGCGCCGAACGCCGCGGCCTTCTCGACCATCTCGTAGGAGCACCGGCTGGTGACCAGCAGGAAGCCGCTGCCGGGGTCTTCGCCGCGGGTCAGCAGGGCGCCGATCAGCTTGTCCAGCGCGTTGTGCCGCCCGACATCTTCCCGCACGCAGGTCCAGTCCCATCCCGTCCTCCTGCACGACGGTGACGCCGCGCAGGCCCTCCCACGCGCCGATCACGCCCTCGGTCAGGCTGAACCCGGCAGCGAAGTCCTCCAGGTCGGCAGGCGTCAGCATCATCACGGCGTAGGGCACGGTGCCATAGACCACGCTGACCGCCGCCTCGACCGCGACGGCGCGGCTGCCCGCAGGGGGCCCTGCGCCCCCGAAGGTGAAAACGGTCGCAGAGACGTCGCAGGCCGACTGCAGTGCGACCGGTTGGCCAGGGACAGGTGCAGCCGCGCTAATCGGAGGCACCTTGGGCAACCTCGATCCGAGTCAACGCCACATCCTCCTCGAAGAACTTCGCCTGCCAGTCCGACGGACGGTTGGTCCGGCGCACCTGCACCGCCGTCACCTTGGGGGGGTCCGGTAGCAGCGGAACCGAAACTGCATTTCAGCTCTCGTCGTCTGCGTTTTGAGGGTCACGCAACGGCCTGAGTTCGCCGCGGGCGATCTGGTCGGGCAGAATGAAGGCGTAGCGGCCCAGCATATTGATGTGGTCGAAGCCGAGCGGCGAGAGCCGGGCCACGTCCTCGTCGCGCACGTCGAAGCCTTCGCGCGGAGCTGGTTCAGCGCCGCGTCCATGTAGATCGTATTCCAGAGCACGATGACGTTTACCACCAGGCCGAGCGCGCCGAGCTGGTCTTCCTGTCCTTCGCGATAACGCTGCCGCAGTTCGCCGCGCTTTCCGTGGAACACGATGCGGGCGAGCTGGTGACGGCCTTCTCCGCGGTTGAGCTGGACCAGGATACGACGACGATAGGCCTCGTCGTCGATGAACCGGAGCAGGTAGAGAGTCTTGATGAGCCGGCCCAGCTCTTCCAGCGCGCGGGCCAGCTTGGTCGGGCGGTCTTTGGTTTGCAGGGTGCGGATCAATCCCATGGCCTGCACGGTGCCGAGCTTGAGCGACCCGGCCAGGCGCAGCAGGTCCTCCCAGTGCTGGATGATGAGCGCGATGTTGATACGCTGAGCGGCCAATTCGTCCAGGGCGCCATAATCGGCCTTGCCATCCACGCGCCAGAACCGGGTGCCGCCGATATCGGCCAGGCGCGGGCTGAACTGGTAGCCGAGCAGGTGAAATATGCCGAAGATCGTGTCCGTGTAGGCGCCGGTGTCGGACATGATCTCAGTCGGCTGCAGCTCGGTCTGCTGCTCCAGCACGACGGAGAGCAGGGTTAGACTGTCGCGTAGTGTCCCGGGCACGGTGATGCCGTTCAGGCCGGTGAACTGGTCAGAGACCAGATTGTAGAACGTGACCCCGCGCTCCTGACCGTAGTAGCGCGGGTTCGGCCCCGAATGGATCGTGCGGACCGGCACCACGAAGCGTAGTCCGTCAGCGGAGGCCACGTCGCCGCCGCCCCAGACGCGGGCGAGCGGGATGCGGTTTTGAGCTGCGACAAGGGTGGCGTTTGAGCGGGTGAGGGTTTCGGCCCGGATGTAGTTCTGCCGCACCCAGCTCAGCCGCGATCGGCGCAGCGCCGGGTTGTCGCGCCGGATCAGGGGTTCAAACCCGGTGTTGCACGCCTCGGCCAGCAGCACGGCGCAGATGCTGGTGGCAACGTCGCCGGCCCGTGCGCCGCCCTCGCTGGCGTGGGTAAATCCGTCGGCAAAGCCAATGCGGGCGTGCATCTCAAGCAGCAGCTCGGGCAAATCCACGCGTGGCAGGCGCCTGGCGACGGCGGACTTGAGCGCGACCAGGCTGGGCGGCTCCTCCAATTTGTCGAGGGCGGAGAGGACCAGCTCGGGGCCGTCCACATGCACGGCCGCGTTCTTGGGCAGATTGGCCGCGGTACCCCGGTAGGCTGCGTCCAGGCGCTCGGCCAAACGCGCGGTCTCGGCTGGCGCATCGGTCGAGAGCCCGAGGGTGCGGCAGATGGACGGCCGCGCTGCCTCCCAGGCCGAGCCAGCCAGCAGACCGATCCGCGGGTCGGCGTAACGCAGGCTGGGCGACGCAAACAGGTCGCGGCGGCGAATCCCGGTTCGCATGGCGTCCAGCAAACAGAGGCGGTAGCCGAGGCTGTCCACCCCGCCATCCGGAGCCTTCACCTGTCGCTTCCAGCCGCTCGGCACGAAACCGAGCGGCGCCGACGGAGCTGGCCCACGCCCATCCGTGCTTCGGAGATGGCGCACCGCGTCCAATGCCGGCTGGCCAGCCGGCGTGGCACCGAGGGCAACGGACCGCAGCATGGCCGGAAGAAAACGCAGCTTGCCTGTTTGGGCGCAGCTCGGTGAAGTAGGGATCGCCGGGCGGTCGGACGATGGCGTCGATCTGCTCCAGCGCCGCCGCGAGCATTGCGCGCGGCACGACGGCGAAGGCCGCCTTGCGAACGGCGTTGTCCTTCACCGCGTCGTCCATCAGCACGCCGCCGGCGCGGCGGAGCTGGAGTGCGGCGGCACCGAGGTCACGGATGGTGCGCAGTCGGGCCTTCTTGCCGATCTTGGCCGCATCAGTGAACAGGGCGGTGACCACGATGTCGAAGCTGCGGCCCGCCCGGGCGTAACCCTCCAGCGCGTCGGCGCTCACCCCGATCTGGGCTGCAAGATGGGCGATCACGGCCGGGGCGATCTCCGCCTCCTCAGCAGGAAATCGACCGTTCTGGCACCAAAACGCAAGCTGGGCGGCGAAGCCGAGCTTGCCCGCGTCCACCATGCCCGCCAGCAGCGCGAGATCCTCCGGTCGCAATGACCATTGCGTCCCCAGCTCGTCCGCCGACCAATCCCGCTGCATGCGTGCCCATCCCGTCTGCCCTACCTGGCGAGCCTACGGGACGGAAGCTGAACACGACACTCAGATGGCCAAAACGCACAGCTTCGCGGTCACTGGGCCGTCACGGCGGGAACCGCTGGCCTTCTCGGCGCGGACCACGCCGCAGCCGGCCGCCTTGAGAGCCGCACGCTGGAGGGTGAGGTCCTGGTCCAAGCTGCTGACGCGCGCGTAGCCGTATGAAGCCATTCTGTTCCGAAAGGGTCTAGACCCCGGAACGCTACCGTTCCAGAATGCTTGAAGCAACCCTAATGGCACGGAGAAAGTGTTCCAAGCCGACGTGCCGCTGGGGTTTACCCAAATTACCCGTCGTTCGCCCGTCAGCAAGCCAAAGGCAGTTCAGAGGTGAGGCTTGATCTCCCTTGCTCGGCTGAACTGCATTTTCGGTTCCGCTGCTACCGGACCCCCAAACCGAAAAGGCCATACTGGAACGGCCCGCTTCGCTCGGATATCGCGTAGTCGAGGTCGATCACATCGCCGCTGGTGTAGCTGTTGGCTTGGTTCGTCGACGCATGGTCGTAGAACACCCGCGCACTGACCTCCAACCCGTCTCCGAGGAAGTTCGGTCCGAAGAGATACGACGCGGCCGCGTTCGGGATATAGAAGTAGTCGTTATGGCCCGGCGTGTTGAATTGGTGCGTGTTGTAGGCACCGGTCGGAAAGATCATCGAGTATGCGGCTTGGACCGTCAGGCCATATGGAAGCGGACGGGTGCCCGGCGATGGAGCGGCGGGCGTGCCGAAGGATTTGGTCACCTACGGCGACTGCGCTCGTCCAGCACGGGATCGAGCGCTTCGTAGCGTAGCCGAATGCCAGCCTCGTCAACCACACGCGGAGTCTAGTACACATCAAACCCGCGCCGGAATCCCGGTCAGCGAAGATCTGACCGCGATTCACTTATTTATCAACGGACCCTTAGGGCCATTTCCGACCTTCTTGGACATCTGCCTTTTGCTGCATGCTGGAAAGGCTAGTTAGATTTCGCGTTGACCATGCCTGCTGCTGAAGCGTCGCCGGCATGCTCAGATTTCGCATGAGGTCGCTTGCCGTCTCCAACTCGATGCTGTCGCATAACATGCCCAGCGTTAGCGGCAAGCGATGCGTCCCGGTCGCCTCCAATGCGGGTGACGGATGGAGCTGCCAGTGCGGTGCACGCGCAATCCTCGATCCCTGTAAGCTGATGGACCAAGATTGCGAGACCCGCCGTCAGCGGAACGCCCGCTAGCTCCGGCCCGCGCAGGAGGCGTTACTTCGGCACAATGAAATAACAAACGGTATCGGAACGTCACTCACGCATGCTTTGCGGCTGACCGGCATAATGCCATCGCACCGTTTCCTCCCCTGAATGCCTGCTCTTGTTCTTCTAGGCACGACGCGCCACCCTGGGGCGAGCGCACAAGCATCGTAGGAAGATTGCTCCAGTCCGTCAATATGACACTTATTGTCCATATGGAGTTTTATGACCGGCGTGCTTGCCGCGGCAGGCCGTGCGTGGCCGACCAGCACACGGCGGCTCTCGCCACTCGCGCGCCCGATCCCGCACGGCATGGCGCCGCGCGGCAGCAGGCCTCTCTGGTCAGTCCTATACGTTCGCTGGGTGCGTCGGGACGGGCACCTGCAACCCACGCCGGCGGATCTTGCCGGTGCTGGTCATCGGGAGATCGGCGACGAAGTGAAAAGCCCTCGGGACCTTGTAGGCCGCCAGGTGATGGCGGCAATGCGCGAGCAGCGCGGCCTCATCCGCCACGGTCCCAAGCGACAGGACGATGAAGGCGTGCGCCATTTCGCCCTTCTCGTCATCGGGGAACCCGGCCACCGCGACCGTGCCGATCCCGGGATGCATGGCGATGACCTGCTCGAGTTCGGCCGGATAGACGTTGTAGCCGGCCGTCAGGATCATGTCCGACTTGCGGTCGATGATGGAGACGTAGCCGTCCGCGTCCCGGCGGGCGATGTCGCCCGTCGCAAGCCAGCCCTCTGCATCGATGGCCTTACCTGTCGCCGCCGGGTTGCGCCAGTACCCCCGCATGACGAGCGGACCGCGCACCAGCAACTCGCCCAGCTCCCCGGCCAGCGCGGTCCGCCTGCCGTCGGATGGGGCGGCGACACGCATCTCGGTGCCCGGGAAGGAAAGGGCGACAGAGCCGTATGGCGCCGGCCACCAGGGGGAGTGCGAGGCGGCGGGACCGGCCAGTTCCGTCATGCCCCACAGCTCGAGGAACGGGCATCCGAAGCGCGACGCGACTGCTTCTAGCCGCGTCACCGGCATCGTCTGGCCGCCAACGGTGCACCGCTCGAGCGTTGACAGGTCGGCATCCGCGATGTCGGGATGGGCGAGCATCTTGTAGTACATGGTTGGGACGCCCCTCGAAGAGCGTGATGCGCTCGGCGGCGATCGCGGCGAGCGCGGCGCCTGCGTCGAACCGGGCCGGCGCCACCAGCCTGCCGCCGGTCAGGAGCGAGGCGCTCATCACCACGTTCCCGTACACGTGCGGGAACGGCAGCGCCGAGTACACGCGGTCACGCCGGGTACGGACATGGATGGTCGCCGTCTGCGACACGCTCGCGAACACGTTGCCATGCGTGAGCATCGCCCCTTTGGGCTTGCCTGTCGTTCCGGAGGTGTACGCGATGGTGAACAGATCGTCAGATGCAGCCTCGACGGGCGCCAGCCAATCCCCATGTAGCAGGTCGTCGAACGCGACGTGGCCCTCATGGGCAAGGTCGGTTATCGCGATGCAGGCCCTGCCCGCCAACCCCGGCGCCCGGTCGGCCGGAAGGATGACGGCGCGCGCGCCGGAGTCATCCACCATAAAGCCGATTTCGACCATCGTGAGCAGAATGTTTGCCGGGACCACGACGGCGCCGAGGCGCGCCAGGGCGTGATAAGCGACGACCCACTGCCAGCCGTTCGGCAGGTGGAGAACGACGCGGTCCCCGGCGCCGATGCCCAGTCCCGCAAGACCGGCGGCGAAGCGGCCTGCGAGCGCATCCAGGTCAGCAAAGCGCAACGTTCTGTCGTCCGCGGCCAACGCCTCGGCGTTGCCGTACCGCCTGCCCGCGTCATGGGCGAGCGCCGCCAGGGTGCATCGCATCTCAGGCCCTCCTGATCAAGGGATCCGGCAGCAGGATCGCCTTGATCACCTCGCCGCGCTCGGTGGCGCGCACTGCCTCCTCGATCTCGTTGAAGCCGAAGAAGGTGACCAGGCGATCGAAGGGGAACCTGCCCTGGCGCCAAAGCTCGATCAGGCGGGGGATGAAGATGTCCGGCACGCCGTCCCCCTCGATGATGCCGCGCACCGTGCGCCCGAACAGGATGCCATTCATGTCCAGGTGGATGTCGGTCCCGAGCGGCGCCACACCGACAAGGCCGCAGACACCGGTGAGACGAAGGCAATCCACGGCCTGCCGGGCCACTGCGGGCAGGCCCGTGCACTCCAGTGACCATTGCACGCCCCCGCCGGACACGATGTCCCGGATGGCGGCGACGGGGTCGTTGGCGCGAGGGGCGAGGGCGTGCGACGCGCCGAGTTCCAAGGCGAGCGTGCGCCGCGGCGCGCTGAGATCGACAGCGATGATGGTCGCGCAGCCCGCGACCCGTGCGGCCATGATCGCCGATAGGCCGACGGAGCCGGCGCCGAACACCGCGATCGAGCTGCCCGCGTCCGGCTTGAGGGCGTTGATCACCGCACCGGCCCCGGTTTGGATGCCGCATCCGAGCGGGCCCATGAGCTCGATGGGGACGTCGTCAGCCACCTTGACGACGTTCCGTTCGCTTGCCAGCGCGTAGCCGGCGAACGAGCTTTGGGCGAAGAAGTAGGCGCTGACGCGCTCCCCATCGCAGGTCGCGCAAGGGCTGGAGCCGTCGGGCCGTGCGCCGCTGAAGTTGCGGCCAAAGAGGGAAGATGCTGGTCGCGGACCACGAGGTCGGTATGGCAGATGCCGACGCCCGCCACCCGCACGAGGACCTCGCCCTCCCGCGGCTCGTCGATGCGCACACGCTCGATGCTGAAAGGCCCGTTCTTCTCGCGCACCACCGCAGCGGTCATCTCGGGCACCGGTCAGCCCCCCTGCCCGAGTGCGGCGGCGAGCCTGGACGCGATTGCCTCCTCGCCGGCGCCGTCCGGGAAATGCGTCCTGTAGCGCCCGTCGGGGCCGATGAGGTAGGCGATCGCGGTGTGCGGCACGGCGTAGCCGTCGGGGTCGGCGGGATCGTCCCTCCGCTCGGCGAACACATGGAATGCGCGCTTCGCGGCGGCGACCTGGTCCTGCGTGCCGGTCAGGCCCGTGAACCGGGGGTACCGGCCCTCAAGGTAGGCCCGCATGACCTCCGGCGTGTCCCGGGCGGGATCGACGCTGATATAAACCGGGGCGAGCGCATCCGCCTGCGGTCCGAGCCGGTCGAGAGCAGCCGACAGCGTCCCCAGCGCCCTTGGGCAAACCACCCGGCAATGCGTGAACCCGAAATAAGCCAGGAGGTGACGGCCAAGAAAGTCGCCCTCGGTCACGGCATGATCGTGGTGATCGACCAGCGAGAACCGCGCTTCGATCATCGCGTCGCGGCCGTCCAGGAGATGTCCATCTCCATCGGCGCAGAGATGGGGACGGTCACCCGTAGGACGCCGCCGTCCCGCAAGGCCCGCGAGCCGGCGCCGGGCTCCACATCGCCACCCGTGCCGCCGCAGAACCGCTCGCCATCGACGCGCAGGACCCAGTTCCCGTGGCCCCAGGCATTGGCGAAACCGAGCTCGATCGGCCCGGCGGGGCAGCGCCCCCGACGCAAGGCCAGCCGCAACCTTGCCGCGGCCGGGTCATAACGGGCCGCCCGCACGTCGAGATCCTCTGGCATCTCGACCAGCGCGGGCTCCGCGAAATGGCGGTCGTCCCATGGATCGTCATACAGCTGCCTCAGCCCATCGGGCACGTTGAGGCGCGCATAGGCGAGCAGGGCATTCCCGGTGTGCGGGTCCATGGCCGCGAGCCGGCCCTGGTCGTCAAACCAGCCATCCCGGCGGCGATAGAAGAGCGCCCCATCATCCCAGGTGGGCGTCAGCTGCAAGTCGGCGTACCCGAGGAGCTTGCCGAGCGTGTCGGCGTCGCCCACCTCGCTGGCGCAGACCGCGGCCCATCCGTGGTCGTAGGCGGCCGTCAGCTCGCGGCCGTATCCGGCAGGCGGAACCGACGGCTGGATCCAGACCGTGCCCTCGGGACCCGGGCGCGACCAATGGGCGACCTGTGCGGGATAGTGCGCCTTGACGAACTCCGGATTCCAGGCGTGCATGAGGGACGACGCCCAGAAGTCCGCCCAGGCCAGCGGAGGGCGCTTGACCAGTGCATGCTCCTTCTCCTGCACGATGATGTTGTAGTGGCCGGTCTCGTCCAGGATGCCGAACTCCGCCCAGGCGCGCTTGTAGCCTTGCGTCACCTCGGTCGCGGTATCGCCGCCATAGACGAGGTCGTGCAGGCGGAAGCCGAGGATCGCGGGCTGGTTGCACACCTGGAAGACGCAATTGGGCTCGCACGCGATCCCCAGGTAGCCCTTCTCCACCATCATCCAATAGAGGTGCTCGTTGAGTGACTTCTGGTCATAGGAGAACGTCTCGCCGCCGTTGCCCCAGAACAGCGGCTGTAGCTTGAACGAAAGCGCCCCGGGCTGGGCATACCGGTCATCGCGGAACAGGTATTGGTTCAGCAGGGCCATCGACTGGACGTAGGCGCTGAACATGATGTTGTCGGATGCGACCGGGTCCCAACGGGCAGGCAGGACTCCGAGCGACTTGCTGTAGTTCCCGTTGCCGGTTCCGACGTAGTGCCAGTAGGCCCAGACGTCGGGCGACAGCATCTTCTCGACGAGGCGCTGGAAGGGGCGCCTGAATACCGCCGGGGCAGCTGGCAGGCGGTGGACATGGGTCAGCGCCAAGGCATAGCTCATGTAGGCCAACTGGAACCGCAACGCGCCGAAATCCTCCTGGAGGGAGGTGCGGCCCATCATGCCCGACCAGTCATCCGGCAACCGCGCCGCCAGGTCTGCGATACGGCGGAGATGGCCCGCTTGTTTGTCATCGATCAATCGTGCCTCCCGGGGCAACCCGTCGCCGGACGGTTTCCGCGCGACTGGATGCCGCATCTATGGGAAGACACACTGGGCTGTCTGAACGGGAAATGTCAATATGTACCGCTTATGTACAATACGGGGGACGAATGGCGGGAGCTGACGAGCGCCGGCTGGTCATGAGCCGCGCCGAGATCGGGGAGAGGCGACGTTCGCAGACGCGGGACCGGCTGATTGCGGCAGGGTCGCGCGTCATCGCCGACCTGGGCGCGGAGCGGCCGACGATCGACGACTTCATCATTGAGGCGGGCGTGGCCCGCGGCACGTTCTACAATCATTTCGCGACGCGGGAGGACTTGCTGCGCGCGCTCTGGGCTTCGATCGGGCATGACCCCT
>JAABUZ0100004054.1_pt1 | contig 20680 bp, 16 predicted proteins | sample 5562091 | NCBI WGS metagenome assembly JAABUZ01 (sample SAMN12813069, study PRJNA571459) | rock metagenome | isolation source: Antarctica rocks | place: Antarctica: Victoria Land, Linnaeus Terrace sud | collected 2015-12-21 | reverse complement strand
TTGCGCAATACTAGCGTAACAGTTGGAGGGGGCGTGCAGCACTCGCGCGCTCGTCTATCTTTTTGCTATCGTCCTGATCAGCAGCCCATGTGCCACGTCCACAGATGTTTGCCGTCGTAGAAAAAAACGGCCTTGCGGTAACACAGGTTAGTCCGGACAATCTATCAATCACTGTACAGGGAGCAACATACGATGTCGAGCGCGCACTTGGCGTCACCCTCAACGATTACAATTCGGTAGCATACGGCAAGTTTGTAGCCAACGACCGAAATCCTATCGTGCCGTCTAGCTTGCCCATCGGTAGTGTCTCCGATATATCGGCCGCCACCACTATCCCTCCTTCGTCCCTTCACAGCAGAGGAGAGCAAAGCCTACGCCAGGACGCAACGATACGTCCATTTGCCAGCGCGCCGCAAACAACACCAACCCAATGCTCTCTCGTGCAGAGACAAGACCCCAATAACCATACCTGCTATGGTCCAAGAGACTTGGCGACGGCATACGATGCAACATCACTTGGGAATGCGTCGGGCGAAACGATAGCTATCATCGCCAATGATTGGACAAATCCACTATCGCAAACCGTCTTTGATAATTTCCAGGCAGGCTTTAACAACGTTGGTCTAAACGGCGACGCAGGCCCTCGCCTTGTCGAAACGGCCCCTTTTATGCTCAATGGCTCTAGCGATCAGCGGGCTGCGCCCGAACCCGGCGACAATAAAATCGAATATGTGTTCGATTACGGTTTCTTCACGCCGCAGATGGAATTCAATGGAGATCACCCTCAATTCACGACGCCTATCGACCCTGGCGACAACGAAGAAGCTGTCATGGTCGAATATGCCCATGGGCTCGCGCCTGGAGCTGGTATAGAGGTTTACATGGCGGGTAAAGGATTTGGGCCGCCATATAGTAACCCAGGTAACGCCATCCAAGTTGCTCTACGAGACCCCAAAATCGCTGTTATCGCTCTAGATACTGCTTTCTATGGGGGCGACTTGACCGATGACTCCCCTAATCCTGGGAACAACTATAGCCTAACCGTGTATAACAGCGCGCTCCAAGAGGCTGCTGCAATGGGAAGGACTGTCATAAATGCTGAACCGACGTGTGATGCTTGCGTAACGTCATTACAGCCACCTTATTTCCCGTCGGCAAGCCCCTACGTTCTTGCCCTTGGCCAGACGACCCTCTTCACTAATCGAGATATGACGTGGGCTGCCGAGCAGGCAGGTCCATGGTCGATCGGCGGTTGCCTAACGGGAGGTGCCGGTAAGTACGCTAGCTATTATCCCGAACCAGTGTGGCAGAAACGTTTCGGCGTCCAAGGGCTCCAATCGTCGCCAGACTCTGATCCTAAGAAGGTACAGGCGTGTACTGGGCGCGCCGTACCTGATATTTCGATTGACACTGACCAATGCACTGGGCCAAACGTCTACGGCGGCACTTTTAACCCTAATGCTCCTGTGGATGGCTACAAGGGCGGCTGGCAGGCGTACAGGAATGGGAGTGCCGCTGGAGGGATTGCGGCCGGATTAATGGGGACGCTCGATCATTACCTCCGGCAACATGGTGAAGGCGGCATCGGCTTTATCTCTCCGCATCTCTATCAGTTGGCATCCAATCCGACCCTTTATCAGCGAGACTTCCACGATATCACGACGGAAACGCTCCAGTCTGCAGCTGTCCAGAGCGCCACTCCTTCCTGCGACAATAGTGTTCCAGAGGGATTGCCGGTGAGTAAGGGGTGGGATAATAGGACTGGACTCGGATCTATCGATGTTGCAAACCTCGCGCACGACTGGATCAATTCCTCCCCCAATCCGCTCGGGTCGTCATGGACGATCGGGGGGTCCGCGCGATCGACCGTCAATCTTTCAGAGCCGAGCGGCGAGGGAACGGACGGCAGCGGACAGGGATGGTTGCGGCTGACAGATTTCGGTGCGAACTATCAGGGAGAACCATATCAGAAAGAGTGTGACCCTCCATCTCTCAACTCATACGTGCCTCCCTATGTTGGCGAGTGCACCTCCGGTCGGGATGAGGTGGGCTACGCCCTCTACAATCGCAAGCTCACCCCGCGCCCAGGCACAACTGCCCACCTCGCGTTCGATTACGCATGCTGGGGAGGGGCTGCTGGCCACAATCTCCCCTATCCGCAGGGGCCGGGGGGTGATGGGTTAAGCCTCTTCGCCGTCGACGCCAGCGCCGTCAAGGACCCCGCCTACTTTGTCCCCGGTGGCTCGGGCAGCAGCTTGGGCTACATCGGTATGCCGGGCGGATATCTCGGCTTAGGATTCGATGAGTACGTCAACTACAGTACCGCTCCGAATACTATAGCGTTGCGAGGTCCGGCGCCGGATTACAACCTGGTGGAAGTTCCAACTTTGGGAGGCCCGAATAGACCTGTTGTCAGTAGCCCGGTCGTCCCTGCCCTGTGCAACTCGGGAGCGGCGACGCGGCCGACGAGCTATGGCGACGGCTACAATCGTATCGCAATCGACATTACCCCAGACGGCACCCTCACCGTGAGTCTGGTTAATTCACCGGGAAGGTTTGGCTTCCTCGTGCCGCTTCAAGAATTCAAATTGCCGGCACCGCCCACGTCCTTCTACATTGGCTTCGCCGCCGCCACGGGACTCGCCACTGATGCGCACGAGATACGCAATGTTTCTCTCACATTCAGCACACCAAGCGTGTTCAATGGCAAAATCGATCCGGTCACTGGCGGCTACCTCGGCGGCTACATCAGCTGCGACTTCGGCGGACCTTGCTACAACGAGAGCGTGTCCGTCGCCATTCCCGCCCAGGCTTTTGACACAGCGACGACCATCACGGGATCGGCCGTGATCGACACCCCGGACGCTCCGAGCGGGAGTAGCCTCGTCGGGTCCGCCATCGATCTCACGGCGGTCGACGATTCCGGCACGCCGGTTACAACCTTCAAAAAGCCGCTCACGCTCACCTTCGGCTATCCGTCGACCCTGAGCGATAGTGACGCGGCACGATTGTACGTGGCCTACTACGACACTGCAACGGATGCATGGACACCCTTGCCCGCGTCTAGCGTGGACACCGTTCACCACCAGATTAGCGCGCAGACAGACCACTTCACCCTGTTCGGGGTCTTCCTGGGGGCGCCCGTCGATGAGACCTCCACGCCGACCGTTACCCCCGGCTCCCCGACCACGACGGATACCGTACCCCCGGCGACGGCTACTACCACACCCGCAAATTCCACCGTGACAGCTAGTGGCACCCCAACCGCGGCCGGTCCCGCCACAAGTACCGCCGTGGCTACAGGTGCGGCGACGGACACGGCGGGGCCGACGGGTACCGGGACACCTAATCCGACGGACACAGCGACGAGCGCCGCGCCGCCAAGTGCAACGTCGAGCGCGACGACGACGAGCACTGCCAATCCCACCGAAACGCCAGCGGCGACGAGCACGACGACGCCAACCAGCACGGCAACAGGGACAAGTACCTCGGAGCCAACCAGCACTGGAACGGCTAGTCCGACGGGGACAAGCACGAGTAGCGTATCCCTGACCGCGACCCCAACCGGCACACCCACCGGAATAACGTCGTCTACGGCTACGGTGGTCGCAACGCCTGCCCCGACTGGCACGAGTACAACGGTCCCGCCGCCCACTACAGCAACGCCGACACCGGTCTGTGAACTCTACGTGCTCCCCGCCTTCACCAGCGTTCCGCAGGGAAGCGGTCAGGCGATTCTCTTCACCGCCGCGCCCGGTTCCCCCATCACGGCAACGGTCATGACGCGATCGACCTATCCAACCAAGGCGACACTCTACACGACAGACACGGACAACAGGATTGACCTCGCCGGGCATCTCACGGCGAACGGCACCGGCTATCGCTACGCTTTTGCAGCCGACTCCAGGGGCTTTGCCTTGCTCATCTTTAATGTCCCGCGTAAGGCTCCGGCGAGAACAGTGACCGTGCGGGTAACGGCACAGGAGCCCTGCGGAACGTTCCGTACGGCGGCGTCATTCCAGGTCGTGCGGTATGGACACGGTAATGCCAATAGCGCACTGATTAGCGGGGCGCGTCGCGGTCAGGTCGTCGCGCTACGGATCGTGCTGCCACAGGGCTACAGCGTACCAACGGCTAGAGGTATGCGACGTGGCCGCGCCCGGCTCACGATCAAGACGACTACATATAAGCGCTCGGTCACGCGTACCATGATCTTCACTTATCGCATGAAGTAGCGATAGCGATCGGGCTGCCGGCCGCCGGACATGAATGGCCTCACGATCAGGACCATCCTGCTCGACCACGCTGTGCCGTGCCTGGCCTACGCGCTGCGGGTACCGCGCGCGCCACGCTTCGACGCGGCGCGCGCACGCGCCCTCGGCGTCCCGCTCCCGCTGTGGAGCCGCCTGCAGCATGGCGAGAGCGTCGAGGTCGAGGGGCGGAGAGTCGGGCCGGACGACGTGCGGGGACCGGCCCGGCGCGGTTTGCGGCTCGTCCTCGCCACCGACACGCGCCCCACGCCTGAACTAACCGCCTTCCTACGCGCTGACGGCGCGGGAACCGACCTCTTTATCTGCGACAGCATGTACGGCGACGCGAGCGAGGAGCCCAAGCGCTGGGAGGTGCAGCATATGACCTTCGCCGAGGCGGCCACGCTCGCCCGCGACGGCGGCGCGCGCCGCCTCTGGCTGACCCACTTCAGCCCGGCGCTCACCGACCCCGTCGCGTGCCGCGAGCGCGCCGCGTCCATCTTCCCCCACACCACCGTCGGCTACGACGGACTGACCGGCACGCTGTCCTTCGACGACGAGTAGAAAGTCGGAGGGTATCACTGGCTCTTGATCGTGCCCGTCCAGGGCCCCGTACCGCTGTACGAGACTTCTTCGAGGCGGAAGAGGCCACGCGCGCCAGGGGTGTAGGTGAGCGCCTCGCAGTTCGAGGTCGAGGTCGAACTGTCCAGTGTCCTATAGCGCGCGTTCTGCAGGTACAAGTCGTAGTTCGCGCCCGCTGGCCCGCAACTCGACAGGCTGATCGGGCCGGCGCTTAGGATGGGAAAGCTGACGTACTGGCTACCGCCGTTCGTCGTGATGGAGCCAGACACGCTCCAGACGACCTGCGCGCCATTGACATTCCAGGCCGAGCTATAGGCGCCCGTGCCGGAGCGGGCCACGGTCTTGACCGTGTAGGCCTGCCCCGCGCTTACGCCGATGCCGGTCCACTGGCAGTTAGAGGCGGTCGTACCGCTCGCCAACAAGGTCCCGGCGCTGTTGTAGACGTAGAGGCTGTAGCGGTCGCCGGTGCTGGCGGCGCACATGCCGACGGTCGCGCTGCCGCTCACGCTGGGCGTGAACGTGTAGCTATCCGAGGCGCCGGAGGTCGCGATGGAGGCGGAGTGCGTGCCGGAGGCCGGTCCGCCCGCCGGCGAGGGCGTCGCCGTTGGCGGGACGGGCGTCGCGGTGGCCGGCTGCCGCGTGGCCGTCGGTGTACTCGTCGCGGGAATCCCTGTCGCCGTCGGCGGGACCGGCGTGTTCGTCGCGGCGACCGGCGTTGATGTCGGCGGGACCGGCGTCGCTGTCGGCGGGACCGGCGTCATGGTGGCCGGGGCGGAGGTGAGCGTGGGTGGGACCGGCGTGCCCGTAGCCGTCGCCGGCGCCGCCGTGCCCGTAGCCGTCGGTGGGACCGGCGTGCCCGTGGCCGTCGACGGCGCCGCCGTGTTCGTCGCGGCGGCCTGTGTCGGCGTCGCGGGGACGGGTGTCGCGGTGGCCGGTGGGAGCGTGGCCGTCGCGGGGATAGGCGTCGCCGTAGCCGGCGCCGGCGTGCTTGTCGGCGTCGCGGTGGCCGGCGCCGGCGTGCTTGTCGGCGTCGCGGCGCCGCCAGACCAATCGGCGTCGAGGTTGGCCAGGTTGGGCGAGCCCCAACCCGTCACCTGGTCCCAACCGACCCCTGCCGGGTAGCCGTTACTGCCGCTCGTCACATCGTGGAAATCGCGCGCGTCAGTCGTCGCGTTGGCGGCCAACTGGTAGATGCGCGGCGCCGCGAAGCCCATCAGAGCCTGGCCGTTGGCGCCCAAATAGCGGTTGGTCACCGCCGCCATGCCCGACCACAACGGCGCGGCTAGGCTGGTACCGCCGACCTCCAGCCCGCCGCCCTGGACGTAGACGTAGGCGCCCGAGGCGGGATCGGCGTCGGCGGAGATGTCCGGCTCGGCGCGGCCGGAGCACGTCGCCTTGCCCACGCCGGTCTGCCACGACGGGCGGGCGAACACGGTGGAGCAGCCGCCGCCCGAGCCGCCAGTGCCGAAGGTTTGGTTGGTGCAAGCGGTGTACGAGGTACAACTCCACGCGCTCTCGGAGCCATAGCTGTAGCCGCTACCCGTCTGCAGATTAGTCCCGCCGACGGAGACCACGTAGGGGCTGTCGGCCGGGTAGCTCGGGGCCGGGGTCGTCCCCGACGAGCCCGAGTACTCGCCGGAGTCGCCGCTGGAGAAGTAGAAGGTCGTGCCGACGCTGGCGGCGTGCTGGAACGAGGCGCTAGTCGTGGACACGAACGGGTCGCCGGCGCTGGTGGCCTCGCCTCCCCCCCAGCTGTTCGAAACGATATGCAGCGAGGGGTCGTTGGCCGCGGCGCTGATAGCCTGCTCCAGGCCTGTATCGCTGGGATTGCAGCCACCGGACGCGGGCGCGCAGTCGCTGAGCCAATATTTCATGTGGACGCCGGGGGCCAGGCCGTGCGCGCTCTCTACGTCGAGCGCCGTCTCCACCAACTCGTTGGTGTCGCCGCTGCCGCCGTTGACAGGGATAAACGCGATGCCATCGGCGCCCGTGCCGGCCACGCTCACCGCCGTGGTCCCGGTGTTGCTGGCGAACGCGCTGAGGTCGCTCTGCGCAAGGGGCGCGCCCCATAGGGTGAAGCCGACGGTCTGACCGCTGCCGTCACCGACAGCATTCGTGTTGTAGGCGGCGCGGAAATCGTTGGGGTAGTAGCCCCCCGAGCGCGTGGCGGCGCTGCGTGCCAGCATGGTGTGGAAGCGGTGCAGCGTGGAGAGGCCGCTGATGGCGCTGATAGCGAGGCCGGCCGGCACGGTCGCGTCGCGGTCGTTCGCCCGGAAGTCTCGCCCCCTATAGCTATAGTCGTTGATGCCAACGCCGAGCGCCCGCTCCGCCGTCCTGGTCGTCCCCCGCACCGTCACCAGCAGGTTGTCGGGCGAAACGGCGGTCACAGCCAAGCCGGCGTTCACGGCCCAGTCGCGCACCGCGGCGACCTCGGCGTCGGTCGGCGCGAACCGCGCCTTATACTCCTGCTGTGTCAGGTAGTGGCCGTAGGACGGGCTGGCGGGGTCGCTCGCCGCGACGATGAGCGCGTCGAGGGCGGCGGAGTCGTGGACGGCCAGCCCGATGTCGAGCGTGAGCGCAGCGGAGGGATCGTGGGGGCCGCGCCGGGCTGCGGCCCCGTCGACGACCACATCCGGGGTCTGGTGGCCCAGCACGCGCGGTGGAGGCGGCGCGGCGCGCACGCCGGCGACACGGCTGGTTAGAGTGGGGGTGATGGTGATAATACCGGCGCACAGGAGCGCGAGGGCAGGCCTTCTCAGCGGTCTCGACACAGTCATATCCTTCCCGTCGCATCACGACGGTCACAGACGGCTATCAGGGCGATCGGCGCCCACCGACTATGACCGCTACTGTAACAAATAGGGCGTCGTTCCGCAAGATGGGCTTGAGCCAGGATTAGTCGGGCCACGGAAGAGTGCGAACACGATCCCGCAGATCTGGCGGGATGGGACCGGATCTAGCCGCTACTCTGAGGAGCTTTAAGGGTACGCGCCCTACCCCACGTTGCATGGAAGAGCTATCCCTAAAGAGAGGTGGATGGCTCGCTCGACGTCGCGCATCTTTCCATCGCTCAGTCGCGTGACCCTGGTCGTCAGCGTCGCTCGAAGGATGGTAGCGATGATGTCCAGGTTTATCGCGCAGTCCTGTGGCATACCGTCGGTGTGATCGAGAAAGACCTCGGCGTCAAGCCCGCGTATTTTCGTCGATATAGGCGCTACCGTTACCCGATCACGCGTGCGGTATTCCGCATCCCAAGAGAGGAGTAGGACGTAATGTGGGGTTTGGGGCGCCCGTGACGTAGTCGGCGGCGGAGGGACTGTCGCAAGCCATACCTCGCCCCGATTCACACGTCGGACTCGGCGCCCAATAGCGCCATCGACGCCTCGGTCAGCGCCTGCTCCGCCGGCGTCGCCGGATCGGCGGCATAAGCGGCGGTGTACTGAGCAATGCGCCGCTCCTTCTCGACCCGATCAAAATGTCGCTGGTATAGCGACGCGACAAACTCACTGCGGCTAACCTGCTGTTCGGTTCGTTCTTGTTCGCCCCGTATAAAAAGGCGCCAGGGCAAACTAATGGTTACTTTCCTGACGCGGCTATCGCTTGTCTTCATACGTAGTAGCATACCAAAAGTATGACCAAAGCCAAAAGGACTCGCGCCTCACCGCTCCACCATCTGAACGTGAAAAGTGGGAGGGTACGTTTGGCGCACCGGCTACTCCGTTAGAGTAAGTGGTAGACATAGCCACGTAGCCCATTGCCTCACAGGGCGATTAGCACTATAGTTGACACCATGTGACTACTCCCACGGCTACAGCCTGTGGGCTTCTACGGTCTTGCACCGAGACTCTGTAATCCCAGAGTCACTATGTTGATGGCCGCGTTATGATCCCGCCCGATGGTCAACCCGCAGCACGGACAACGATAGACACGGTCGGCCAACATCAGTTGCGGGCCGTGGCTCTCTCGACAGGCGACGTTGAACCTTTGCCAGCGCCCGTTCATCCTGACGGAAGAAGCGCGGGTTGGCAACCTCCGACCCATCGCTCATCGTGGCGAACGAGGCCAAGCCCATGTCGATGCCCACAGCGGTATCCAGCGCGGGCAGCGGCGCGTCCTCGACCTCACACGAAAAGGTGGCGTACCACTTGCCGGTAGCCGTGCGCTTCACACAGCACGTCTTGACCGTGCCTTCCAGGGGGCGATGAATAATCGCCTTGACACGGCCAATCTTGGAGAGAAAGACGCGGCCCTTGTCACCCGTGCGCTCAGCCTTATGCCCGCTATCGGGATAGCAAAAGCTATCGTACTGACCCCATCCACGGAAGCGCGGGAAGCCGGGCTTCTCTCCTGCCTTGACGCGCCTGAAAAACGCCTTGAAGGCAAGATCAATCCTGACGGCAGACGATGCTGAAGCGGCTAAAGCATGTGACGCCCTTTCCCACACCTAAAGATCGTGGGTCTTACGGGCTAACCTCATAAACAATAAACGATGCGACACACGCGAAAGGCGCGAGGAGCATGGCGCGACTGGAAACACTGGAAGCAAAGATACGTCTGCTACCCGTAAAGGATATACAAGCGCCGCCGCGGCCGCGTAAGCGCCAGGTAGTGAGACGTGTGGCTGACCGCTCAAGGACGTTAACGACTCGCTGGGGCACGACCATGGCGACCGGCTTTTACAACAGGTCAGCGCGCGCTTGCAAACGGCGTTGCGCGCCTCTGATTACAATCGCGCGCCTAAACGGCGATGAATTCGCGGTCCTCCTGCCCGGCGCCGGCGTCGAGGGCGCTACGCAGTCCGCGCAGTCTATCCTCGCCGTCTTCACCGACCCCTTCGCCCTGTCGGATAGCCCCGATCTCGATGGCCATCACCTGACGATAGGGGCCAGCATTGGCATCGCGCTGGCCCCCGACCATGGGCGAGAGGACATGGTCCTGCTGCGCTATGCCGACATAGCCATGTACGCGGCCAAGCGCGCCGGACACGGCTATGCGGTCTACGCCCTCCCATGAAACGCGTTTAATTGGCGTGCGTTAGCGCAATCGAGGGCCGCGCGCGTCCGCTGTCACCCCGTCTGATGGCGTCCCGCGTTCAACAGGCATACGGCGCCCGACCACGGCTCCGCCTGGTCTTGTGGCCTGCCTTGCCCGTGTATCCAACGCATGTGCGCATCGAATGACCGGCTCGTCGCGTAGACAGCCCCGCAGGTCAGGCATTGACATCCATGGTAGGCATGCCGCAGATGTTCGTCTACCCGCGCCTGCGTCGCGAAGGCCGCGCCGCAGGTCCCGCAGTGGTAGCCCAAACGACGCGGTCTCTGAAGAAGGGCGCCCATGGCGCCCGTGGCGTGTTCGCTGGTACTCATCGTCTTGTTCCTGCATGAGTATCTGACACAGGCGCATAGGGAGCATCCACGTCAATGAAAGGCCGCGCCCGATGATGCGCGCGGATATTCGCCTGCTTCCGCTTCGCTACACACCTGCTGGGATGGACCCAACCAGTACCTCAGCATGAATCGTACCATCGACTAGTGCGCCGTCCAGCCGCAGTCGATCGTCTGCGCGCTGCCGGTGATACCGCGCGCGTCGTCCGAGCAGAGGTAGCCGACGAGATGGGCCACCTCAGACGGCTCGAGTAAGCGGTGGATTGGCGGTTCGGCCACCATGATCTTCTCCACGACTTCGGCTTCAGGGATACCGTGGAGGAGCGCCTGGTCGGCGATTTGTTTCTCAATCAGTGGGGTGCGCACGTAGGAGGGGCAGACCGCGTTGCAGGTGACGCCATACTCGGCGCCCTCCAGCGCGGTGACGCGCGTGAGTCCCAGCAAACCATGCTTGGCCGCCACATAGGCGCTCTTGTAGGGCGAGGCGCGCAGCGCGTGCACCGAGGCAATGTTGATGACGCGCCCCCAGCCGCGCTCGTACATGCCCGGCAGCGCGGCCTTGGTCAGGAGGAAGGGCGCCGTCAGCATGATCTCCATGATCTGCCGCCACTTGGCTTCGGGGAACTCCTTGATGGCGGCCACATGCTGGATGCCCGCGTTGTTGACCAGGATGTCGACGCGCCCCATGGCGGCGACGGCGTCGGTGACCAGCCAGCGCGTCGCCTCGGGATCGGAGAGGTCGGCGACGGCGAAACGCGCCCTGGGAATCTCCGCGGCGACGCCGCGTCCCAGTTCCGCGTCACTATCCGACAGTGTCACGCGCACGCCACGTCCCGCGAGGTCGCGCGCGATGGCGAGGCCGATCCCACTGGCCGCCCCCGTGATTAGGGCGGTTCTCTCCGTTGTTGTCGTTGTCGCCATAGCTGTCATCCTTCCCGCTGTGGTGGGGTGTCTGAGTCATGTACCCCCTGACTGAAGCCAGAGGACGCCTGGGATTTTTTGTGGATAGCTCAATTATCCACAGTCGAGGGATTGATGGCTACATAGCGGTAAAATGATGGCTACATAGCGGTAAAATGATGGCTACATAGCGGTAAAATAGATGTATGGCTGACCTGATCATCGCGTGTATCCCCGTCGTCGTCGCGCTCATGGTAGGATATGGCGTGTCGTCCTACATGCGCCGGACCATCAAGGTCGAGCCCATCGGCGTCGACATGCGCTATAACGCGGAGCGTCACAGCCCGCCCCACGGGCGCGTCGCGCCGCCGGACGCGCCCGGCGCCAACCGCGTCACGTTGGACGAGGAACGCTGACGACGACCAACGGGAAGGGAGACCTATGGAACCACGCCTGCCCTATGCCGAGGCGCTCGACGCGGTCGGCCTCTACGTCGAGCGCGCCGACGGCGCCGACGTGTTCGTCAATGAACTAGAAACAGGATTCCTCGTTTCATTCCTGGTGGAAGACGAGCAGCGCGTTTCCACGCTGAGCCCGGACGACCTGGCGCGGCTGCGCGACGAGTCGCGGCGTCGTGGGCTCGGCGGGCTGTTCCGCAAGCGTGAGAATGGGCAGGGAACGCGGACGCGCCTCCGCGCCGTCGGGCGCCACCTCGACGCTCAGGTGTTGGCGGCCGCCGTCGTGGCGCAAGAGCGCGCCGATGGCTACGCGGTCGACTATACCGGCCTATTCAATCCCAAGGACGACCTCTCGGGGCTCACCCGCCGCCACGACGAGCTCGACGCCACGCGCCTGGCAACGCTCGCGCGGTGAAACAATCTACCCAGTCGCCCGTCACAGGTCAGTAGGATGGAGACCGTGGACATCGTCATCATCGGCGGGGGTATCGCGGGAGCGAGCGCGGCCTATGCCCTGGCCCAATTAGGCGTGCGCGACGTGCTCGTGCTGGAGCGCTCGTCCGTGGCCGCCGGCGCCAGCGGGCGGGCCAGTGGCCTGGTCGCGTTCCTGTCCGCCTCCCATCCGGGTCAGGCCGCACTGCTCAAGGCCTCCGCCGACTTCTACGCTGCCTGGGAGGGGCGGATCGGCGGCCCGTCCGCCGTCACGCGCGCCGGCGCGCTCCTGCTGGTCGGCGCGACGGACGCGCCGGCCCTCGCCCGCGAAGTAGCCACGATGCGCGACGCCGGGCACGACACACGCCTGATCGGGCGCGACGAGCTGGCGGCCCTCGTCCCCGGCTGGCGCCTCGACGACATCGCGGCCGCGGCCTACTCCCCCGGCTCCGGCTACGTCGACCCGCCGGCGGTCACGACCGCCCTGATGAACCAGGCGCGCGCCCTCGGCGTGCGCGTCTACCAGGGAGCCTCGGTGCGCGCCATCGAAACGCGAGGCGGGCGAGTAGCGGGCGTGGTATCCGACCGGGGGGCGATCGCGGCGCCCGTCGTGGTCATCGCGACCGGCGCCTGGAGCGCGGCCATCGGCCGTTTAGTCGGGTCGACGCTGGACGTACGGCCAGTCCGCCATCAGGTGGCGCACCTGCGGCCGCCCGCTGGCCTACCCTACCCCTTCCCGGTCTGTAGCGACGGCCACAACCGCCTCTATTTCCGGCCTGAGCGTGGTGGGTTGGTCACGGCGGCTAACGGGGGCGCGGAAGATTACCCCGACGCGCCGCCGGGCGACGCCGACCCCGACCGCTTCGACCCCGGCGCGAGCGCCTGGTACGGGCGGTGGGTGCGGCGCCAACTGGCGCGGCGTATCCCCGCCATGGCCGGCGCGGAGATCGTCGGCGGGCACGCCGGCGTCTACGCGACGGGGCCCGATGGGTACCCGCTCCTCGGCCCACTGCGCGAGGCCGAGGGGCTCTACTGCCTCTGCGACACGGGCGGCAACGGGCTGACGACGGGGCCGGGGCTGGGGCGCGCGCTGGCCGAGACGATCGTGCGGGGGCATACGTTCACGGATATCCGCCCCTTCCACCCATCGCGTTTCGCCGAGGGCGCGCCGATCACGGCGGCCTACCGCCATGCCCACGCCGACCCACCCGTCCCCTGGGACAGGGACTGACAGAGGGTCAGGAGACAAGCTGCTCGCGTCGCGCCGGTTGCTCGGGTGGCGACGCGCCAGACGCTTCCTCGTCGCGTTCGATCGAACTGCCGATAGGTCGCTTATACTATATGTTATAGTCGCATCATGGGAACGATGGACGGCAAATGAGGTGCGCCACAAAAGGGAACTCTCTTGTGGCGCATCCCGGTAAAAGACAAGGAGGGTGGTCGAATGAGTGTCATGGTGTACTCGCGGCTCGGCGACGTGCTCCGCACGCGGAACCTGACAGTGGGCGATCTCCAACGCCAGATCGCCGCGCGCTTCGACTTCACGGTGGATGCGCGCACCCTCGACCGGCTGGCGCGCGATGAACGGGTCCGCCGGCCTGACATGGAGATTGCAGCGGCGGCGGCGGCGGCGCTCGACGCGAGGCTCGATGACATCTTCGCTATTGACGCCTTGCCCAGAGGTGACGAGGATGCAACTGGCGCGGATAACCCCCGTGAAGCGGATGATGTTCTCTCCCCTGTGCAGAGTCGACGCCTCTCGGAACTCTTCGATCTTCAAGACGATGGGCGTCTTACCGCAACAGAGCGCATCGAGTTGGATGCGCTCGTGGCCGCCTGGGGACAAGCGGTGAATGAGCGAGGCATCCGTGATCTGGCGGCCCGGCGTGGCGTGCCCGTCGAGGAGATGCGGGCGGAGGTCCTCGCGGATGTCGACCACGCGCTTGTCTGGTGGCGCGCGGTGCAGGACGACCCGGCGCGCCTGGAGACCGTTGTCAATGAGGCCAGGGAGCAACAGCAGACGCGGATCGTCGGCTGATGCCGCCTTTGTCGCGCCCACAAGAGCGCTACGCCCACGCGCGATGACGGCCCCCCCTCTCCACCCTGGCCTCCGTCAGCGCGTGGCCGCGCTGCGGCAACGCGCCGTGCATGACCCACACAACTCTGACGTACGCGAGATCGTCCGCTTACGGGCAAATGACGCATGCGAATACTGCTTGCTCTCCACGACAAGCAAGTTCGAGGTGGAGCACATCATCCCCCGCAACCTGTGGAATGACTACATAGCCGGCCGCTTACCGGCGGTACGGCCCCGTCGCCGCCGTCACGGCCCCGATCACCTGGACAACTTCGCATGGAGTTGCCCATTCTGTAACCGCGCCAAGGGCGGCCGAGTCGCGCAGGGCAGAACTCGTTTCTTCGACCCGCGCCACGACCGCTGGCCGCGGCACTTCATGTTCCCCCCGGCGACGGGGTACATCGTCATCGCGGGGGCGACACCCATGGGGCATGCAAGCGCGGGACCGAGCGGATTGGACTTCAACGCGGGGGGCCTGGAAGGGTCCTTGGTGACACGCCACCTCGCCATCCAAGCCGGCGCCTACCCGCCACTTTGGGCGCGGTCCGCCTACAGCCTGTGACACCAGGTCCAGCTGCCCTTAAGGCTTGCCGAGCTTGCCGGTAGAACATAACGTCTACAGTATGCCTACTCCGATCACAACTGGAATATCCTCAGACAGCCACTCCATAGCGCTTCGCCAGACCACCAAGGGTCATGTTCTCGGCGATGACATCATGTGGGATTAGCACGTAGCGCCATGGTTTACCGCCATGGCTTATTGTATGGGTGGTAGCGTGGGCGCACCATTTGATCGCCGCATCCCGCGCTGCCATGTTTCTACAGCCGCACCGCCAATCATATCCTCCAGTTGTAATGACGCGTGCCGTCTGGAATCGCCGGTTGTGATTCCTGCTATTCGGGACTCACGCGCCGCCACGATGAACTCGACGACGCGCGCTTGGAGAAACTTGCACGTTGAGGCCATCTATCTATGGGGGATCAGGACACAAGTTGCTCGTGCCGCTCCGTCCGCGCCGGGACAGGTACGGACACGGCTTCCTCGTCGCGCTCGACCGGGCTGCCAATAAGGCGCTCGACGGCGTCCAGCGGCCGGTCCAGCCAGCGCGGCGCCCACCAGTTCCAGCGTCCCAGCACGCGCATGGTCGCGGGGACGAGCAGCGAGCGGATCAGCGTGGCGTCGATCACGATCGCCAGCGCCAGGCCCAGCCCCACCGCCTTGACCAGCACCAGGTTGGTGAAGGCGAACGAGCCGGCCACGACGACGAGGATCAGCGCGGCGCTAGTGATGATGCGCCCCGTGCGCGCCAGGCCCTGCTGCACGGCGTGCTCGTTGTCGCCCGTACGCAGATACTCCTCGCGGATACGCGTCAGCAGGAACACCTCGTAGTCCATGGAAAGCCCGAACAGGGTGCAGAACATTACGATCGGCGTGATTTCGTCGACGTAGCCCGTGGCCGAGAAGTTGAGGACGCTCGCGAAGTGCCCCTGCTGGAAGATGAAGACGAGCGCGCCGTACGAGCCCAGCAGGCTCAGGATGTTCATGATCACGGCCTTGAGCGGCAGCACCACCGACCGGAACAGCAGCAACAGCACCAGGAACGTGCTGCCGATCACGAAGAGGACGGCCTTGGGGAAGTCGCTGTAGAGCGCGCCGATGTAGTCCATCTCCCCGGCGGTATACCCGCCCACCACGACGCGCAGCCCGCCGCCGAGCGGGATCGCGCGGATAGCCTTGACCAGCGCCTCGCCCCGTACCTTGGAGAGGCCACGCCGCGGGTAGACCACGACCAGCGACGCGTGCGTGCCCACGAGCGGGCCGACGGCCCTGGCGACAGCCGGGTCGGCGAGGTGGGCGGGGAGGGCCAGGTAGTCGGCGCGCGTGAGGCCCGGATCGAAGCTGACGATGCTCTGCACGGCGAGCACGGCGGGGTCGCGCTTGATCCGCTGCACGTAGTCGTAGAGCGCGCCGAGGTAGCGCGGTTGCAGGATGAGTTGCGAGCCCGGCGCGTAGACGACCGGCAGCGTGGGGCTGTCCTGGTTGACCTTGAAGGTGTTCTGCAGGATGTCGAAGCCCTGGCGCGACGGCACGGACTTCGGCAGAATAGTGGCGTCGGGGATGTTGAGCTGCAACGCGCGCACCGGCGAGGCGATAAAGAGGATGATGACGAGCGTGCCGGCGATGAACGGCCAGGGACGCCGCATCACCACGCGCGCGAGAGCCGACCAGAAGTGGCCGCCGCCCGGCCGCTGCGGCAGCACCGCCAGGCGGTCGACGCGCTGGCCCAGCACGCTCAACACGGCCGGCACCAGCGTCAGCGCCGCCAGCACGGCCACGGCGACCACGACGGCCCCGCCGATGCCCATCGAGCGCAGCGCGATGGCCTTGAACATGAGCAGGCCACCCAGCCCGAGCATTACTGTGAAGCCCGAGAAGAGCACGGCGCGCCCCGCGTGCGCCACCGTCGTGGCCACGGCGTCCTCGATCGAGCGGTGCGCGAGTTCCTCGCGGTAGCGGCTGACGATGAGCAGGGCGTAGTCGATGCCCACGCCGAGGCCGATCAAGGTGCTCGTGTTGAGCGAGAAGATGGACATGGGCGTGATCCGGCCCAGCACGTAGAGCACGGCCAGCGTCGCCGCGACGCTGACGCCGCCAATAATCAGCGGCACACCGGCCGCCACTAGCGTGCCGAAGACGAGCACGAGCAGCACCAGGGCCACGGGGAACGTGTAGCGCTCGACCTGCGACAGGTCGTCGATAGAGATGCGCACCATATCGTCGTACACGGGCGGGTCGCCCGTCACGATGGCGCGCAGCCGCGTCGTATGCAAGCGCGCGCGCAACGCCGGCAATTCAGTCTGCGTCTTCTCCAGCGCGGTCGTGAAGTCAAGCACCGCGTAGGTAGAATGGTGGTCGGGCGAGATCATGCTGCCGGCGCCGCCCGGCGCGCTGAACGACGACGGCGCGCCGGCGCCCTGCGTCGTGTTGTCGTAGGTCTCGATGCGCGCCAGGTGCGGCAAGCCCTTGAGCCGGTCGAGGGCGGCGCTCATGTCTTGGCGGAAGGCCGGAGCGTCGACGCGCAGTGTGGGGTCCGAGAAAATGATGGTAACAGCGGACGGGTAGTAATGCAGGTCGCTCTGCAGCAACGACAGCGCGCGGTCGGAGTCAGTCGTGCCGTTGGCGAAGCCGCCCCCGCTCAACACACTCTGCACGCGCGGCAGGAACGGCGCCGCCACGAGCAGCACGATAACCCAGGCGGCGATGACGAGGTAGCGGCGGCGATAGGTCCAGTGGCCGAGTCGGTAGAACATAACATGTATAGTATGCCTGCTCCCGATGCAACTGAAAACCTGGCCATCTCGAATCGGGTAGCATAGGGAGAGACGCCGGATGGAAAACAATGGCGCCATGATAGCTAATTCAACCATTAAGGTAAGATGGACCCCATGGAACACACAAGAGCCGACTTTACGTCGATTGATGACTATATCGCTCGCTACCCGCCAGATGTCCAAGCGCTGCTCGAAGCGCTCCGGGCAACGATACACACCGCTGCGCCTGACGCAGAGGAGAGAATAAGCTACCACATGCCCACCTTCGCGCTCGATGGCAACCTGGTCCACTTCGCGGCCCTAAAGAATCACATTGGATTCTATCCGACCGCAAGCGGCATTGAGGCGTTTAAGCACGAATTGTCGGGATATGAAGGCACAAAGGGCGCGGTGCGATTCCCGATCGACCAGCCCTTACCACTGAACTTGATTAGCGCGATTGTTCGCTTCAGAGTTGCCGAGAATCGCACCAAAGCGGAGACCAAAGCACGCGCCAAAAAGCACTAGGCCCGAGACGGACGGATTGGGTAGGGCGCCGCACCCCAATTGTCACGACAGCGAGTATAGAATAAGGCCGGGACCCTGGGTGTTCACCCGTGATCCCGGCCTTGTCTATTGCAAACGAGAGAGCCGATGGTCGGACTCGAACCGACGACCGCCCATTTACGAAACGGGTGCTCTACCAACTGAGCTACATCGGCGTCTGGCCTACGGCATACGGTATATGCCGCGTGGGGTTATGGTTGCTGTGGTACCAACCTTGTGTAGTATAGGAAGAGAGGGGCCGATATGTCAAACCACGTCGTCAGCGCCGTCGTCGTGGCCAACGGCGCGCCCCCCGACCCGGCGATCTTCGGCGCGCTGCTGCGCGCGGCAGGCGTCGTCGTCGCGGCCGACGGAGGCGCGCGCGCGCTGATCGAGCGGGGTCTGCCCCTCACGACGATCGTCGGCGACCTAGACTCGCTGCCGCCGGATCTGCTCGACCGCTGGCAGGCCGGCGGGGGCGACGTGCGCCGCTATCCGCGCGAGAAGGACGAGACCGACCTCGAACTCGCCGTGGCCGAGGCGATGCGGCGCGGCGCGCGCCGCATCGCTATACTAGGCGCGCTGGGCGGCCGCGTCGACCACCAGACGGCCAACCTGCTGCTGCTCGCCCACCCGTCCCTCGACGGCGTCGACGCCGCCTTGCGCGACGACGGCGCGCGCGTGGCCGCCGTGAAAGGCGCGGCTACACTATCGGGGCGGCCCGGTGACCTACTCTCGCTCCTGCCCGTGACGGCGCGCGTCGAGGGGGTCATCACCACGGGCTTGCGCTACCCGCTCGCGGGCGAGACACTGACGCTGGGCTCGCCGCGCGGGGTGAGTAATGTCTTTACGAGCCAACGGGCCACGGTGCGTGTCCGCGCCGGGACGCTATTGGCCATGCATACGTGGACCGACCGGCGCCCCGTCGAGTGGTAATAGTGGCGCCCCGTCGAGTGGTAATATTGTGGGACAGGCGCCATCGTCGTTATAGTCGTATTGAAGAGGAGGATAGCCCATGCGCCATACATACGCGTTTCTTAGCGGCGCCGCGCTCGTCGTCGCCGCCACGCTTATCCCGGCTTTCCCGCGGCGTGCGGCGGCCATGTCAAACCCCGCGTCCAGCAAAGTCGTGACGATCGATAGCGTCGGGCTCATACCCGTCAACGGCAGGCAGTACACCACCGTGCTACGCTTGCGGCAGACCGCCGCCTTCGTCGCGATCTACCACACGACGTACCGAGGCTACATGACGGCCCATGTCAGCGTCGACCGCTACAACCGCACGATCTACCGGGGCATGATGAGCAACACGACCAGGGGCGGCCAGTCCTACTTCTACGTCTGGGCGCGCTTCTACAACGCCGCGCATCTCGGACACTTGGTGGCGTATCTCACGATCCAAGCTGGCGCGACCAAGACCACGACCAGCTTACCCTTCACGCTCGTGCGCTAGTCGTGGCGCTTGCCCTGGTCTTTCTTACAGAATCCCGTCAGAAAGCCCATGCTTGAGCCGTGCGGATGAATGGCGTCCGTAGCGCCCGTCAGGGCGACAAGTCTCCGTCACCCTTCCAATATCTTGCACATCTTGCAAGTTATGATAGACTGCGGGTATGGCAACACAAACCCTCACACTCAAACTCCCGTTCCTGCGGCTCAACGCGACGAAAGCCGCCGCGTTTGAGCGCCTGCAAGACCTCAACACGGCCACGGCCAACGCGATCCTGGCCCTGCCAAAAGAGGGACGGGGCGCGCTCACGACAGCGCATTTCACGCATGTGGAGTTGGGGTCGGCGTGGATGAACCAGACCATCCGCAACGCGCGAGCCAAAACGGGCGTGAAGCAGTTCAAGGTGTTGCCGCTCGAAACGAACAATCAGAATTGGACGCTGCACAAGGTGGGCGCCACCTACTCACTCGGGTTCGGCCTGCTGCGCGGCGTCAAGAAGCGCGTGCCGCTGGAGGTGTACGGGGCGCACGCCACGCGCGCCCTTGATGCCCTCCTCGACGGGACGGCCAAGAAGGGAGGCTTGAAACTGTGGCGGTCGCGTCGGGGTCTCTGGTACGCGCTCGTCTCCGTGACAATGGAGGTTCCTGTCGCGGAGCGGAGCGGCCAGTGGGTCGGCGTGGATCGCGGTCAGAACCATCTGGCGGTGGCGAGCACACCGACCGGACGCCCGCGTTTCTGGACGTGCGGCGTGGTGCGCCAGGCGCGGCGGCACTATGCGGCCAAACGGCGGCGCTTGCAAAAAGCGGGCAAGCACAAGACAGTCAGGCGGCTTGAACACAAGGAGGCGCGGCTGGTGCGTCACGTCAATCACGTCATCAGCAAGCAGATCGTCCGATTCGCGGCCGATCACGGCAGCGGTATCCGCTTGGAGGAATTGCGCGGTATCCGGCAGACCAGTAAGCAGCGCACGAACACCAAACGGCAGGCCGACAAGAACCGCGATTATTGGCCCTATTTCGACCTCGAAACCAAGATCATGTACAAGGCGGCGTTGGCGGGCGTGCCCGTCGAGAAAGTGGCCGCCGCGTACACCAGTAAGAGTTGTTGCCGCTGCGGGGCCATCGGCCTGCGCGAGCGGCATAGTTTCCGGTGCCCGCGCTGCGGGTATCGAGGACACGCCGACCACAACGCCAGCAGGAATGTGGGGCGTTGGATCGGCGTGTCCTGCCCGGTGGTGCTTGAGAGGGGCGTCGGTGTAATGCCGGCATCCGTTCCGCCGGGCGCGGTCCATG
>JAABUZ0100004051.1_pt1 | contig 20691 bp, 14 predicted proteins | sample 5562091 | NCBI WGS metagenome assembly JAABUZ01 (sample SAMN12813069, study PRJNA571459) | rock metagenome | isolation source: Antarctica rocks | place: Antarctica: Victoria Land, Linnaeus Terrace sud | collected 2015-12-21 | reverse complement strand
CTCCGCGCCGTGCTGACCCGGCTCGCGGGCCAGCGGCAGCCCTAACCGCCGCCGCAACGTCGGTTCGTCAGTCGTTGAGGATCGCCAGTTCGAGCTGGTTGTGGCCCTCGTGCTGTGCGCCAGCACGCGGTGGGCGGACGTGTTCTTGATGCGTGCCGCGACCTGCACCGCGGAGCTACCTACCCGATCCAACGGCTCATCACCCTGAGCTGCACCTTCGTGGTGGTCCCCTACGCCGCAGGCCTCGTCGCAGACGCGTTTGTGTCGCCAGGCCTGGGCGCGATGCATCTGCTCATCAGCCGCAGTCACTGTCACCCAGGAACCCGCCTCTGGCTGCCTGTGGCGCTGGCCTGGGTCGCCACCAGCTCGACATTCGCCACCGCGCCCTACCCAGCTGATCCTCGCGCTAGCGCGCGCGAGACCGGCACCGGCGGGTCTCGGGAACCTGCTGCTCTTGAAAGGCTCATCGGAGGCCTGCTGCCGGGCCTGGGAGGCGTCCTGCTCCTGGTCGGGCGCACCGGGCGCCGGCCGAGCCTGATCGCGGCGGTCGCCCAAGCACAGAGTGGCGCTGCACTCCCACAGAGGGAATGCCGCGCTTGAAGACGTCTCACGTTTGTGCTATCGTGCGAAGGCAGCTGCCTGCGCGTGAAAGAGGTGTAAGTGCTTCACACGGCAATCGCTTGGGTGGGTTTCCTGACCCAGGTCGGGTTGGGGATGATGTATCTCTGGTCGGCTGCCAGTAAGGCATGGGAGTGGTCACTATTCCGGTCCACAGTCGAGGGCCTTGGTCTCGCTCGGGCCGTCGCCAGCCCAGCCGCCGGCACGCTTATCGCGGCCGAATTCAGTCTGGGTTCCCTGCTCGCCACTGGTGAGTATCCAGCACCAACTGCCGCGGGCGCCCTCCTGCTGCTCCTCTTCTTCGCAGGCATCGGCCTCTACGCCGAGGGACGTGGACTAAACCTCTCCTGCAACTGTTTTGGTGGCTCCCGAACAAGATTGGGCAAGGTCACAAGTGTCCGTGCTGTGGTGCTTGCTATTCCCGTGATGGCCTTCTGGCTCTCCTCACGCTCCGGACCGCAGACATGGCCTGCCGACTCTGGCCCGGCCGTAGTGACGCTTGTACTGTGTGCTTGGTTAATCGTCCACATACACGCACAGACAATGCGAGCTTGGTCAGCGCCGTGACGATTTGGTTCTGGCTGAGCTACCTGGAACTGGCCACAACTGTGGTCATTGTGGGCCTCATGGTAACTGCGCAGCAGCGCAAAATCTCTCACCTCGAGTCGGAGTTCCTCCGTATCCGCGAGCCCGTGCCCGTCGAGGGTGCGCTCCGCGTGGACAACGAACTCGCCGCACTGACCGGTTGGCGGGGGGACTACGTCACAACGAGTTCCTGGGAGGAGTTTCTCGATGAGCGATCTGGCCTTCTCATTGTGCTCAATGCGGCCTGCGCCCCATGTCGCGTCTTCGCGGATGAGTTGAATGCGCCCGCCGCGGAAGCAATCCTCAGGCGGGCGGTTGTAGTCGTGGAGGGTACGGAGACGGAGGTGCGAACGCTGATAGCAGGGAGCGCGCTCAAGGCCGCACGATCCCTGCAGGTAAGTCCCGGAGCCGTCAACGTCTGGCTGGGCGGCAATATCAGCCCTCTGCTGGGAATAGTCGAGCGAGGGCGCTTAGTGCGGGCGGTTCAGGTTCATAGCCTGGACCAGGCTCGGCGGTTTCTAGCCAGTGTCGATTCCCGCGGCACGGCTAATGTCGGCACGTAAGACAGAAAGGAGGAACGATGACGACCATAGCCCGAGCGTTCGACGCACTTTTCAGTCTCAACCATCCGCAGAGCCCCGCGGACTGCCACTGCCCATGCTGTGCGCAGTACGCCTGTGCCCGGTGCAATACGTATTGCATGGACGATCACGGTTACATCTGCTGGAGCAACTGCGGAGGAGGGTGCTAGCAGTAGCATTCGGCCTCTGAATAATGACGCGCTGAGGTGACCGATTCATCTCCGCGCGCACGGTCCGGCGCGCGATGGCACAATCGTCGCGTGTCCGGGCCCGAACGGGACCCAGCCGTTCGCCCGCTGACGCTCGGTCGGCTCGTGCTGGTACGGCTGCGCCGCCGGCTGGCCTCGTCGGTGGCGTTGCTGCTTGCCTTCGCCATGCTGTCGTGCCTTCTCAACGCCGTGGCCTTGCTCCAGTTGTTCAGTGGTGAAGCCGGCCTTCAAAGCACGCTTCAGACTGTAGGCCTCGGACGGAACGTGGACATCTCTCTGTCTGGCCTGCGCGGTGACTTCCGACCCGATCCGACGCAGCCCCCCGTGTCACGGGCGGCCGCCTACGGGGGATTCGTCGCCTCCAGTGACGACTTGGTCCGCTCCACACTTGGGCAGCATCTCCGCCAGGGGGCTCGCTACATCGAGAGCGAGGATCTTCTGCCATCGCCAGGCGGGGGACCGGCGGCCAGCGTGGTCAAGGTCGTGGGAGACCAGGAGATGCTTGCTCACGTTCAGGTCACCCAGGGCGCGCTCCCGACACATCAAGTGCAGGTCGCCGGCCAGCCGGTGAACGCGACGGTGACTGCGCAGGCAGCACAGGCGCTTGGCCTGCACGTCGGTTCCAACGAGTGCCTCCGGACGCTGGACGGAAACGACTTTCCCTGCCTGCGCATCGCAGCGGTCTGGACAGCCCGACCCGCTGACCCGTATTGGGGAGTACGGCCGATCCGAACCTCCGCGCTGATCGTCGACGAGCGCTCCTTCTTCGCCCTCTTGGACTCGCTGCCGCCGACCTTCGCCGCATCTGGGCATGCGGTCTACGTGCCCCGTCTGGCGGCTTTCCATGAGAAGGATCTGGCCGAAATCAGGGCAAACTTCCGCCGGCTTCGCACCGGCGCGACGACGCTCGGTTCGGTTCAGGTCGGGACGGACCTTGACAGCGCGATCGGAAGGTTCCAGGACGAGAGGATAGCCTCCCGATTCCCGATCCAATTGGTGCTCACCCAGGTCGTGCTGCTGGCGGCGCTCCAGGTCGCCTTCATCGCCTACCGCGTGCTCGGACAGCAGAGTGAGCGGCTATTGGTGTGGCGAAGCCGCGGCTGGTCGTGGTTGCGGCTGTCGAGCTTGCTGGTCACAGAGTCCTTCCTGATTGCCCTGCCAGCCGTGCTCATCGGCCTCGTCGCGGCTTTGGCCATCTCGGTCGGGTTGACGCGGCTGTCATATGAGGCGGACCTCCAGGCGCTACTTCCGGACGTCGCCGCCGGAGGCCTGGCCTGGACGGCCGTTGCGCTGACGACATGTTTGCTGATAATGGCGCCCCTCGCGGGGCAGGCCAGCCGGAGGCGGCTGCTGGACGTTCGGCGCCGTGCCTCCCGGCCGGCACTCCGCGGCTGGTGGCAGTGGCGCTTTGTGGACCTTGGTTTTGCGGTGCTGGCCGTGCCTCTCTTGCTGACCACGCGGGTGCTTGGGGGAGCTCGGCTGCGCTCACAGGGTGGAGTGGGCAGCGACCCCCTGAGCCTGGCGCTGCCAGGACTTGCCCTGGTGGCGGTCGGGCTGGTGCTGCTGCGGCTGCTGCCGCTGACCGCCTTGCCCGCGAGCGTCGGCCGCCTGGGCGTGACCCGGCTCCTGGCCTCGATCGAGCTGGGCCGGCGTCCCTTCCAACACGGCGTCGTGGCGCTGCTTCTGATGCTGGCCATCGCTGTTGGCAGCTTTGCCGGGATCTACGCCACTTCAGCCGTGGCGGGTGCCAAAGATGGCGCCGCGTACAGCGTCGGAAGCGACCTGCAAGTGCACTTCCGGCAAGGGCCAGTCACGCTCCGAGAAGCGGTCGACGGCCTCAGTGGAGTTCAGGGGGCCAGCCTGGTCTACCGCGACAGCGGGGAGGCCCAGGCCAGCTCGTTTCGTCCCACTGTGCTCGGGGTCGAGCCCGATAGCTTTCGAGGTGTCGTCTGGACTCGGTCCGATCTGGCTCGGCGGCCCCTGCCGGACCTGGTCCAGGAGCTTGCCGACCGCGACCATGGCGGCTTCGCCATTCCGGGGCGGCCTGACCACATCGGCATCTGGGCCTATGGCAGCACCGACCTGCGGGCTCACCTCACGGTCGACCTGGCTGACAGCGCCGGGCACCTCTTTGCTGCTCCCCTCGGCAGCCTGGACTTCAGCGGTTGGCGCTACCTCGAAGCCCGCCTGAGGCCGTTCGCCGGCTCCACTCGCTACCCCCTGACAATTCGGGATCTGGCCCTGCAAGCCGACCCCGGCAGCTCGGGCTCGGGTGGCTTTGTGGGCCTGAGCCAGCTCGATTCCGGCGGCCCCGACCGAGCTGCGCGCCGGGTGGTGGAGCCCTTCGCAGGCTGGGCGCAAGACACGCCCGGCTGGTGGCAGACGCCGGCTCCGCCTTCAGGCAGTCCGCAGCTCATGGCGCCCCGGGGGTTCGATCACGCCGGGCAGCCCGCAGTCCGATTCCGATTTGACGCCCGGCCGGGCCTGGTCCTGATCCGACCGCCCCCCAGCATCTTTCCGGTCCCGACGCTGCTGCCGCAGGCTACGCTCGACCGCAACGGCCTCCAGGTCGGCCAGAACTTTGAGTTGACGGTGAACTCGGTTCGGGTGCTGTTCCAAGTCGTCGACGTACTCAACCATTTCCCGACCCTCTATCCTGAGGTGGAAGACTTCGTCATCGCCGCGCAAGGGCCGTTACTGGCCTGGATGGCCAGGTATGGCGCCGATCGAGTGTGGCCCACGGAGGCGTGGCTGCGCGTGGACTCCGCGCCGGAGGGCCTTGATGCTCAGACGCTGAGGGGCCGGCCCGATGTCGATAGCGTCACCAGCCGCCAGGAAGTGGAGGCCGCCGCGGTGAGGAACCCAGCCATGCGCGAATTGCGGGCGGACTTGGTCGTCGCCGCCGCTGTGGCGTTCGGGCTCACAATCCTCGCCTCCGTGATCCATTTCGTGCTCATGTCGCGACAGCGCCTGGCCGAGTCTGCCATCCTCCAGGCGAACGGCCTCAGTCGCCGAGCGATGCGGCGCAGCTTCGTCCTCGAACAGGGGGCTGTGTTCGTGTTCGGGTTGGTGCTTGGAGCTGGCCTGGGACTCGGTCTGGCCTGGGCGGTGATCCCGGCGCTCCAGCTGAGCGCCGACCTCACCAGCTCCGTACCCGGCATCACGGTCCAGGTGGACCCCTCACTGGCGGGGCTCACCTTGGGCGGTGTCGCAGGGCTGGGGCTTGTCGCCAGCTGGCTGACGAGTCGTGGGGGCGCGAAGTTCCGCCTGATGGACGAACTGAGGTCGCTCGAGGCTTGAACTCGGCCGCGGAACCCCTCGTCGAATGCCGTGGCCTGGTCCACATCTACGGAAGCGCAGACCTCGAGGTCGTCGCCCTCCAAGGCCTGGACCTGACAGTCGCAGCCGGGGAGATGATTGCGATCGTCGGCCGCAGCGGGAGCGGAAAGACCACATTGTTGAACGTTCTGGCTGGACTCGAGGTGCCCAGCGCCGGTACGGCTCGGGTGGCTGGCCTCGACCTGGCCCACATGGGCGATTCGCAGCGCTGCGGCTATCAGCGGGACGTGATCGGCTACCTCGGCCAAAACGCCGCTGCGAATCTGGCGCGCGAGTTGAACGTGGTTCAGAATGTGCAGCTGCCGCTGCTCGGTGCGAGACGATCCGCCCGGCACCGCCGGGAGCGAGCCGAGTTGCTGCTCTCCCTGCTCGGCCTTTCCCATCGGTACCGGCATTCGATTTCCGAACTGTCTGCCGGCGAGCAGCAGCGGCTCGGGCTGGCCGTGGCGCTGGCCAACGAGCCGCAGCTCCTCCTGGCCGACGAGCCGACCGCCCAGCTGGACGACCTGGAGGCGAGCCGCCTGCTGTCCGACCTCAGCGATCTCCAGGATGAATTGGGCATGACAGTCGTGATGGTGACGCATGACCATCAGGTGGAGCGGCACGTGGAGCGGGCGGTACTGATCCGCGACGGCAAGACCAGCACGGAGACCCGATGGTCCGGTCGGGATGGGAGGCGCGTCGCCGAGGAACTGGTGCTGCTCGACCGAGCCAATCGCCTGCAGCTCCCGACGGGCTACGTTGAAGAGGCGGGACTGCACGAGCGGGTGCGCGTGCGCCTGGAGGCGGGTCGGGTTGTGATATTGCCGGCCGAGGAACGTGGGAGTGGCTGAGGCCGTGGTCATGCGGGGAGTGTCGAAGTACTTCCGCTCCGGTGGACAGCAGCTTCCCGTACTCTCTGGCGTCGATCTTGTGATGAGGGTGGCAGAGTTGGTCGTTGTCAGCGGTCGCTCCGGCTCCGGCAAGACGACGCTGCTAAGCCTTATCGGTGGCTTGGATCGTCCCGATGAGGGCAAGGTGTGCGTTGCCGGCATGGACCTTGGGCGCCTGTCCGACGCTGATCTGGAGCAGTTCCGGCTCGAGCGAGTGTCGTGGGTATTCCAGGCTGCTGGACTGCACCCGTTGCTGACCGCAGTCGAAAACGTGGCGTTGCCGTTGCGGATTCGCGGCACCGCCGTGGAGCCGGCGCTGCGAACCGCATTGACGGCGCTCGAGGAGGTCGGCCTGGAGTCGCGGAGCGCGCACCGTGCCTACGAGCTGTCCGGTGGGGAGCGACAGCGGGTGGCTCTGGCGAGGGCCGTAGCCACGCAGCCGCGCGTCCTGCTGGCGGACGAGCCGACGGCCCAGCTGGACTCCCGGACCGCACAAGAGGTGATGGCCCTGATCCGCTCCCTGCCGGAGGTCGGGATGACTGTGCTGATTGCCAGCCACGACCCCAGCCTCGTCGAGATGGCAGACAGGTCGGTGCGGTTGGTTGACGGCCACCTCGAGTGAACCGCCAGCAGTAGATGTAGCCATTTCTTGATCCGCTTTGAACCTTCGGCTCCGGCTGGACTTCGCCGCCACGCTTGTTAAGGGAATCCGCGCACAGAGCGGCGCTTGACAGTGTTGCCCGAGTTGTGCGATAAGCTTTCGAGTGATGATCGGGAATCCGCGGGTGAAGTGGGTGTGTCCAGCGCCAAGCGCGCTCTGGAGAGCACTCCCAAGTCCCGCGCGGCCTGACCACCGCCACTGCGGATAGACCCGAAGGAGGGTAGCGTGGACGACTTCCAGAGTCGAGTCGACAGCATTCGGAGGACTCGGTCCGAGCTCGAAAACCACGTCATTGACGAATTTCTCGCCCGGCACATCTCCCGGCGGGAGTTACTCCGGGCTGGCTCGGTCCTCGGCATGAGTCTCCCGCTGCTGTCCTTCATCGCCGCCTGCGGAAGCAGCACGCCAACCGGCGGCACGAGTGCCGGCGTAAAGAAGGGCGGCAAGATCGCCATTGCCCAGGTCACGCCCGGCCACGCCATCGACCCGCTCAAGGTCGGTGACCAGGGCGGCCTTTCGCTGCTCGGCCAGATGGGCGAGTTCCTGTCCTTCGCCTCCAACGACCTGAAGCTGGAGCCCCGGCTGGCGGAGAGCTGGTCGTCCAACTCCGACGGCTCGATCTGGACGTTCAAGATCCGCCAGGGCGTGAAGTTCAACGACGGCAGCCCGATGACCGCGGAGGACGTCGCCTTCTCCATCAACCTGCACGCCGATCCCGCCAACGGCTCCAATGCCCTGTCGGCCTTCGTTGGGGTGATCGGGAAGGGCGCCGCCAAGGCCACCGACGCGACGACCGTCCAGGTCGGCCTGGAGGCACCCTACGGCAACTTCCCCTACCTGGTCAGCTCGAACAACTACAACCTGATCATCCTTCCCAAGACCTACACCGGCGGATTCGAGAAGAGCTTCGTCGGCACCGGTCCCTGGAAGGTGACCGGCTACCAGACCGGGGCGAGCATGTCGACCGTCCGCAACCCGAACTACTGGGACAAGTCGAACATTCCGCCCCTGGACGAGGTGGAGTGGAAGTTCTTCCAGGACGAGCCACCTCGCGTGCTGGCCCTGCAGGGGAACACAGTCCAGTTTCTCGCCGGCTTCACACCGGCCAACGGCCAGGCCCTGTTCAGCGACAGCAACATCAGTGTGATCGGGGTCCAGAGCACGAACCACCGCCAGGTGCACATGCGCACCGACATGGAGCCGCTCGCCGACAAGCGCGTGCGTCAGGCGATCGCACTGGCCCTCAACCGGCCGGAGATCGTTCAGGGGCTGCTGAACGGCAAGGCGCAGGTGGCAAACGACTCACCCTTCTTCAAGCTCTACCCGTCCAGCGACACCTCCGTCCCCCAGCGCACCCGGGACATGAACAAGGCGAAGCAGCTGCTCGCGGCCGCCGGCAAGGCGGCTGGGTTCCCGGTGACCTTCACGACCTGGCGCAACAATGAGATGCCTGACTACGCCCAGCTCATCCAGAGCGCTGTGAAGCCGCTGGGGATCAACATCACACTCAACATCACCGACTCGGCCACCTACTACGGCGACGCGGTATTCGGTAAGTCGCCCTGGCTGGACTCGGTGATGGGGATGACTGAGTACGGCCATCGCGGCGTGCCCAACGTCTTCCTCGGCGCGCCGCTGACCAGCACCGGTTCGTGGAACTCGGCTCACTTCAAGAACCCGCAGTACGACGGCCTCTTCAAGCAGTACGTGGCGGCGCTCGACGTCGCGTCGCAGAAGAAGATCGCGGGCCAGATCGAGAGACTGCTGCTCGACGAAACCCCGATCATCTTCGGCTACACCTATGACAGCCTCGGCGCCAGCCGGTCCAACCTCGCCAACGTAGGGCTCACCGGGCTGGGCCAGGTCGATCTTCGTACGGCCGGCTATAAGAGCTGAGGCAAAGGCCCCAGATGGCCAGGTTCCTGCTCCGACGGATCGGGCTGGCGTTGGTGACCCTACTGCTGCTGTCGATATTGATCTTCCTGGCGGCACACGTGCTGCCCGGCGACGTCGGCCGCCACATCCTGGGCCCATTCGCCGATCCCCGCGCCGTCGCCGCCCTCAACCATGAGCTGGGAACCGATAGACCGCTGGTAGTCCAGTACCTTTCCTGGCTGGGAGGGGCGCTGCACGGCGACTTCGGCAACTCATTCTCATTCCGCCAACCCGTGACGCCCCTGCTCGTCCGCGCCCTGCTCAATTCGCTCAAGCTGGGAGCGGTCGCGTTCATCATCGTGGTCCCGCTCGGCATCCTCGGCGGCATCGTCGCCGCGCTCAACCGCGGCGCCTTCCTCGACCGCTTGATCACCGTCACCGGCCTTTCGGGGACGGCGATCCCCGAGTTCGCCTCCGGGATCGTGCTCATCATCCTCCTCGGCCTCACGATTCGCCTGTTCCCGCTGACGGCGACGGCGCCCGCTGGGAGCGACCCGCTCACCACGATCTACTACCTGATCCTGCCTGCGCTGCCGCTGGTGCTGGTGCTGTTCGGCTACATTGCGCGGATCACCCGAGCCGGCATGATCGAGGCGCTGGACGCCGACTACACACGCACCGCCTACCTGAAGGGACTCTCCCGGTCGACGGTCGTCCGCCGCCACGTCCTGCGCAACGCCCTGCTGCCGACGATCGCGGTCGTGGCCACCCAGACCGGCTACTTGCTGGGAGGCCTCGTCGCGATCGAGTTCCTCTTCAACTACCAGGGGATCGGTCAGCTGCTCTACACCGCTGCGAGGGAGAAGGACTTCACCCTGCTGCAGGCCGGGGTCCTGGTCATCGGGATCATCTACCTGACGGCCACGCTGATCGCGGACGTGATTTACTCGCTGCTCAACCCGCGCATTCGCTACGGAGGCGCCGAGTGAGCAGCGTAGCCGTTCCGGTCGAGACCGCTGCTCCAGCCGCCGTCGAGGCACACCGGAACGCACGTCGGGAGCGCTTCCTCGTCCTGCTCCGCTCGCCGACCTTCGTGGTCGGTGCGATCCTCGTCGGGGTCTGGCTCGTGTGCGCGATCGGCTACACACGCCTCGCCCCCCAGGATCCCTTCGCCACCAACCTGCTGGCGAAGCTCCGGCCGCCGTCACCGCAGCACCTCTTCGGCACCGACCGCCTGGGCCGTGACGTCTTCTCGCGGGTGGTGACAGGAGCCCGCGGCATCCTCATCGTGGCGCCGCTGGCGACGCTTCTCGGCACCGTGCTCGGCACCGCCATCGGGCTGGTCGCGGGCTACTTCGGCGGAATCGTCGACGAGTCACTGATGCGGCTGGTCGACGCCTTCTTGGCCGTGCCGGTGATCATCGTCGGCCTGCTCGGACTGGTGGCTCTGGGTCCGTCTACGACCACGGTGATCCTTGTCATCGGCATCGTTTTCGCGCCGCTGATCGCCCGCACGGTCCGCGCGGCGGTGCTGAGCGAGCGCGACCAGGAGTACGTCCAGGCGGCCAAGCTGCGCCGGGACGGACCGCTGTACATAATGTTCGTCGAGCTGCTCCCGAACGTGCTCCCACCGGTGATGGTGGAATTCACTGTCCGCCTCGGCTACGCGATCTTCGCGACCGCCACCCTCTCTTTCCTGGGCTTCGGCATCCAGCCTCCGGCGCCTGACTGGGGCCTCACCATCGCCGAGAACTACGGCTTCGTCACCGGCGGCTTCTGGTGGCCAGTGCTCTTCCCGGCTATCGCCATCGCCACCCTGGTGGTCGGCGTCAACCTGGTCTCCGACGGCGTCTCCCAGACGCTGGAACGGTGAGCGAGGCCGCCGTCGCCATGGCCGAGCCCGTACTCGAGGTCGAGAACCTCTGGCTCGCCTTTCGTGTCCGCGGTTCCGACCGGCCGGCCATCCACGGCGTCTCCTTCAGCATCGCGCGCGGAGCGTCGTTCGGCCTCGTTGGCGAGTCGGGCTGCGGCAAGTCGACGGTGGCGCTGGCCGCGGTCAGCTATCTGGCGCGCAACGCCAAGATCACCGCCGGCTCGGTCCGGATCGCCGGCCGCGACCTGGTCAAGATGAACGAGCGGGAGATCCGGCGCATGCGCGCGACCACGGTCCGGATGATCTACCAGAACGCGGGAGCGGCCCTGAACCCGGCGATCCGGATCGGCGACCAGGTGGCGGAGGTCTTCCAGATCGGGGGCGCCAGCGGCACCGAAGCGCAGGACCGCGCCCGAGCGATGCTGGAAAAGGTGCGCATCTCCGACCCCGGAGGGGTGATGCGCCGCTACCCCCACCAGCTCTCGGGTGGCATGCAGCAGCGGGTCGTCATCGCGATGGCGCTCGCCCCCAACCCCCAGCTCCTGATCTTGGACGAACCGACAACCGCCCTCGACGCCACGGTCGAAGCGGAGGTGCTGGACCTGGTGAAGGCGTTGCGTGCCGAGTACGGCACGACGCTTCTGTTCATCAGCCACAACCTTGGGGTGATCAGCCGCATGTGCGAGCGTGTGGGAGTGCTCTATGCCGGCAGGCTGGTCGAGGAGGGTGCGGCCGAGACGGTGTTCGCGGACCCGCGCCATCCATACACGATCGGCCTGCTGCGCTGCGTGCCGCGCTGGGGCTCCCGGAAGGACGAAGGGCTGCTGGACACCATCCCCGGGCTGCCCCCCGGGGTCGGCGCGGCGACGCCGGGTTGCGTGTTCGCGGATCGCTGCCCGCTGGTGGTCGATCACTGCCGGCAGGAGCACCCGCCCCTCTTCGACGTCGGCCCGGGCCACACCAGCCGCTGCTTCCGCCACGAGGAGGCCCGTCAGTTGGTGAAGGCCGAGCCAGCGGTCGCGGCTGAGGTGAGCGCCTCGGCGGCCCGCGACGGGCGGGCGGTGGTGAGCATCGACCGGGTCAGCAAGACGTTCCGCCAGGAGGGACACGACGTCCAGGGCCTGGTCGACGTGACCCTGCAGATCGGCCTGGGTGAGGCGCTCGGCCTGGTCGGGGAATCCGGCAGCGGCAAGTCCACTCTGGCCAAGGTGCTGCTGGGACTGCTGCGGCCGGACGCCGGCGGGGATCTGTCCTACGAGGGGAAGAGCCTGGCCGGCGACATTGGTGGCCGCAACGGTGAGGAGGTGGGGGCGATCCAGATCGTCTTCCAGAATCCGGGCGCCTCGCTCAACCGCCGGCACTCCATCCGCCGCATCGTCGGCCGCGCGGTGACCAAGCTGACCCGGCTCGCCGGCCGCCTCCGCGAGCAGCGCCTGGTCGACCTCGTCGGCTCGGTGCGGCTCGACCGCTCGGTGCTGGACTCCAAACCGGAGCAGCTTTCGGGCGGCCTGAAGCAGCGGGTTGCGATCGCTCGCGCTTTCGCCGGCGATCCTCGAGTGGTCGTCTGCGACGAGCCGACCTCCGCCCTGGACGTCTCGGTCCAGGCCGCGATCCTGAACCTCCTCGTCCACCTGCAGCGCACCAAGGGGGTGAGCTATCTCTTCATCTCCCACGACCTCGGGGTGGTCCGCTACCTGGCGGACCGCATCGCCGTGCTCTACCTGGGCCGCCTGCTCGAGGTAGGTGAGGCCGAGACGGTCTTCAGCGGCCCCCATCACCCCTACACCGAAGCGCTGCTCTCCGCAGCCCCGATCCTGCACGAGACCAAGAACCGGATCCGGCTGGAGGGCGAGCTGCCGAGCGCCGTCAACCCGCCCTCCGGCTGCGTCTTCCACACCCGCTGCCCGCGCTTCCTGGGTGAGATCTGCGTGAAGACCGACCCGGGCCTGGTCGAGGTCGAGCCGGGCCACCTGATGCGCTGCCACATCCCGATCGAGGAGCTTCGGGTCATGCAGCGCCCCGACGACCCAACCGCCGGCCGGGGGAATGGCGCGGCCGCCGCTCCCGAGGGCGGCCGGCTGGAGACGCCGCGGTGAGCGCGTCAGTCGTCGAGCATCTCAGCAGAGAGCCTCAGCCCTCAAGACACGCGCGGGGCGTCCGTCGACGATCGCCGGCGAGCTGACACTAGCGTCCGAAGAGCTGCTTGAAGGCCTCCATGACCGGCGGCAGCCAGGTCGGCATGGTCAGGACCGCGCTCAACCCCAACGCCGGCAAGAGGGCGGCGGCGGCGGCGGTCGCCCAGCTGTCCATCCCGCCCAGGTAACTGACATGCGTCCAGCGCTGTCCGTTCCAGATCAGGTACCCGTCCGCCGCGAACTCCGGTGAAGTCATTTTCACGCCCCTCCTAGCAATTGTTTCCATCTCCCTTCCAACCGCGGCGGCGCGCTCCTTCTTCCGTCAGCGGACCGCTGGCCCGGCGCCGGCCACGCTCACGCCTGAGGCACCAACATGCCGGAAGCGGCCGCCCGCGTTTGTCGGCAGGAAAAGCCGGCGCAGCTCCTCGTCAGTTGTGCCGGCGGGAAAGAAGTACCGCGATCTCTCCACGCTGAGCGCGGCCGAGGCGACCAAGCGCTCCTCGGGGGGAACTCCGAGCATGCGTTGGGCCAGGAGCCGGGCGACGCCGGGACCCAGCTTGAAGCCGGTCCCACATCCGGAGCCGAGCACGAGTAGCGAGCCCTCGGTGCCGGGGACTTCCCCCTCCAGGGGCAGCTCCTCAGGGTTCATGACATAGAAGCCGCCTGACAGGTCTTGAGCACTGTTGCCCAGACGCAGCGAGCCCTCGGCCAGCAGCGGCACGTGGTCCAGGTTGTGAACCAGCTGATCCACCATGCCCTGGTCGAGACCGATCCTGCTGCCATCGGGAAGCCCGCCTCCGGTCGGCTGGTAGAGCTCATGTTGCAGTTCGTACTGGTGCAGGCCGATCAGGACGCCGCCCCCCTCCGGCCTGAAGTAGCAGTCACGCCAGTACGAAACGACCGGCAGCGCCGCGATCCGGCGGGTGCGCCCCGCGTCGAGTTCAATCTCCTCCGTGTCGATCGGGAAGCCTGGGCTGGAGTGCGCGACGACGATCTGGTGAAAGGACGGGTACACCGGCATCTCGAGCCCGGTGGCCACCCGGACGAGGTGGCGAAGCCAGAGGCCGGCGGCGATCACCGTGCGGCCGGCGGGAACCGTGATCTCCGCCAGCCCGTTCTCCGCCCCTGTCCGGCCACCCTGCCAGCCTTCGACCCGGACGCCCGTCACCTTCTCGCCGGAGCGGGTGAAACCCGACGCTCGGGCGTGCACGGCGATGTCGGCGCCAAGTTGCAGCGCGGCCTCGGCGAACAGGCGCAACGTGCCCGAGCCGTCCGCCCAACCGCCGTCTTCTTCCCACAGGACGTGGCTGTAGTCCCGCTGGGAGAAGCAGCGCCTGAGGTTGGCGATCCGTGCCGGCGGCGTGCGTTCCAGGAGCTCATCCGCGGTCAGCAGCTCGACCCCGGGAAGGCCGAGACCCGCTGCGACGCCCACCACATCGCGCGCCATGGCCAGCGAACCTGGCTGCTCGTGATCGTTGAGCATCCTCGCCCACCCGGCCGGTGTAAATGTCGAGATCGCTCCCTCCAGTCCCAGAGCGCGCGACGGATGCTTGAAGAACGGCATCCCGTAGGCAGACACCGTGTGCACGTCCGGGTCTGCGTAGGAGTGCCGGATGATCCCGCTGGTATTGACGGTTATCGAGCTTTCGGCGACGGCGCCGTCCTCGAGCACAAGCACGGATGCCTCCGGTGAGAGCCGGCGCAGGTGGATGGCGAGGGCCAGGCCGTAGATGCCGGCTCCCACGATCACGACGTCGTAGCCGTGGTCGATTGGCTGGCGGCTCCCAATCAGGCGCCCGGCCATGGGCTGCACCTCCTTCGGCTCAGAGCGGATCGGAGGGCCACTCTGTCATGGTTTGACACCGAGCTGGGGCAGCTCATATCCGCCGGGTTCTCCGTCGCTGTCCCGGCTGCCCTGCCGAACCGCCGGCTCGAATCAGAGCTCGCTCGAGAACTCACGGTTGCGCTGCTTCAGCGTCTCGTCGGTTCCGAAGAAGGCGTGCTTGGACATGTCAGGGGAGTAACGGCTGGCCGGTGGTCGCCGCCCCAGCGCCTCGGCGAGGCTGCGAATGTGGTGAGGGCCGGCGCCACAGCAGACGCCCAGGTATCGCACGCCCATGTCGTAGGCGCGGCGCCCGAACTCGGCGATCTCCTCGCGCGTGCAGGTGAAAGGATCGAGGTTGGTGGGGAAGGGCTGGCTTTCCCGCTCCGGGTCCCGCAGCGACTGGAACGTCGGGTACTCCTCCGTCGTTCGGTAGGGCACAGGCAGCGCCGCCACATGACACCTGACCGCCTTGCGCACCTCTTCCAGCACCGGAAGCATCGTGCGCGGCCCGCGGATGCAGTTGACGCCCACGACGTCGGCTCCCGCCTGCTCGAACCGCCGGCAGGCCTCTTCGGGCGACAGACCCTCGCGGGTCACCCCATTTCGGTGGAGGGCCAGAGTCACAACCGCCGGCAGGCCGGCCGACCTGATGGCCTCGAGGGCCAGAATGGCCTCGGCGCCATAGCTGAAGGTCTCAGCGATGATGAAGTCCGCGCCTTCGTCCACTGCCCAGCCGACCTGCTCGTCGAACATCTCGCGGACCGTGCGCACAGACGCCTCGTCCTCCTCGAACACGTTGGTGTTCGATAGGTTGCCGGCCAGAAGCGCCCCGCTTTCCCGGGCCACCTCCCTGGCTACGGCGAGGGCCTGGCGGTTGAGCGGTTCCAAGAGGTCCCCCTTGCCGATCAGGCGCAGCTTCTCCCGATGGGCGTAGTAAGTGAACGCCTCGACCACGTCCGAGCCCGCATGCACGAACTCTCGGTGCAGCTCCCGCACCACCTCGGGGTGTTCGAGTACGACTTCGGGGACGTAGGCGCCCGCCTGCAGGTAGCCGCGCCGCTCGCATTCGAACAGGTAGCCCTCGGCGCAGATAACAGGCCCCGCCGCAAGCCGCTCCAGCAGGCCGGCCGGCACCCCTGGCGTCGCAACTTCCTCCGACATGACTGACCTCCTTTCCACGTGTCTCAAGCAGCGGCGGAGGCTCTCTGCCCCTATTCTCCACGCCGAGGAGGAGCAACGACCTGCTCGCTGCAACCCCAGATTGTGCAGATATCCTACCTCGGGCCCAATGGCAAGAACTTTGCGCCGCGGGATGGACGCCAGGCTATGGGTAGCGCCGCCGGGGGAGCGACCCCGTCGGTGCTGATGCTCGCGAGGCGCTGAGTGTGATCTCAGACCGAGACCACACTGTTTCAGGCGGCGCGATGAAATCGGCGGCCCGCGTATCCCGGTCAGCGCTAGGATCTTGGTATGGACTTGCCGTCGCGCGCCGATTTCGTCGTGGTCGGAGCCGGGGTCCACGGGCTCTCGACCGCGTGGCACCTAGCTGAAGAGCAAGCGAGGAGTGGTCGCACCCCATCCGTTGTCGTGGTCGACAAGACGGGCATCGCAGCCGGTGCGTCCGGCATCGCCTGTGGAGTCGTGAGAAACAACTACTTCCAACCTGCGATGACCGAGCTGATGTGTGCGAACATCGAAGTCTGGGAGCAGGATCCGCAGCAATTTCACTATCAGTCCGTCGGTTATATGGCGCTGGGAGCCAAGTCTCAGGTCGAAGACCTGGTCGCAGTCCACGCACGCCAGCAACAGGTCGGCTACCCATCCGACATAATCGTTGGCGAGTCGGAAGTCTCGTCCTACATGCGAAGGCTGTTTCCCGACTGGCGAGCAGAGGGCGTGCAGGTTTGCTTGCACGAGCACAGAGGCGGGTTCGCCCACAATGTTGAGTCCATTCGCGGTCTTGCGGTCAAAGCGCGGGAGGCGGGAGCTAAGATCGTCGTCGGCCCGGAGGTTGAAGGATTCAGTTTCCGGCCTGACCAGAGCGTCAGTGCTGTCGTGACAGATCGGGGCGTGATCGAAGCGGACCAAGTCGTGGTTGCGGTGGGTCCGTGGATCAAGAACCTATGGCACCTACTTCAACTCCCGACTTCGATCGATATCCGTGCTGCCAACGGCGAGATGAGAAGAGGCGTGCCGATGTGGACGTATTGGTACTTACAGGAGGGCGCCATCGGCACCAGCCCGACATTGCTCACCACGGCTGATGGCCACATGGCGCCGGTTCTGCATGTCGATTCGGACGCGCCGCTCATCGATGACGCCGGCAGTGTGCTATCTGCGGAGGGTCTCTGGGGCATCTACTTCAAGCAGGATCTCGACGGGGTGCAGGGCGGTGGGACGCCCATCCCGAAGGGAGTCGACTTCGAGGTGGACCCCTATCCATCGTCCACAGTTGAGGACGGATTCGCTGACATGTGGTGCGCGGCCCTGTCGCACTGTATGTCCCGCTTTCAAGGCCTGCGCGCTAACTACAGAAACGGAAGGTCCGGTGGGGTGGGAGCCTTTTCCGCCGACAGCTTCCCCGTCTTCGACTATATGCACCCGAACGTGTACGTTATCGCCGACTCCAATCACGGATACAAGATGATTGGAGTTGGTCGTGAGGTGGCCCAAGTGATGACCGGAGGCGAATCCAGGCTGTTACTGCCATTTCGCTACGCGCGCTTCGCTGAGGGAGCCCTGCACCCTGAGTCGCACAGTCCGTACCCCTGGAGCTAGGCCGCGCCCGTAACCGCGCGCCCGCCCGCCCCGATCATGACCTCAGGGCCCGCAGAAGCGCATAGCAGCGATCGCGAGTGCCTGCGCGCAGCCAACCAGGTCATCGACCGGAACGTGCTCGTCGATCATATGCCCCAGCCTCATGTCGCCCGGGCCGAAGCAGACGCACGGCGTTCCCCCGACGCGGGTAAAAGTAGCGCCGTCGTGCCAGTTCTCCAAGCCGCTGATGGAGCTAGAGCGGCCCACGTCGCGGCCGCACCCCGCCAGTGTCTCGACGATCGGCTCGTCCGCCGCCACCTCGCTGCAGGGGGCGGTGGGCCCCCACTCCACGGTGGGCGGCCTCTGGGCTAGCCAGGGGTCGGCCTCAGCGGTGCGGCGGATCCAGTCCTCGATCTCGCCCACGACCGGGCGGCCCCAGCCGTCGTCGCCTTCTCCGGGCACGAACTCGATGTGATAGGTGAGGCGGCAGGTCGCCGGGTGGCTCACGAACCACTCGCCGCCGGAGATCAGGACCGGCACGATGTCGCTAGTTGGGAGCAGGGGGTGCCGGTGGTCAGCTCGGCCACGCCAGTCCGCGTTGAGACGGCGCATGGCCGTTGAGACCAGTTCCGCCTTCTCGATCGCGTTGACGGCCCCACCGTCCCGCCAGTGGGCCTGGGTGATGCCGGCGTGGCCGGGGCGGCCCTCGACCGTGATGGTGGGAATGAGGCTGCCGCGACAGGTGGTCAGGACGTCGAAGCCCGTCGCTTCGGTCACGATCCCGGCAGCCGCGCGCACGCCGTGCGCGACTGCGGCCAGCCCGCCGGCGCCGGTGGACTCCTCGTCGGTCACGGTGCAGACGACAATGTCGCCGGCGAGCTCCACGCCGGCGGCAGCCAGCGCCTCGACGGCGAAGACCATCGACGCGATACCGCCCTTCATGTCGCAGGCGCCGCGGCCGTAGAGCCGGCCGTCGCGCACCTCCGGCCGGTTGGGATCGCTCGACCAGCGCTCTTTGGGCTCTGACGAGACCACGTCGATATGGCCGTTCAGAAGGAGGTCCCGGCCACCTCCGTGTCCAGGCCGGCGGGCCACCATCTGGGGCCGGCCCTCGAAGCTCAGGGCGGACGGCACGAGCGCGGTCCCGGCTACGTCGTCGGGCGCCGGCTCCCAGATCTCAGCCGTCGCTCCCGCCCTCTCGAGCCGCCCGGCCAGGAACTCCTGCAGACGCGCCTCCTCACGCGCCGGGTGGCCCGGCTCGCGGGCGGTAGTGTCGAAGGCGATCAACCGGCACGCGAGCTCGACCAGGTCGTCCCGGCGGGCGCCGATGCCCTCCACCACGCGCCTCTCCTCGGCCGTCAGCGCGATGCTCCGGCCTCCTGCACCGTAAGCGCCGTGAGCGCCCCGGCGAACTCGCCGAGGAAGCGATCGACCTGGGCCTCGGTGACGATCAGCGGCGGCGCCAGCCGGATCACGCCGTTCTCGGGCCCGCAGGTCAGGGCGATGATCCCCACTTCGAGCAGGACCGCCGTGAGCTCGGCTGCGGCCGCGGGCGCGGTGGTCTCGATCCCGACCATCAGGCCCCGACCGCGCACGTCGGCGATCACTTTCGGATGCGAAGCGGCCCTCTTGCGCACACCGGCCAGGAGCTGCCTGCCGCGGGAGGCAGCGTTCTCAACCAGTCCCTCCTCGAGCAGCACGTCGAGGGTGGCCGATGCCGCCGCGCAGACCACCGGGCCGCCGCCGAAAGTGTTCCCGTGCGCTCCCGGCGGCCAGGCGTCCATCACCGAGGCGGGGGCGAGGAGCGCGCCCATCGGCAGTCCCGAAGCGATGCCCTTGCCGACAGTCATCAGGTCGGGCGAGACGCCCACGTGCTCGCAGGCGAACAGCCTGCCGGTGCGCCCGAAGCCGGATTGAACCTCGTCGACGATGAGCAGGATGCCGTGCTCGTCCGCGAGCCGGCGCAGGGCGGGCAGAAAATCGTCGGGCGGGACTGCGTAGCCGCCCTCACCGAGAATTGGCTCGACGATGAAGGCGGCGACCCGATCCGGCCGCGACTGCTCGACGAAGAGCCGCTCCAGAGCGTCCATGGTGGGTCGCAACGCCTGGCGCGGATAGGGCACGACGTGGACACCCGGTAGCAGCGGCTCGTGCCCCTGGCGGAACGTTGCATTCGACGTGGTTACCGACAGCGCGCCGTACGTGCGGCCGTGGAAGCCGCCCCCGAAGCAGACCAGGTTCGGACGCCCGGTCGCGTAGCGGGCCAGCTTGAGCGCTGCCTCCACCGCCTCGGTGCCGCTGTTCGTGAAGAAGACCTTGGCGCCGGCCATCGGGGCGAGCGCGCAGAGCTTCTCCGAGTACGCGACCGCGGGTGCGGTGCGGCCGACCGTCGAAACGTGGAGCAGCCTGCCCGCCTGCTCGCGGACGGCCGCCACCACCCGTGGATGGCAGTGGCCGGTGTTGGTGACTGCGTAGCCGGAGATGAAGTCGAGGTAGCGCCGGCCGCCGGCCGCGATCAGTTCGGCCCCCTCGCCGGACGCGAACTCGAGCGGCGTCGTCGCGGCGGTGGCACGGGCCAGGCGGCCGCCCGCCGCCACCGCTTGGCCGGAGGCCTCGGCGCACATCACGCAAGGGTACTGAACCTGTTTCTTCGCCGCCAGTGCGACCCGGTTCACACTGTCACGATTTCATGGGGATGAGACCGTGGGCGAGAGTAGCCGGTCCAAGACTGCACATCTCAGCCAGAAAACCTCGATTTGGCAAACTGTGGCTAGAGGTGCGGCCGGGAACCGGGCCGAGAGATTGGCGCCCAAGATCTGGACGGGCTTTTCGGCGGTACCTCTTGGGGTCCGAGATGCGGATTCGGAGGTGAAGCGGTGACCGAGGTCGAGCAGCTCTTGGAGGCAGCCAGCAGCGTTCTGATCGTCGACTGGCCGTCGAAGGACGTGCCGGACACGCTTGTCAGAGCGGGATACACGGTCATGGTGAAGGGCGGACCGGAGCCTGACAACTACTCAGTGCACGACTTGAGCGAGGGAAAGGTTGTCCAGCGCGCCGCCGGCCGTCGTCCCGAGCAGGTCGACCTTGTCTACATGAACCGGCCGCTGGAGGAACTGCCCGGGATCGTCGCGATGGCGACGGACGTCGGCGCGAAGTGTGGTGCCAATCCGGACTCGCGAGCGCCGGGACGAATGACCCAAAGGGTTGCTGGGTACCCGTCGACGCCTCGCGGAAAGCGCGCAGCATCGTTGAGTCAGCGGGCTTGCGCTACGTCGATGACATCTACATCGCGGACGCCGTCCGGCAGCTCAGACTCCATCGGTAGCACCGCGGTCTCATCTCTGTCGATCTTGCCCTGGCT
>JAABUZ0100004050.1_pt1 | contig 20701 bp, 17 predicted proteins | sample 5562091 | NCBI WGS metagenome assembly JAABUZ01 (sample SAMN12813069, study PRJNA571459) | rock metagenome | isolation source: Antarctica rocks | place: Antarctica: Victoria Land, Linnaeus Terrace sud | collected 2015-12-21 | reverse complement strand
GTGTCTGTGAAGCGGTTCGAAACACTTCAAAACGCGTCTAACCACCCCCATCTCGACCTATCCTCTGCGGTTCAGGGCCAGATCGCGCGGCGGCGCCACAATCACCTGCTGTGCAGAGCTTCCCTAGCGCCTTGTCGAGCTGTTGGGGTGGCGGCGGGACAAAACGGGCTGGCCTCCCAATCTGGTTCTGGATAGTCCGAAACTCACCTGGATTTTGATCTGATCCGCGAACCCCATCGAGAAGAATGCCGTGAAGCTCTCTAATTAGTCGCTTGGAGAGGGGTAGATCATTTGTGCCATCTAACCTCAGTCTCAGAGCCCTCCGATAGTTGAACACCTCACGAAAGGCATTGGTAGGGTCTGTATCCGATGTTGGATATTTCGGATCCGCTTGAAACAAAGCCTGTTCAGCCGGATCTGTAATTGTCCCTTCGAGCTTCGAGGAAAGTTGCGCCTCCCGATTTTGGAGTGGTCTGAGTAGAATTTCAGGGTTTGGCAGATGTTTCCCTGTCCCGTCCAGACTCGCGAGGCAAGTTCTTGCCTCCAATAGGAGATTCCAGAGCCGTTCAGGCTATCTCCAGTCAGGAGGCAACGCATTGGGAATGAGGCAACCTGAACATCTGGCTTTCCATTTGGGACAGGAACCAACCTCCCGCTCATGCTTGTACTGAAGTCTTTGGGGTCCATAGTGTTTCGTAGGGGCGAAGATGAAGAACGTTAGCGAAGACAAGGCTGCGGAGGGCTGGGGCGATGTGTGGACGTGGACGGCACTAGACGCTGACAGCAAGCTCATGGTGAGCTATTTGGTTGGTCAGCGTGGCCCGCGTTGGGCGAACGCTTTTATAGAGGATGTGGCATCGCGCATCGACTCCCGTATCCAGATGGTGATTACGCGATGCTGATATATGGGAACGATTCGTTCGATACCAAGTACAGTCCTGGTGAGTGCATGGGAACGCAGACTGCCGTGATGATGGGCAGGCCCCATCCCAAGCACATCAGCACATCGTTTGTGGAGCGTCAAAACCTCACGATGCGGATGTCCATGCGCCGCTTCACTCGCCTCACCAACGCACACTCTAAGAAGCTGGCGAACCATGAGGCCGCGATTGCGCTTCACTATATGCACTACAACTTCTGCCGGATTCACCAGACTCTTCGTGTCACGCCCGCAATGAAAGCGGGGATCGCCGGTCACGTCTGGTCTGTAGCGGAGCTGGTTGAGCTGCTAGATTGAAACTTTACCAGTACCGAAAAAGGCCCTCTGCCGGCGACCCAGACGCGCGCAGAGTCAGAGGCATCATCCCGCAACCACTCTCGCGAAGCACCCACCCGCGCCGGCAACTCTGCCCCGAGCCCTGTTCTTCAACAGCGCCCTCCAGCGGCCATGGATGTTAGAACGAAGGCATGAGCCTGCGCCACGCCATCACTCTCACCTTCTGCCTGATCGCATCTACGGTCTGCCGCTCGCAGCAGCCAGCACCTCCTACGCCACCGGATCAGACGCGTCACCGAGCCCAGCTCGGGGTAGAGGCGCTGCAGCAATGGTACGTCCCCAGCACCGGTCTCTACCGGACGACGGGCTGGTGGAACTCCGCGAACATCATCACCACCATCACCGGGTTCATGCGTCTCAGCGGCTCCAGGCAGTACGTCGCCATCCTCGCCAACACCCACGCCAAGGCCCAGATAGCTGTCCCGAAGCCTCAGCAGGTCGGACCCTTGGAGAAGATGACCGGATTCCCGGGCTTCCTGAATACCTACTACGACGACGAAGGTTGGTGGGCCCTCGCGTGGATCGACGCGTACGATCTCACCCGCGACAGGCGCTATCTCGCCACAGCGCAATCCATCTTCGATGATATGGCAGGTGGCTGGGACAATACCTGCGGCGGCGGCATCTGGTGGAGCAAGGACCGCACCTACAAGAACGCCATCGCCAACGAACTCTTCTTTTCTGTTGCCGCGCACCTTGCCACCCGCGTTCCGGCGAACCGTCGCCAGTACGCCGACTGGGCGGCAAAGGAGTGGCAGTGGTTCACGAGTTCCGGCATGCTCAACGAGCGCCGCCTCGTCAATGACGGTCTCACCATCGATCAAACCTCCGGCGCCTGCCGCAACAATCAAAAGACCGTCTGGACCTACAACCAGGGCGTTCTCATCGGCGCGCTCGCGGAGTGGTCCAGGTCGGATCAGACCTCGACGCCCCTCGAGCAGGCGCGTCTCATCGCCGCCGCCTCCCTGACCTATCTCACCGACAAGGATGGCATCCTCCACGACACCTGCGAACCAGCTTGTGGCGCCGACGGTGTCCAGTTCAAGGGCATCTTCATGCGCAACCTCCGCGCGCTCGAGGATCTAGCCCCCGACCCTCGCTACCGCACTCTGTTCGCCCGCAATGCGGACGCCATCTGGAACAAGGACCAGGGGCCCGCGATCCAATTTGGCATCGTCTGGTCGGGTCCGCCACTCTCGCTGGGCGCAGGTGCCCAAGGCTCCGCTCTCGACGCTCTGGTTGCTGCCATGGCACAGAGTCAGTAGAGCCTCCCCATCACCCCTTCGAGCGTCTCCGCAGAGCTCTCCAACCCGTTACCTCCGCCAGCTCCCCTACCGGCGCCCACACATCCACCCACACATCCACGTCCAGACCTGATTCACCTCGCCCGAGATGCTTCGCCGAAGAAGCACACTGGGACACGGTCACCTTCACATCCCCAGATAAGCCAGCGCCTTCTTCCCCGCCAGGTACCCGCACATCCCATGCACCCCGCCCCCCGGCGGCGTCGAGGACGAACACAGAAACACTCCCTCCACCGAAGTCCCCCATAGCCGCGGCGTCGGCCGCATCGCCATCTGCCACGGCGTCATCGCCCCGCCCTGCAGATCGCCGCCCACCAGGTTCGCATCCCACGCCTCCAGCGCCCGCGTCCCCCACGCCTTCCGCCCCACCACAACCTCCCGGAACCCCGGCGCAAACCGCTCCACCTGTCCCTCGATCAGCCCCGTCGCATCCCCCTCCCACCCATTCGGCACATGGCAGTACCCCCACGCCGTATGCCCACCCGCCGGCGCCCTCGACCGATCAAACAAGCTCGGCTGCACCAGAATCACAAACGGCCGCTCCGCCACCCGCCCCTCACGCGGAGCCCGCTCCGACACTGCAATCTCCTCCATCGACCCGCCCAGATGCACCGTCGCCGCCCGCCCGCACTCCCCCGCCGCCCACGGAATCGGCTCCCGCAGCGCCCAATCCACCTTGAAGACCCCGGGACCGTACTCGAATCGCTCCATCAGCCGCCGATTCCCAGCCTGCATCTCGTCCGCTCCCATCCGCAGCAGCTGCCGCGGCGTCACATCGCACAGCACCGCATCCGCCCCCTCCAGCTTCCGCAGCGACTCCACTCGAACCCCCGTCCGGATCTCCCCGCCCAGGCTCCGCAGATACCCCGCCAGCGCCGCCGTCAGCCTCCCCGCACCTCCCTCCACCACCGGCCACCCCCCAGCCGGGTACGCATGGGCCGCCGCCCCCAGCACCAGACCCACCGCCGCACTCATTGCCGCCTCCATCGGCATCACCGCGTGCCCCGCCAACCCCGCCAGCAGCGCCCTTCCCCGCTCCCCCCCCGCTCCGCTCCCAAACACCATCCTCCCCAGCACCGCCGCCGGCAGCACCGCCTGTGTCCCAAACCGCGCCAGTGAAATCGGATTCTTCGGCACATGCACCACAGGCCCCAGCAGCTCGTTCACCAGCTCCGGCCACGCCTCCACCAGCGGCTCCATCATCCGCCGGTACGCCGCTCCACCCTCCCCCAGACCGGCCGCCGTCTCCTCCAGCGAGTGCTCCAGCATCACCGCCGTCCCATCCTCCAGCGGATGCGCCAGCGGTACCCCCGGCTCGATCCATCGCAGCCCAAACTCCTCCAGCGGCAGCGTCCGAAAGAACGGCGACGACTTCCCCATCGGGTACACACTCGACCCCGTATCGTGCCAGAAGCCCGGCAGCGTCACCTCCTCCGTCCGCGCCCCACCCCCTATCTCCGCGTTCGCCTCCAGCACCTCCACCCGCACCCCCGCGCGGGCCAGCGTAATCGCCGCACTCAACCCGTTCGGCCCCGCCCCCACCACCACCGCCCGCTTCCCCGCGACCTTCGCCATACCCACACCTCTCCGCCACGCTTGTACCGGCCCGGACCTCTACAGCCTACTCGCGTCATCCTCCAGCAGTCTCGAAAGCGCTCCCAGCGCCCGATCCACGTCCTCGCCCTTCACCTCGATGGACGTCCGCTCCCACTCTTCCGCCTCATGCGTCACCCGTCGAAACCACACCCCCGCCTCCCCCAGCACCCGCTCCGCCGCCGCGACATCGTTCGCTTCCTCGAACTCACCCACCGACACCAAACCCTCCTCATCCGCCTCCTCAACCTCTCCGCGCGGATCCACCACCGCCTCTGGAAACAGCCCCGCCTCCCTCCGCAGCAGTGACACCGCCCGGTTCCAGTCCTCGCCCGCGACCATCAGCCCCAGCGCCACCGCCGGTCCCGGCACGGCGTCTCCCTTCTCGTCAATTGTTCTGTCCTCCACCGCGAACGGGATCTCCTCCCGCTCCAACAGCCGAAACGCCGCCTGCGCCTCAAAGGTCTGGTGAAACACATGCAACATCCTCCAGCCGGAGCTCTCTCCCTCCGCGAAACTCTCCGCATCCGAAGCCGCCTCCGCACCCGGAGCCGCCGCCAGCCCGCGCCGCCTCATCTCTGCCGCCACCGCCTCCCGCGCAGCATCCGTCAGATCGCCCGAAGCAGCCCGCAACCCCAGCAGCTCCCTGTCGCCCATCTCGCGATACACCAAACCCAAACGCTCGCGTTCCCTCTCACCCTCAGTCCACGCCATCCGCTATCTCCCTCCGTACCCGCTCCATCGTATCCAGATAAAACTGCAGGTTGTGCACCGAATTCAACGTAGCCCCCAGCGGCTCCCCCGCCACATACAAGTGCCGCAGGTACGCCCGCGAGTACCGCCGGCACGTCAGGCACCCGCACGCCGCATCCACTGGCCGACCGTCGTCCTCATTCTCCTTCCGCTTGATGTTCATCCGCACCACCCCGCCCGCACCCTCCTCCCCCACCTCCGCCCTCCGGAACAGCAAGCCATGCCGGCCGGCGCGCGTCGGCAGCACGCAATCCATCATGTCCACACCCATCCGCGCATACTCCTCAATCTCATCCGGATACCCCACCCCCATCACATACCGCGGCCTGTCCGCCGGCAGAACCTCCAGGCACCGCGCAATCATCTCCCGCGTCATCTCCCGCGGCTCCCCCACCGCCAGCCCCCCAATCGCATACCCCGGAAACTCCATCTCCACCAACCGCTCCGCACTCTCCCGCCGCAGATCCGCGTACATCCCCCCCTGCACAATCCCAAACAAAGCCTGCGTCTTCCCTTCCAACCGAGACCCGTCAACCCCCCGAAACCCGCCATCTAACCGGGAACCGCCATCCGGCTGAGAACCGCGAACCGTGACCTGTGAACTCCAAGGCACTTCCTGCCGGTGCGCCTCAAAATACTCCTTCGACCGCCCCGCCCACGCATGCGTCAGCCCCATGCTCTCCCGCGTCCGCTCCCAGCTCGCCGGCGTCTCCACGCACTCGTCGAACACCATCATCACGTCCGCCCCCAGCGCAATCTGCACCGCCATCGAGTGCTCCGGCGAAAAGAAGTGCTTCCCCCCATCCAGGTGCGACCGGAACTCCACCCCCTCCGCCGTCACCTTCCGCAGCTTCGCCAACGAAAACACCTGAAACCCACCCGAGTCCGTCAGCATCGGCCGATCCCACCCCATAAACCGGTGCACCCCACCCATCCGTGCAATCAACGCATGCCCCGGCCGCAGATACAGGTGATACGTATTCGCCAGAATAATCTGCGCCCCGGCCCCACTCTCCCCCAGCCCCTCCAGCACCCCCTGCTCCACCGCCTTCACCGTAGCCGCCGTCCCCACCGGCATAAACACCGGAGTCTCCACCACCCCATGCGGCAGCCGCAGCCTCCCCCGCCGCCCTCCATCGACTTCCGGCCCCCCGTCAATCTCAAAGACAAGACTCATCGCACCTCAATCCTATCGACGAACCCCGCTCCCCAATCCCCCCCACGCCGGCCACCACCCCACCCGCCCTTGCTAAACTCAAGGGAATGCTCTCCCGGCTCTACGCAAACTGGATGTTCTCCTGGGAGACCGCACTCACCACCCGCGACACCAACCGCATCGTCCGCCCCCTCGATTGGGGCTTCGACTGGCTCGGAGACCACCTCCCGTCCGCCCCGGCCGCACCCACCTCCGATCTCAACCGCATGATCGCCCTCAACGCCGATCTCGTCGAGCACGCCGACCGGTTCTTCGCCTACCAGACCCCCACCGACTTCCGCCTCGAACGCCGCCACCCCCAGCTCTTCCCCACCAACGTCCGCCCCGAGACCCTCGCCCAGGACGCCGACCTTCAGCACCAGGCCTTCTCCGGCGAGCTCGCCGAAGCCGACTTCCTCCGCTTCACCTCCCCCGTCCGCACCCCGCATCCCGAAAACGACCTCGTCAACGCCCGCTGGTACCCCGTAGACCCGGAGCCCTCAGCCCAGGGAAAGGGCCAGGCCGGCAAACCCAGGCAGGCCATCATCGTCATGCCCCAGTGGAACGCCGATGCCTTCTCCCACAACGCCCTCTGCACCCTCTTCAACCGCTTCGGCATCTCCGCCCTCCGCCTCTCCAAGCCCTACCACGACATCCGCCGGCCCGCCGAGCTCGAGCGCTCCGACTACGCCGTCAGCTCGGACATCGGTCGCACCATCGCCGCCTGCCGCCAGGCCGTTGTCGACATCCGCGCCTCCCTCGACTGGCTCGAACAGCAGGGGTACACCCAGTTCGGCGTCCTCGGCACCTCCCTCGGCTCCTGCTACGCCTTTATTGCCGCCGCCATGGACCCCCGCCTCCGCGTCTGCGCCTTCAACCACGCCTCCACCCAGTTCGGCGACGTCGTCTGGACCGGCCAGTCCACCCGCCACGTCCGCGCCGCCTTCGAGCAGGCCGGCCTCGACCAGGTCCAGGTCCGCCAGATCTTCGCCTCCATCAGCCCCCTGTCCTACATGCGGCAGTTCGCCGCCAACCCCAAACGCGTCCTCGTCGTCCACGCCACCTACGACCTCACCTTTCTCCGCCAGTTCTCCCTCGACGTCCTCAGAAACTTCGACCTCTACAACGTCGACTACGTCTCCAAAGTCCTCCCCTGCGGCCACTACACCACCGGCGAAACCCCCTACAAATACATCGACGGCTGGTACCTCGGCTCCTTCATCCACAACGCCTTCAAGCAACTAAAATCCGGCCTCTAACCACTCGGAACTAAAATAAAGCCATGCCCATCGACCTCGAAGCCACCCTGGCCCAAGCCGATCCCGAGATCGCACTCCAGATCGAAAACGAAGTCGCCCGCCAGCACGAAGGCCTCGAAATGATCGCCTCCGAAAACTTCGTCTCCCGCGCCGTCCTCGAGGCCGCCGGCACCGTCTTCACCAACAAATACGCCGAGGGCTACCCCGGAAAGCGGTACTACGGCGGCTGCGAGTTCGCCGACATCGTCGAAAACCTCGCCCGCGACCGCGCCAAAGCCCTCTTCGGCGCTGAGCACGCCAACGTTCAGCCCCACTCCGGCTCCCAGGCCAACGCCGCCGCCTTCATGACCCTCCTCGCCCCCGGCGACACCATCCTCGGCCTCGACCTCGCCCACGGCGGACACCTCACCCACGGCCACAAGCTCAACTTCTCCGGCAAGCTCTACCGCATTGTCGGCTACCAGGTCCGCAAAGATACCGAACTCATCGACTACGACGAGCTCGAAGCCATCGCAACCCGCGAAAAACCCAAACTCATCATCGGCGGCGGCTCCGCCTACCCCCGCCATTTCGACTTCCCCCGCATGCGCGCCATCGCCGACAAGGTCGGCGCCTACTTCCTCGTCGACATGGCCCACTTCGCCGGCCTCGTCGCCGGACACGCTCACCCCTCGCCCATCCCCCACGCCCACATCGTCACCACCACCACCCACAAGACCCTCCGCGGCCCCCGCTCCGGCATGATCCTCTCGGAACAGCAGTTCGCCGCCGGCATCGACCGCTCCGTCTTCCCCGGACAGCAGGGCGGACCCCTCGTCCACGTCATCGCTGCCAAGGCCGTAGCCTTCCGCGAAGCCCTCGAGCCCGGCTTCCACACCTACGCCCAGCAGATCGTCGACAATGCCAAATGCCTCGCTGCGGAGATCGCCGCCAGGGGCTATCGCATCATCTCCGGCGGCACCGACACCCACCTCCTCCTCATCGACGTCTTCGAGCGCGGCATGCTCGGCTCCGAAGCGGAACACGCTCTCCACGCGGCCGGCATCACCGTCAACAAAAACGCCATCCCCTACGACACCAACCCCCCCATGAAGCCCTCCGGCATCCGCATCGGCACCCCCGCCCTCACCACCCGCGGCATGCGCGAGCCCGAAATGCGCCAGGTCGCCGCCTGGATCACCGGCGCCCTCGACCACCGCTCCGACCCCACCCACCTCGCCCGCATCCGCGCCGAAGTCCTCGACCTCGCCAACCACTTCCCCCTCTACCCCTGGCTCCGCCCCTGACAGGTCGTTCCACGGAAGCGCACGCCCGTAGCCCGGATTCAGCCGTTGCTCACGGAGCCCTTCTGCTGGAAGGGCACGGCTTTAGCCGTGCGTAAATTGCCGATCTGAAACGGCTTCAGCCGTTGGGGTACGCCGGGACAGGGTCAGCACTCTTCCCGTCCCATCTGCACCGCCATCGCAACGTCCCAGGTATCGGGGACCGAGCAACCAGGAGCACCATCCATGACCCACAACTTCGACGCCATCATCATCGGTGCCGGCCAGGCCGGCCCACCCCTCGCCGCCCGCCTCTCCGAAGCCGGCCAGACCATCGCCCTCATCGAGCGCAAGCTCTTCGGCGGAACCTGCGTCAACACTGGTTGTATCCCCACTAAGACCCTCATCGCCAGCGCCCACACCGCCCACCTCGCCCGCCGCGCCCAGGACTTCGGCGTCCACGCCGGCCCAGTCACCGTCGACATGAAAGCCGTCAAGGCCCGCCAGGACGCGATCTCCGGCCAGTCCCGCACCTCCGTCGAGAAGTCCCTCGCCGGCCTCGACCGCTGCACCGTCTTCCGCGGCCAGGCACGCTTTGAATCCCCCACCTCCATCCGCGTCGGCCACCCCAGCGACCCCCGCGGCGATCAGGTCCTCCTCTCCGCCCCGAAGATCTTCGTCAACGTCGGCGGCCGCGCCACCGTCCCCGGCCTCCCCGGCGTCCACGACGTCCCCCTTCTCACCAACTCCACCATCCTCGATCTCGACATCCTTCCGGAGCACCTCGTCATCGTCGGCGGCAGCTACATCGGCATCGAATTCGCCCAGATGTACCGCCGCTTCGGCGCGGAGGTCACCCTCGTCGAGAAAGGCCCCCGCATCCTCGCCAAGGAAGACGAAGACACCTCCGCCGCCATCCAGCAGATCCTCGAAAAGGAAGGCATCGCCGTCCGCACCCGGTCCGAGTGCATCCACTTCAAGCCCTCCGGCGACCAAATCTCCGTCGGCGCCGACTGCGCCACCGGCGACCCCGGCCTCCTCGCCTCCCACGTCCTCCTCGCCGTCGGCCGCCGGCCCAACACCGGCGATCTCGGCCTCGACCAGGCCGGCGTCATCCTCGACAAGAAGGGCTACATCCAGGTCGACGACCAGCTCCAAACCAACGTCCCCGGCATCTGGGCCATGGGCGACTGCAACGGTCGCGGCGCCTTCACCCACACCTCCTACAACGACTTCGAGATCGTCGCCGCCAACCTCCTCGACAACGACCCCCGCCGCCTCTCCGACCGCATCACCGCCTACAACATCTACCTCGACCCGCCCCTCGGCCGCGTCGGCCTCACCGAGACCGAGGTCCGCGCATCCGGCCGCCCCGCCCTCATCGCCACCCGCCCCATGTCCAAAGTCGGCCGTGCCGTCGAGAAAGGCGAAACCCAAGGCTTCATGAAAGTTCTCGTCGACGCCGAAACAAAAATGATCCTCGGTGCCGCCATCCTGGGCGCCAGCGGCGACGAAGCCATCCACACCTTCCTCGACATCATGTACAGCAAAGCCCCCTACACCACCCTCCAGCGCGCCATGCACATCCACCCCACCGTCTCCGAACTCATCCCCACCCTCCTCGGCGACCTCAAACCCCTCACCTAAGCTTCCAGGTACGCCAAGGCTTCAGCCTCCGCTCCACACCAGCTTCCAGGTACGTCAGGATTCAGCCCCGGCTCCGCACCAGCTTCTAGGTAGGCCAAGGCTTCAGCCTTGGCATCTCACCGGGCAAGTTGAGTGGGCTTTAGCCCCTGGGGTATGCTCTCTGAGGCCGTCAGCCATGCCAACACTGCCTGATGTGTCGTGAGACCGCAACCGAACTACCTGCGCCTCGCCCTCTCTCCTATGTGCCAGACACCCCGCCACGAAACGCCGGCACCCACCTCGCCCCATCGCCCGAAATCCCGAGCGATAGAATGAACTCGTGAGCCTCACCGAACACTTCGACGTAGTCGTCGTCGGCGCCGGTCACGCCGGCTGCGAGGCCGCCGTCGCCGCCGCCCGCATGGGCCTGCGCACCGCCCTCTTTACCCTCAACCTCGACCTCATCGCCCAGATGTCCTGCAACCCCGCCATCGGCGGCATCGCCAAAGGCCACCTCGTCCGCGAGATCGACGCCCTCGGCGGCATCATGGGCGAGGTCGCCGACCAGACCGGCATCCAGTTCCGCCTCCTCAACACCTCCCGCGGTCCCGCCGTCTGGAGCCCCCGCGCCCAGTGCGACAAAGCCCTCTACCGCGTCCGCATGCGCGAACTCCTCGAGTCCGTCCCCAACCTCCACATCAAGCAGGCCGAGGTCGTCGACCTCCTCCTCGACCCCCCCGCCGAACCCTCCGGCCATCCACGCGAAGCGCCCGCCCGTCCGGCGAGCACCCATTGCCTCGGCCTCAAACTCCGCGACGGCCGCACCATCCACGCCACCGCCACCATCATCACCACCGGCACCTTCCTCAACGGCCTCATTCACTGCGGCGAGCAGCAGTACACCGCCGGCCGCTCCGGCGAGCCCGCCTCCATCCTCCTCGGCGAATCCCTCAAGGCCCTCGGCCTCCGCGGCTGCCGTCTTAAAACCGGAACCCCGCCCCGCCTCGACGGCCGCACCATCGACTGGTCCCAGTTCCCCGAGCAGCCTGGCGATAAAGACCCCACCCCCTTCAGCCTCCGCACCAGGCGCCTCCCCCTCCGCCAGATCTCCTGCCACATCGCCACCACCACCCCGGAAACCCTTCAGCTCATCCGCGACAACGTCCACCGCTCTCCCATGTACTCCGGACAGATCTCCTCCGTCGGCCCCCGCTACTGCCCCTCCATCGAAGACAAGATCGTCCGCTTCCCCGACAAGCTCTCCCACCAGTTCTTTCTCGAGCCCGAAGGCCTCAACACCCACGAGGTCTACATCAACGGCATGTCCACCTCGCTCCCCCTCGAGGTCCAGACCGCCATCGTCCACTCCATCCCCGGCCTCGACCGCGCCGAACTCCTCCGCCCCGGATACGCCATCGAGTACGACGCCATCGACGCCCGCGAGCTCGACCGCTCCCTCCAGGTCAAATCCATCCCCGGCCTCTTCCTCGCCGGCCAGATCAACGGCACCAGCGGCTACGAGGAAGCCGCCGCCCAGGGCCTCATGGCCGGCATCAACGCCGCCCTCTCCGTCCGCCGAGCCCACGGCCACCCCGACGCCGCCCCCTTCACCCTCGACCGCACCGAAGCCTACATCGGCATCCTCATCGACGACCTCATCTCCAAAGGCACCGACGAACCCTACCGCATGTTCACCTCCCGCGCCGAGTTCCGCCTCCACCTCCGCATCGACAACGCCGACCGTCGCCTCACCCCCCACGGCCGCCGCCTCGGCCTCATCGACAACTCCGCCTGGGCCGACTTCGAGGCCCGCCAGGCCCGCTCAGCCATCCTCGCCGGCCTCCTCGAAACCCACCGCCTTCGCCCCGCCGAACTCACCCCCGGCCTCGCCGGCAAGCTCCCCGGCGACACCCAGAAGCTCATCGGCATGCCCCTCGCCCAGGTCCTCCGCCGCCCCGAGCTCTCCATCGAAGACCTCGCCCCCATCCTCCGCGAACACCTCGCCGCCGCCGGCCCACTCACCCAACCCTGGCTCCAAGCCTTCGATCACCAGGACGACCAGGAAGACCCCTCCACCCCAACCTCACAGCGACGCGCCAACTGCCCCACCTGGGTCCGCAACGAGTGGAAGACCGTCGAAACCGAGATCAAGTACGCCGGCTACCTCGAGCAGCAGCGCCGCTCCATCACCAAACTCAAGGCCGCCGAGGGCACCGCCATCCCCCCCTGGTTCGACTACCGCAACATCAGCGGCCTCTCCCGCGAGATGGAACAGAAGCTCTCCCGCATCCGCCCTTCCACCCTCGGCCAGGCCAGCGGCATCCCCGGCGTCACCCCCGCCGCCGTCAGCCTCCTCCACGTCTACATCGAGATCCAGGCCCGCAAGCTCCACCTCGCCGCCTCCTGACACCCCCCTCCGCCCGTCCCTGTATCTTGGACACCAAACTCCACGTCTAATCTCCGCAGGCAAATTACCGCCCGCAGGGAGCTCCCCATGAACACCCCCACCGTCCGTCTCACCATCCTTCTGCTCCTCATCCTGGCCGGCGTCTTCGGCTGGAGAAAGATCGCCATGGCACAGGCCACCCGCAAGGAACCCATCGTCGCTCCCGCCTTTGATGAAACCCACACCTCCGCCCACACCGAGACCGCGGTCTTCGCCGGCGGCTGCTTCTGGGGCGTCCAGACCGTCTTCCAGCGCCTAAAAGGCGTCACTGCCACCACCGCCGGCTACTCCGGTGGCTCGGCCAACACCGCCACCTACAATCAGGTCTCCGGCGAAAACACCGGCCACGCCGAAGCCGTCAAAGTCGTCTTCGACCCCACCCGCATCTCCTACGGCACCCTCCTCCGCATCTTCTTCTCCGTCATCCACGACCCCACGCAGCTCAACCGCCAGGGCCCCGACGTCGGCTCCTCCTACCGCTCCGTCATCTTCTTCAGCTCGCCCGAGCAGGAGCGCATCGCCCGCGCCTACATCGCCCAGCTCGACGCCGCCCACACCTTCCCCGCCAGAATCGTCACCGAGGTTACCCCGCTCAAAGCCTTCTACGACGGCGAGCGGTACCACCAGGACTACGCCGAGAAGAACCCCGACAACCCCTACATCCAGATCTGCGACGTCCCCAAAACCGCCGCCCTCAAAGCCCAGTTCCCCGAGCTCTTCCAGGACTACCACCCAGCCCAGTAGCCACCCAACATCTCCAAAGCCTCTCGCATCACCCGGAGGCGTGCCGTCCAGCGTCCTCGCCTCCGGCGACCAATCCCCACCCCTCCTTCGCACGCACTCTGCGTCCTCCGCCGAAACCCTCGTCGCCGCCCTAGTTCACAATCTCTCCCATAGCCTCATCCGTCTCCGAGTCCATCTCCGTCTCAAAACCCTGCCGCAGCCGCTCCAGGAAATCCTCCCCATCCAGATCCTTGTCCTCCAGCGTGTGCGCCTTCACAATGTGCTTCGCCAGGTCCGCCAGCATCACCCCCCAGTACGCCGGGTCCTCCCACACCCCGCTCCGCAGACTCACATGCTGCCCCTGCTCCGCGATCCACACCCGGATCAGCTCAAACGACCTCTTGTCCTTTTGCGCCACCGGAGGCACATCCAAAAACTTCTGCTCTGCCATCGCAACCTCCCCCTCATGCTCGACCCGAACCGCACTGCCCATCCTAATCCGTACCTCCACGCACCACCCTGCCGTCCGCCCCGTTTTCCGCAAACTCCACAATCGCACGGTCTAAGCTGGAGGTTCATCCATGGCCTCCATCGTCCAACTCAGCTCGCCCCCCGACGGTCTGCCCTCCTCCCTCCATAACGAGGTCGCTATCCTCGGTGCCATGCTCCTCGATGCCGTCGCCATCTCCGACGCCACCGCCAAGCTCCGCTCCGACGACTTCGCCCTCGACTCCCATCGCAGGATCTACCAGTCCATGCTCGACCTCGCCGCCGTTGGGCACGCCGTCGACTACCTCACCGTCATGGACGCCCTCTCCAAGAAGAAGGAGCTCGACTCCATCGGCGGCGCCTCCTACCTCGCCTACCTCTCCGAGGGCATCCCCAGAAACCTCAACATCGAGAGCTACGTCCGCATCGTCAAGGACAAAAGCCTCCTCCGCCAGCTCATGGCCATCTTCAACGAGGGCGCCAGCCGAGCCTCCGATCAGTCCGAGCAAGCCACCGACGTCCTCGGCGACGTCGAAGCCCGCCTCGCCGAGGTCGCCGACTCCGCCATCCAGCGCGGCTTCTCCGGCATCGGCGAAATCGTCGCCAACTCCTTCGGCTCCATCGACGCCCTCTACGAGCAGGGACGCGAGATCACCGGGCTCGCCACCCACTACATCGACTTCGATCGCATGACCTCCGGCCTCCAGGACTCCGAGCTCATCATCATCGCCGCCCGCCCCTCCATGGGCAAAACCGCCTGGGCCATCAACATCGCCCAGAACGCCGCCGTCCGCGATGGCAAGGTCGTCGCCGTCTTCTCGCTCGAAATGTCCAAGGAGTCCCTCCTCCGCCGTATGCTCGCCTCCGAAGCCATGGTCAACTCCCGCAAGATTCAGACCGGCTTCCTCCCCCGCGAAGACAAGGGCAAGCTCCTCTCCGCGCTCGAACGCCTCATGGAATCCAAGATGTTCATCGACGACACCCCCGGCATCACCCTCGCCGAGATGCGCGCCAAGGCCCGCCGCCTCCGTCAAGGGGAGGGCCGCCTCGACCTCATCGTCATCGATTACCTCCAGCTCATGTCCGGCACCGCCGGCCCCGGCAAACGCGGCTTCGAAAATCGCAACCAGGAGGTCTCCGCCGTCTCCCGCGGCCTCAAAGCCCTCGCCAAGGAGCTCCGCGTCCCCGTCGTCGCCCTCTCCCAGCTCTCCCGAGGCTCTGAACAACGCACCGGCGACAAAAAACCCCTGCTCTCCGACCTCCGCGAGTCCGGCTCCATCGAGCAGGACGCCGACGTCGTCTGCTTCATCCACCGCGAAGAATACTACGACCGCGACAACGAAGACCTCAAAGGCAAAGCCGAGATCATCGTCGCCAAACAGCGCAACGGTCCCACCGGCACCATCCAGCTCGCCTACCTCTCCGACTACACCCGCTTCGAAAACCTCGCCGCCGAAAGCAGCAGCTCCGACCCCTACTAGCCTCCAGAGCTTCCAGTCCCAGCCAGCTTCCTGGTTGCTATCCAGCTTCCAGTCACCAGCGAGCCTCCGCTCCCAAGCCAGCCTCCGGTTGCTAGCGAGCTTCCAGTCCCCAAGCCAGCTCCGGTCTGGACGAACTCGATCTATGGCGAGCTTCCGCCACCTTTGCCAGAGCAGCTTCCCTACTCCCGATGCACGCACAAAGACCAGGGCCAACGGCCCGACCCCATAACAGCCTGGGGCGAAGCCCCAGGTCCCTCCACCACCTCGCAGCCAGAGGGCTGAAGGCCCGACCCATACGCCTCCATTCCCTCCGTCAGCAAGGCCCAACTCAAACCCTCCCGCTGTCAACCCGGCCCACACGCAAGCCAAACAAATAAGAACACTTACCCGTGACGCAAAACACCTCGGAGATCCGTAAACTGAATACAGGGGGAGATTCCAGTCGCACTGGGTACCAGCCGGGGCCGAAGCCCAAGGTTTAGACCAGATCAGAGCACTAAAGCACCGGCCCACGCGCCTAGCACGCTAACCTCAATAGAACGAAGACTTTACCCATAAACCTCATTGATAGAAGACTTTACCGCCGCACATATTTGCAACTGTAGCAAACAGAAGACTTAGCACACGGGTACCCCCGGGGGGGTCCCCCTACCGCGTCCCAGCCATCCAGTCGAGCGACCGGCCCGCGCTCGCCGGCATCGACACCACCTTGCCGCCAGTCGTCTTCAGCAGGTTCGTCGGCCACAGCGGATCCGCCGCCGCCACCGCCGGCAGATCCACATCCGCGATCTTCGTCCCGACACTCGTATCCAGCGTGTCGATAAACCTGTTCGCCACCACCGCGTACCCCGTGTTGGTCGGGTGAATCCCGTCGAGCGAAAAGAAGCCGCCCAGAAATCTCGCCGTCCCCGTGTACCCGTTGATCGCCAGGCCCGCCGTGGTGATCTGCCCAAACAACGCATTGATGTCCACCAGCGTCGCTCCCGCCGCCTGCGCCTGCTGCGCAATCACCTGGTTGAACGCCTTGACCTGCGTCTGGACGGCAACCGTCTCAGCCGCCGTCAGGACACCCGCGTCCGAGATCGGACCCTTCTTCTTCCCACCCAGGATCAACGGGATCTCGGAGAGCCCCTCCGGCGTCACCAGATCCCCCGTCGTGATCCCCAGCAGGCCGCTCAGCACCGCCGCCGGGACTCCCGTCCCGGCACTGTACTGCGCCAGGATCCCCGGCGCGGGCTGCAGGTACGGCACCGCCGTCACATCAGGAATGTTCGCAATCACCAGATGCGCGCTCGTCTGCGTCGTCAGCGCCTGCATCAGCGCCTGGTACTGCGCAGTGAAATCGGCCACGCTCGTCATCGTGGCAGGACTTCCGGTCAGGTCCGCAATCAATGCGTCGTTGTTGCCGATCCACAGAAAGATCGTCGTCGGATTGGCCTTGATGGCAAACGTCGCCTGGCTGTACGCCTGTCCATAACCCAGCCCCGGAAAGCCCAGCACCAGCTGGTTGATCTGCTGCTGCCCCGGTGCCGGCGAGGCCAGTGGAACCGTATTCAGCACATCGGTCAACAGGGCTCCCGGAACCGCGAGATCGGTCGCCTGCACCGAGAAGTTGTCCCGCCCCGAGCTCGTTCCAGGCGAGCTCACAATCACCGGCGGCGGCCCGGCGCTCACCAGTTGCAGCACACCCGGCGCCCCAGGCGGAGCGATCAGCGGCAGAATAACGTTGAAGTTTGCCTGCGCCGCCACCAGCGGCGCCCATCCATGCACCTGCTGCGTATCGAGCAGAGATCCGCTCTGGTAGCCCGCCGTCAGCGAGTCGCCCAGAAAAACCGTCGTCGTGAAATTCCCCGCGTTCTTCGCCTGCGCAGCCTGGTTCGATGCAAGCGGGTTTGAACTTCCGCTGTAACACCCGCTCAAGCCAAGCACGCCTGACAATCCCACTGCGGCGCCCAACACAAGCCGCGACAATCTCCGAGCTGAATCAGCATTCCATCTCATGGCAATCACAGACCTCAGGGCAACGGTCTGGCCACCGTGCACCGTCGCCCTTGTATCACACCCGCCCCCTCAAAGGGAACGGCACACCCCCTCATACCTCGCTCACTCTCGGACGGTACGATAAGACCCAGTATGGAGAGCAGGAAAACCTGGCTGGAGATCTCGGAGCAGCGTCTCCGCCACAACTACCGCGTCCTTGCGGCAGCAGCATCCGCCGGCGGCCGGGAGACCACAATCCTCGCGGTCATCAAGGCCAACGCCTACGGTCACGGCGCCACTCTCTGCGCTCAGGTCCTCGCCGCCGAGGGCGCACCTTGGCTCGGCATCACGGATGCTGAGGAGGGCGCGCAGGTGCGCCGCTCTCTCGACCTCAACCCGCCTTCGCGCATGGCCCAGCCGCGCATCCTGGTCATGACCGGTCTGCTGCCTTCGGACGCCGACCAGATAGTGGAGAGCAAGCTCACCCCCGTCCTCTGGACCGAAATCCAACTCACCGCACTCGGCCAAGCCGCTCGCGCCGACTTCGCCCGCGGGGATGGTCCTTTCCCCATCCACCTCGAGATCGACACAGGCATGTCGCGCCAAGGCGCCCCGCCCGGAGCTCCCCTCGATCTTTTTCTCGATCGGCTCCTCGCGTACCCCGAACTCCATCTGGAAGGCGTCCTGACGCACTTCGCGTCGGCGGAGATCGCTTACGCCACGATCACGGATCATCAGCGCACGCGCTTCGAGGCTGCGCTCCACCAGATCGCGGCAAGAGGTTTCGCTCCAGAGTGGATCCACGCGGGAAACTCCTCCACCGTCGATGAGGCAAGCTGTATGCCTTGGCTGCAGGAGATCGCAAACCGTTATGGCGCACGCTCGCTGGCTCGTCCTGGACTCGCTCTATACGGTTACGCGCTACCGATCCAAGGTGGACCAAATCTCCTCCGGCACGACCTGAAACCTGTGCTTACGTGGAAGTGCCGCATCCTCGCCTTCCTGGAGATACCCGCCGGCGCAACTATCGGCTACAACGCCACCTTTACAACGCGACGTCCTATGCGCCTCGCCCTTCTTCCCGTCGGCTACGCCGACGGTCTCCGCCGAGAGCTCTCTGCGACCAACTCGCGGTCTGGTGGTTGGGTCACCCTTCGCGGGAAATCGGTCGCCATCGTTGGCCGCATCTCCATGAATCTGACTACCGTCGATGTCACTGCGATTGAGGACGCAACGATTGAGGACGAAATCACTCTGCTCGGCGACGGCATCACGGCAGATGACCATGCCCTTCTGGCCGGTGCCATCCCCTATGAGATCCTGTGCGGGTTGCGCTTCCATCCCAAGCTGACCCATAGCGCATTTGCGCCCCCCCACGACCGACCGATACCATCAGGACAGAATTGAGGCCATTGCATGGAAGCCAACACCCCCCTGGGCGCACGCCGTCCGGAAGATATCGCGCTTGATCTCCTGAAGTTCATCGCATCCGCGGCTCATATCGGCAGCAAAGCCACCGGCTCGACAGGTTTTGGTGCCACTTCCTCCAGCAAGCCGGAAGATCAGGTCACTCAGCTTTTGGAGCTGTATGCCCGCTGCAGACAAGCCGTCGAAGGCCCGTCGACACCATCCTCACAGAACTCGTCCAAGTAGTGTCGACCTCTCGCCAGCCCCTTCGCATATTCGTCGTTGGTGCAGGAGTGTTTGGGAGGAATCATCTAAGAGTCTACCGTGAGCTAGAGGCGGCTGGTCTTCCCGTTGAGCTCGCCGCCATCGTTGACCCAAACGAAAGCGCACTGAGTCAGGCATCAAATGCCTTTGGCGTGCATGGTTTCCCATCAGTCGCGGCAGCGCTTCAGGCCGTCGCAGCGCCGGATGCGGCTTCGATCTGCGTACCGACCCAGCACCACGCCACGGCGGCTGAGCTTCTGCTCTCTAAGGGCGTTCACTGTTTGATCGAGAAGCCTCTGGCCGAGTCGATGGAGCAGGCAGACCGAATTCTCAGAACAGCCCGTGCTCATCGAACGATCGTGCAGGCAGGGCACCTGGAGCGCTTCAATCCAGCCGTTACCGCCGTTCGACCTTTCCTCAATAGGCCAATGTTCTTCGAGGCTCACCGCCTCAGCGTGTTCACGCCACGGTCACTCGATGTAGATGTCGTCCTGGATCTCATGATTCACGATCTGGATATCGTTCTCAGCTTTGTGGACTCATCCGTGCGTGAGATCCGCGCCGTTGGACTTCCTGTTCTGTCGCGCAAGGTCGATATCGCAAACGTTCGCGTGGAGTTTGAGAATGGCTGTATCGCAAACTTCACCGCCAGCCGCGTCAGCACGGAACGCGTCCGAAAGCTGCGATTTTTCCAACCGCATCAGTACCTTTCGCTCGACTTCGCCAGGCAGGATCTGATGCTAATCGATGTCACTACGGCTGCGGGAGTGGATCCCGCTCAACTCGCGGCCTTAGGTCAAACTCTCGAAGGAGGCACGCATCCAAGTCCCGGGCTCGCCCTGACGAAGGTGGACGTTATTTCGGGAGAGCCCCTGCGGCTGGAGATCGAGTCGTTCCTGAACGCAGTCCGTTCCGGAGATGCTCCGATCGTCTCCGGAGAAGACGGGCGACGTTCGCTGGTTCTTGCTCTTTCGATCAACGAAGCGATTCGCGCACACGCAAATCGAGCCGGACTCCTGATCTAAGCGGCACGCTACTTCACGTGCTGCACAGGAATGTTGTCGGGAAGCTTCAGTTCGAACTGGTCATCCTCGAGCTTTTCGTTGAAAGCTACCTTCGTCACGGTCAGCGTTAGGCTGTACTCGTCCAGTGGACGGGTGATCACGATCACGGAGGGAAAGTCGATCTGCCCATACTTTTGATAGCCAGAATAGATCGCCCGCGTCGCCACGTGTCCCGAGGCGTCGTAGATGTCCTGCTGATAGGGGAGCAGGTTCGCTCGACTTACATGTACGACGCGCTGGGCGTGCACTGTTTGCCCTTGCGGTGGTTCCAGTATCTCCAGGTCGTAGTCCGGCTCTTCAACCAGGTCCTTTTTCTTGTCTGTGGACTCGAGAACCCGCACGTCCTGTGTCAGTGACACGACCTGATCTTTACCGAGCTTTTTGACCAGTAGAGAGTCAAAGAAGACGAAAGGCCGAAGGTTTTCAAGTCCGTTCTTGGAAGGCTCTGTCACCTCATCCGCTCCTACCACCGCCCGAGCCTTCGGGGCTGCGATCAGCAGCTTGAAGCTCTTGCCGTCGCTTACCATGTCGAGGGCCTTGCTTCCGATGAGAGGAAGCAAGAGCAGGACACGCAGCTCT
>JAABUZ0100004049.1_pt1 | contig 20709 bp, 19 predicted proteins | sample 5562091 | NCBI WGS metagenome assembly JAABUZ01 (sample SAMN12813069, study PRJNA571459) | rock metagenome | isolation source: Antarctica rocks | place: Antarctica: Victoria Land, Linnaeus Terrace sud | collected 2015-12-21 | reverse complement strand
GCGCTCGGTAGTCGCGCGTCGCGCAGCATCACCGGCCACCAATCGAGCAAATGGGGGAATTGGGGATAGTTCGACCAGAACCAGACGTTGCGGGGCGTTGTGGGCACGGGCGGAAAGAGTGTCGCTTCCTCCGCTACCATCGGCACACCATCCGCCCAGAGTTCAAGGTTATTGACGAAGATGCCGAGGTCTTCATCGCGGTTGCTCACCCCTGTCTGCGCCGGGTTCCACGTCGGAGTATGAATGGTGAGATGCATACCGGCGGCATGCAACATGGCAGATGGAATGTCGTAGGCGAGAATGAACCCCTCATTTCCCGCAGCTATCGGTAGGCGATCAACCGGCGCGAGCGTTTCCGTACCGATCGTCACTGTTACCGGTGTCACGGTGGCGCGCATTGCGGCGGGGCGGTGATCGAAATAGGTTAGTTTGACATGTAACGCCGCGCCGTCCTTCGGATTGAGCGTGACGATTGCATTCCCATACGTCCACCGAGGGAAGTGGGTGGCGCGCTCACCTTCAGCAGGCGCGAAGCCCTGGGCGAGAAGAAACGTGTTTATCTCTGGGTGCTGTTCCTTCCACCAAGCCCCAAACCGGCTTCGGGTGGTCCGCGCCGATACGACGATCGGCGACTGCGACGGGGTGAAGAAGCGGGCCTGCTCGCTCGTGCTGGTGACGATCGGCACATCAAAACTGACCGCAATGGCGAGGACCTGCACGCTTATCCCGATGAGCAGAACGGTTCCCGCTCCCACGCGCGCCGCTGTTTTTGCATACCCCCACCCGGGAAACAGCAGACGGTCCAAGACCGGCAATGCCGGCAGCAGAAGCCATGGGAGGACGATGAGCAGATAGCGCGGACCCCATGACCCATCGCCATGCCAGTATTGCAGCCGGGCATAGAAAAATACGTTGATCGCCGCCGCGCTACATACGGCGCCCCCGTCGCGTGGGAACCGCCGGATAAAAGGGATGCATCCAATCAGGGCGAAAAGTAGCGGCGGTGCGTACCAGATGATCCCCTTTCCGCTGCTGTAGAGGAGTCCATAGAGGCCTGTTTTCAATGGTGTGGTAAAGAGATTTGGATTGTCTCCATAGCCGGTTGTGAAAGGGTTGCCATACAACCAGCGATCATAGAGAAGCAGAGCGGCAGTCGGAAGGACGAATCCGCCGATCCACCACGTACCCCGCCTCAACACGGTCCGCCATCGTTGCCATGCACGAGCATTCCCAGAGAGAGCCATTAATGTCAGATAGAGCGCCAGCACCGGCACGAAGAGGGCCGCGTGAATCTTCACCCAGAACGCCGACGCCAGCACGAACCCTGACCCGGTAAGGAGCAGCGCGCGTTGACGCTCTGTTGGGGCGCTCGTAGCCTGCCGCATGAGAAAGAACGCGAGCAGTACAAGGAATGCCGTGAGCGGTTCGGCGAAGAAGGTCCGGGCCTGAATGAGCGCGAAGGTGGCCATGCCGAAACAGACCGCGAGCGCCACGCCGACCCGTGCCCGGTAGCCGAAGACGAGCGCAAACCGGAAAAGCAGCGCAGCCGTTGCCGCCGTCACAAAGCCATTGAAGGTCAGAACGACGAACCGACTGAGATAGACGGCGTAGGCCGATCCACCGAGGGTGCCGACCGCGCGACCGACCCAATACCAGGGCACTGCGAGGAATGGCTGCCCCGGCCCGTAACTTGTCGGGCGGAGTCCGTGCTTGCTCCGGGCGGTACTCTCCACGATCCCCCAAACCTCGGGCGAAACGAGCGGTTCGCCGTGGAGCGCGATACCGTCCGCCATCTGGTAGAGCGTTTCTTCATCACGCGCGTAGATGTGTCCGCTCCCGAGGAGCAGGAAAAACGCGGCGGCAAAGAGGAAGGCGCTCGCGGTCCACAAGCGGTCGCGTCGGGTTGCCTCATCCGTCAGATTGACGGACGCCGAAGTCACGTCAAACGGCGAATCCTGTTTTTCGATCGGGGACATGGCGCTCCTATCATCATGCGTGATCGGTCACGACCATTTCAGGCGGCGGCCACGAATCATTTTGCGCCGTGGCGAAGCCGACTGCAACCGTGCGGCACGATCCCATTCTCGCCTGGGGAGAACCGAATGACCTGTTGGTGGAATTCTCTTATTAAAAAGAGCAGAAGATTCGTCGTCGCCGTAGGGGGTGTGGATAACGTGGATAACCCGATTTTCGCGGTGGTACAAAGCAAAAACGACGTCCCCAAACCTGTCGAGGAGTTATCCACCTATCCACATCGCCCGTGGATAACCCGCAAATTCGCCGGAATCGTGGGGATGGCGTGCCGTGCTCTCCGCTGCCCATCCACAGCGCGCCGGGCCATCCCCATTTCGCCCCCCCGCTGCCCACGGATTATCCACAATGTCGGCGACTTATCCACCGAAAAGGGCCGGTTATCCCCAGAGGGTGTGGAAAGTCCTGTTCTACGGTTCCCGCATACTCTGGTAGAATAGAAGCGTACGTACTATGCTTTCGCGAGCATGGCTATCTGTAGAACAGGTCATCGAAGTTATCCACCGCGCGAATTATCCACAAATGGTCGGTGCAGATGTGGATAACGCAGGCAGATTGTGGAAAGCGATCCGTGATAGAATATCGGCCACGATTCGGACAAAAAAGGGGGGTACGTTGATGCAACGCGAGACTGATTCTGGACCCGCTTCGCAGCCGCTCGGCTTCCGGACAGAGATGATGAATCGGAAGGATTTGCCCCGCTTTAAGCCGCTGCCAGGCATTGAGATGGAAGTATTTAGCGGCGGTCGGGCGATGATGAACTTCGTGATTATCGCGCCCGGTGGCGTTGTCGGTTGGCATAGCCACCCGCACGAGCAATGTGGCACGGTGATCGCGGGGGAGATCTCTCTGCGCGTCGGCGCGGAGGATGCCGAGCCCTGGGTGCTGCGCGTCGGTGATGTCTACGCGATCGCCCCGAACATACCGCACAGCGCAACGGTCGGCCCGGAGGGTGTGACCGCGCTCGATATTTTCGCGCCGCCGCGTGAGGACTACATCGCGCAAGCGACGGGTGGGCGGAACAGCGCCGAAGGGACGTACCTCGCCGGATCGCCGCCATCATAAGGGAGTAGAGACGAATGGCGGACGGCGGCGTCCCGTCGGCGGCGCGTTGTGGAAAGGTAAGGGGAAGCGGATGTATGAAGTAGGAACGCGAGTGATCGTGATGAGCCGAGGCCGTATCTCGGTGGGCGATATTGTTGGGGTCCATGGTGACGAAGCGCAGCCGGGCTACGATGTGCAGTTCGGCGAGTTCCGTACCGTCACCTACGATACCCGCGCGGTGATCCGCTACACCGCCGGTCGGTTTGACGCGCTCAATAACGCGCTGGATGCAATCTTCGCTGGTTTCCAGTCCGAGGATGGCGCGAAGAAGACAGCCCGAAAGTAACACACGGACGCGTCTCTCTCTTGATGGCGGACATCAACATGCAAGAATCGCAATGCACGAGACGATGTCCGCCGTGTCAACCAAGACTTATCCCCGATGATCGTCCAGGTCGGTCGTGGCTGTGGGGGCCGTTACCGCTGGTGTGCTGAGAGCATGCACGCTAGTACCGGCAGATACGGCGGGTGTGACGGCAGGCGCGCTCGACATACTGAGCGCTGTCGCGGTATTCACTGCCGCAGGCACTGGAGCGGAGACAGCAGGGGGTGCGACGAGAGCCGCAGCAGGTTGCGCCACCCCAGTAGTCGCGACGATCGGTGCGATGGGTGCCGCTACGGGTTGCGTGACCACGGCCATCGTGACCGTCGGTGCGGCAACTTCCTTCGTGCGGAAGGGTGGCCCGACAACGATTAGATTACGACCTGGCGCGATGATCGTGGCATTGCCACTATAGACGCCGGTGGAGAAAGGAAAGCCGAAGAACGAATCGAAACCGAGGCAGGAGAAGTTACCGACCGGACAGCCATTGTTACCGAAGGCGTTCGGGAATGTGCCATCGAAGGTGACATTGCTGTTGATGTACGAGGGGCCAACGAACCCTGCCCCGAAGCCGAAGTCTGGCAAGAACGGGAAGATTCGTTGCCCCGTCGCGGGATTGATATCAATCAGATTCCCGCTCCCATCGGTAACGACCTGGACAAACCCATATCGGTTATCGAAGTACGGAGCAGCGACCGCCGTATTCGATGGGTACCCGCTATTGACGTTCGGGATGGTATACATTGGATAGCCGCTGTTAGTGTTTGGTACACCTGCGCCGGTGGCTGAATTATAGCAAGTGAAATAGTTGATGCAGATCGTGTTGTCATAGGTCGCCGGCGCTGCTGCGCCCACGGAAGCGGGGTGACTGAGGGCGAGAACGAGCGCAATAAGGCCTGCTGCACCGAGGATGAGCCAGCGGAGCAAATGAGCCGTGCGGCGATCCGCATGTGCATGTGCATCAAACGTGGTAACCAGACCGCCATCCGAAGAATGAACCAGCATTGTCTGCCTCCTCAGCGTCCTGCTCGTGCGAGTACATGCCGTACGATTCCGATGCTTTCCATAATACGCGCATTCAACAGAAAGTCTATACATTACGGAACATGGATGAAATATCTGCATCAGATTGTTGTCCGTGGTTCCAAGTCGCATGCTGCGGTAACCGTGATGAGGCCTGCTACAATCGGCGTTCGATCAGCATGACCTGTCGAAGCGGAGGAAATGTATGTCTACCGTCAACTCGCTTGATCGCCTCCTTGAACCCACTGAAGCAACCACGATTATTCGTATGCATACAACCTTGCTCCCGACGGAACGTGTTCGACTGATCGAACTCGCGGGGCGCATTCTCATGGAGGATGTCATCAGCGACGAGGATCAACCGCCTTTCCCCGCCGCAACGATGGATGGCTATGCGGTGATCGCTGACGACACAACCTCCGTGCGGCGCATCGTCGGCGACCAGTTTGCGGGTACTATCGAGGCGTTCCATGTGGAACGGGGCACGGCGGCATATATTACAACTGGCGCACCGTTGCCGCTCGGTGCGGATGCTGTCGTACAGATCGAGCGGATGATAGAGACAGTGGAGGGCGTGCGGATCGGTGAGGTGCCGCGCGCGGGGCAGAATATCCGCCCGGTCGGTAGTGACCTGAGGCGCGGCGACCGTGTTCTGGTAGCAGGAACGGTGCTAACGCCCGCCGCAGTCGGATTGCTCGCTTCACTCGGCAAGACCGATGGATTGGTGACGCGGCGGCCGCGTGTCAGCGTGCTGGCGACGGGGGATGAACTCGTCGAACCGGGAAAGCCGCTCGGGCCGGGGCAAATTCGCGACTCGAACCGCTTTGCGCTCGTCGCCGCCCTTGCGCCGCTCGGCGTGACCGTCTCGTACGCGGGGCTCGCGCCGGATACGGACGATGCCCAGCGCTCCTTTCTGATCGAGCGGATTGCCGATTCTGACGTGGTGATTACCTCCGGCGGCGTCTCGATGGGTCGCAAGGACCTCATTAAGGGCTTGTTCGTCGAACTCGCGACTGTCCATTTCCGCCAAGTACGCATGCGCCCCGGCAAGCCGTTCACCTTCGCGACCGCCGGGCCGCAGGGGAAGACGCTCCTGTTCGGGCTGCCGGGCAATCCTGTCTCCGGTCTCGTCGGCTTTGCGGTCTTTGTTCGTCCCACGCTGCTTGCCATGCAAGGGCATCAGCAGTCAGATCGTCCGCAGGCACGCGTTCGCCTCGCCCACGATCTGACGCCGATTGACCGCATTGACTACCTGCGCGTCGCGCTCCGCCGCGCGGATGACGGCGTGCTGGAAGCGGCCTCGACGGGGCCGCAACAATCATCTCGGCTCGCGTCATTTATCGGCGCGGACGCCCTCGCCATCATACCGCCGCGTGACACGCCCTATGCCGCAGGCGAGATGATAGACGCGCTGCTACTTGGCACGGTCGCGTAAGCATCGTGCTCTATCCCATCGGTCGGAACGATTGTGCCGCGTTCTGCTCGGTTGACATCCTTGCTACAGCGCGGCGACACTTCACTGCGGACGAGACAAGTCGCGAGGAAAATCAGGAGGTCACTGATGGTAACGGATACCAAAAGCGCGCCGCAGTTTTTTCGGGTCGCCGCGCTGACCGACGTGCAACTCCTCCCTACCGTGCCCACTTTGAGGGCGCGTCTGGTCGCTGGCGACCGGCTGATGGCAATGTTCGGGAATGCGGAGCCGAATGCCTCGTTGCCGTTGCATAGTCATCACCACGAGCAGATCACCTACGTTCTCGAAGGCGCGATCCATTTTCAAGTCGGTGGAGAGGAACACGATCTTGGCCCCGGCGAAGGCTTGATGATCCCTGGAGGCGTGACGCACGGTGGCATACGGGTCGGGCCGGAGGGGTGCCGCTTTCTCGAGATCTTCACCCCGCTGCGCGATGAGTACGTCGCCCTGATGCCCGAAGCGAAACAGGACGTATCTGAGGTCTAACGTAGTCGGCATGACTGTCGGGGCTGCTTCGTGCCAATTCAGGCATGGCATACGCCTTGCGCTACCCAGGTACACTGTGGTTTACGGTCAGTCATGGCCTCGCGACCGAGAACCCGCAGAAAGAGGTGCATGGATGGAACGAAGCGACCTGCCCGACAAACTGTTCGCCGAAGACACGTTGTCCTACCCAAATTCCGTGGACGGCGAACAACCAGCTACCGACGATCAACAGATAGCCGCGCGGCACGATGCGAAGCGTGATGCGACGCCGGGCGAACAGTCACCAGATGAAGATATGCCTGCTGTGGAATACCGCGAGGAGGAAGTGCAAATCCCTGGCCCGCTCGAACATACGCCAAGTCCGGCAGACCTCTTTGAACCCGGTGGCGGTAATCCCTCCCCTGGTGCGGACATCGAAGACGAAGCGTCACCGGATCGCGGCAGAACGTAATGCCCTTTCGAACCGTTATTCGATCTGATATGCGGCGACATCGAAAACCATCGGGTTGAGAGTAGCAAGCAATACACTATCGAGCGCTTCGAGTTCTTCTTTTTGCAGGGCGCGATCCGGCACAATGAGGGTCAGTTGTCGCCCATTCGCGCGGCAATAACCGAGTAGGGCCGTGAGCGTATCTAATCCATCACGGCTGCCAAGCGCGTCGGTCGACAGAACAGCATAGATGTAACGGAGCGTATAGACACTGTCATCGTTCGGGTACCAGAACTCGATATCCGGTACGACGCCGCGCCGTACACCAGGCGATGGTAACCCATCTGTATTCGCGCGCAGTTTCGCCTGCGGCCATCTGTCCGCCAGTCCTTCAACAAGCCACCGCACCCATTCCTCGCGCGGCGCATCGCTCGCGGGTATTTCGACGCTTTTGTTGTCGTTGATACTCATATCAGTACAGTCCTTTCCAAGACTCGCTGCTAGTATTCTATCCTGATCGGAAGCGTATTGATCGTGTAATAATGCAACGAGCAAGGTGCGAACAGATGCCAGAATATTTTACTGACGAAGATAAAGAGTGGGCACGTTTGGGACGGGAGCGGCAGGAACGCGTTCGAAAAGAATACGGCACGTTCTTCGCTGAGATTGCGCGAATCCTGTATGAGCATGATTTCCTAGTGCAGGATCAGGAGACCGCTTCGATCATGATCCGATGGCCTCATACGCGGTCGCCAATCACAGGCACATACCAGCCTATCTGTCCGCGTCAAGGGCGCTATTGTCTCTATGGAGTGGTTGGAGTTGCTGCCAATCATGATGCTCGACAGTCTCTTCTGATCAAGCACTAGGACTTGCGACCGCAGGCTGCCCCGAAGACGAGTATGAACTGGAAGCCGGAACAATCATTCCTCGCTTGCACGAGACGAACTCGCCAGGATTATCAAAGAAGAGTTTACTCGGTGATACAGTCTCAAGTCACTCGGCCCGGACGAATGGTTTGCGGAAGTCGCACAGGATGTCTGGGCCGCATGGCAGCGATATACCAAGCAATAATACGGTGCTGTTGCAGACAAGTCATGACAACGTTTATGATCCACACTAGAGGTAACCGAGATGTGTTGGATGATCGCTGAACGGCGCTGGTTCGGCAGGAAACACGCCCAGGGATTCTGGTTGGCCGCGTATCCCCCCATTGTGCCTGGATACGCGGCAGGATAGACGGCACGGCCTCGTTCCATGCGTACACATGGGCGGTCGTGACGTTGCGCTCCTGCCACATCGGAGGAGCATCTCACCGTGCAGCATTCACCCGAAAGCATCGAAGAGGCCATCGCCGCAACTGCCGCTGCGCCGCCCGTCGCGCGCTGGCGGCTCCTGCCATTCATTGCCTTCCAGCTGCTCACCGCCGGGACATTCACATCGTCCATCTGGGTGCTCTGGCTCCTACATCGCGGGTACTCACTCGGGCAGATCGGCATCGCGGAGGCGTGCTACCACATCGCGAAAGTCGCCCTCGAAGTGCCGACGGGCGCCTTCGCGGACACAATTGGGCGGAAGTGGAGTCTCGTCATCTCAGCTATTGCCGTGACGATCGCAGCCGCACTCACCTGGTGGTCGCCGGTCTTCCCAGTTGTCATGGTCGCGCTGCTGATAGATGGCGCATCCGGCTCGTTCCGCTACGGTGCGGATCAGGCATACCTCTTCGACGCGCTGAAGGACGAGGGGCGGTCGCACGGCTTCGTTCGCATCCTCGCCAATGTGCTCGCCGCATCCTATTTCGTCGCCGCGCTGATGAGTTGGGTGGGTGCGTGGCTGTCGGACTGGTCGTATGCATGGCCGTTCAGCCTCAATATCGCAGCAGCGATCATCACCGGCATTCTCGCCGCACTTCTGCCGGAACCCGCGCGCACGACGCAGCACCGGACGCTCGGTGGCGTCGTGCGGACGATGCGCACCGGCATCCGCACAGTGCGCGAGCGTCCGGTACTGCTCCGACTCGTGCTCTTCGCCGCATTCTTCTTCACGGCGCACACGCTGGGGAACATCTATCTGCAATCCGTTCTCAAAGGGCATGGCTTCGCGAACGGCACGATCGGCCTGACGCTCGGCATCTCCGGCATCGTCAGTGCGGCGGCGACGTGGCTCGGTGGGCGGTTGCCGACGGGATGGCGCGCGTGGGCGCCATTCACGCTGCTCGCGGCGGCGACGGCGGTCGGCACGGTCTTTCAGGGGCTGGCATTGGTGCCGCTCGTGCTCGTCGGGCTAGGTATGCGGGAAGTGGCAATCGGTCTCTTCGAACCGCTCTTCTCGACGTGGATGAACGACGAAGCGCCCTCGGAGACGCGCGCGACGATGCTCTCGCTCTCGGAGTTCGGCTTCAGCGTGACGATGGTCTGGTCCTTCCCGCTCACCGGCCTGCTCGCCGACCGCGCGGGCTGGGGCGTCGCGTATGGCGCGGTTGCGGCGGTGCTGATGGTCCTTATCGGCGCGGTGCTGTTGATCGGGAGAAAGATGGTCGTGCGATCATGGGTCTGATGATTCCCTGACGCCTCCCTTTTGCAAACACCGCATCACCGTTGTAGGCGCTTCGGCAGTCGGGAGAGGAGGATTGAACGAGTGAGTATGACGATGTCCTTGTCTCGCGATCACGTCCGCTGGATGCACCTTCGCGCGCAATCGCTCGATCCGCGCTACGCGGATGCGACTGCCGGCGTCGCTCATGTCGTCCGCTCGCTCTGTGGTGTGCAGGCCCAGGAGCCTGCGGCCGCTGACCTCGCGGTGCGCGCTCGCTGTGCCGGGATTGTCGCCGCCGATCTCGAACGCGCGCGCTTGCACGACCGCTCGGTAGTGCGTACGTGGGCCATGCGCGGCACGCTGCACCTCGTCGCCACCGAGGACCTTGCCTGGCTCCTGCCGCTTCTCGGCCCGATCTTCATCGCGGCGAGTATGCGACGGCGCGTTGCCCTCGGGTTGGACGACGATCGCTGCGCCAGCGGCATCCGTGTGATTCGCGACGTACTCGCCGCACAGGGTCCGCTGACGCGGGCCGAACTCGTTGAGCGCCTGACCACTCGCGGCATCCATCTGATCGGCCAGGCGCGTCCGCACCTCATTCGGCGCGCGGCGCTCGAGGGTGTCATCTGCTTCGGGCCGGATCGCGGCGCCGAGCCGACCTACGTTCTCCTCGACGACTGGGTTGACCGTGGGCGCGCCGTGTCGCGGGACGCGGCCCTCGCCGAACTCGCGCGCCGCTATCTCGCCGCCTATGGCCCGGCAGAGGTAGAAGATTTAGCCGCGTGGTCGGGAGTGGCGATGCGCGATGCGCGGCGCGGGTGGGAGTGTATCGCGAACGAACTGATTGCGGTAGCGACCGCCGACCATGCCGCCTGGATGCTCAAGGAGCGCGCGGGTGCCCTCTGGGCAGGATGGCTGGATGAGTCGCCGCCGGTACGCGCGCCAATCGTGCGCCTCCTGCCGCGCTATGATACCTATCTGCTCGGCTATCGGCGCCGAGACGTCATCGTCGCACCGCAGTTCGCCAAGCGCATCAACGCGGGAGGTGGGATACTGCACCCGACGCTACTGGTTGATGGATGCGCGGTTGGGACATGGAGCGGCACGCGGTGCCGAGACGGCTTCGATGTCGTCGTGAAGCCGTTCGACGATCTCGCGCCTGCGGTCCAGCAGGGAATCGAGGCAGAGGTTGCGGACATGGGCAGGTTTCTTGGCCTGAGCACGATGCTACACGTCACAATGTCATCATGAACCCCCCATTTTCCGAAGCGGGATGAGATCGCGCGCGTATTCCCCCTTCACAGCGGATCGTTCGGTGTCATGACGACCGTGAAGTGTTGCGCGGTCGTATCGAAGTTGCGGAGGACGGCGCGTGCTTCGTCGGAGATAACGGCGGTTTCGTACTGTTCGCCAGCGAAAGCGCGGACGGCGTCCAGCGAATCGAAGAGCGTCAGCGTGACGAACTCCGCGCCGTCCGCATCGTCGCGCCGCAGGAGGTACGCGCCCCGGCATCCCGCCACATCGTGTAATTCGGGAAGGACGACATCGCGAAAGACCGCCTCATACCCCGCCGCCTGATCGCCGCTCGTCCAACCACGCCACATTCGCCCGATCTCGCTCGTGGTCATTGCATCTACCACCTTTCCACCTTCCAATATGTTCGCCGACCGCGTGGACTTGGACCTCGTGTGTAGCATCATAGCGGCGCGTCTGCAAATCAATCGAACATTCCATAAAACGTCAAAGAAAGTGAGGACAACGTTGATGGTGTTCCAGCGATGTCAGGTATTCATCTCGTTGCATATTGACATTGTCAGAAAGGCGATATATAGTCCGTGAGAAAAGCGCTGTAAAGGCAGGGCTTATGCGTTCTCGCAGGAAACCCCTCCCCTGACCCCTCCCCCGAGGCGGAGAGGGAAGCCGGAGTGAACCCCCTCCGGGCACCCTCTGGGCAGTATCGGGAAGGGGGCAGGGGCTGGGTCCTTCCCCGCGAAAGACGAGAACGCATAAGCCCTGCTGTACAGGAGGAGCGATGGTATGGATGTGAATATTCTCGATACAATTAACACGCGTGAGCTGGGAAAGCGGTTACAAGAAGCACGCCAGAAGCGCGGGCTGACGCAGGAAGATGCGGCGAAAATCCTTGATGTCGCCCGCACGACGATCACCGCGATTGAGAAGGGTGAACGTCGTCTTAAGGCAAGTGAATTGATCCGCCTCGCGCGCGCCTATGGGCGTCAGGTGAGCGATTTCGTGCGACAACGCCCGGCTATCGAGTCATTGCAGGTACAGTTTCGTGGCCCGGCTTCGCTCTCCCAGGAAGATCGGGAAGCAATCGCGCCGCAGATTGGTGTGTTTGAGGAGTACTGCCGGGATTATCTGGAACTCGAAAACATCGCGGGGTCGCAGCAACTTCGGAAGTACCCTGCCGAATACTCAATTGAAGGATTATCGGTTGAGCAGGCGGCGGAAGCAATCGCGCTCGAAGAGCGAAATCGCCTTGCGTTAGGCGATGGGCCAATCCCGATCTTGCGTGACATCCTTGAACAAGATGTCGGCGTGCGAATCTTCTATCTCTCCCTGCCATCGCAATTCTCCGCCATGTACTTCTACAGCGATCAACTTGGCGGGTGTATCGCCATCAATCGTAATCATCCCGAAGGGAGACGGCGCTGGTCGTTGGCGCATGATTATTTGCACTTCCTGGCACATCGCGATACGTCGAGCGTGTTTGTCGAGGGTGAATATCAGCGCGTTCCCGAGAGCGAACGTATCGCCGACGCGTTTGCGCGATATTTCCTCATGCCAACCAGTGGATTGACGAGAAGATTCAACGATTTGCGCCGGACAAAGCCGACCGTCACGTTCGCAGATCTCTGTACACTCGCCTACTACTACGGCGTCTCTGTCGCTGCCCTTACGCTACGACTCGAAGAAATGCGGCTACTCCCTCTCGGACTCTGGGGCAAGCTCCGGGAAAGCGGTCTGAAAGTCCGTGACGCACAAAACGAATTAGGACTTGAAGCGATTCCAGCACAAGCAGAGCCCCTTCCCGTACGTTACCAGTATCTCGCTCTTGATGCATTTGACCAGGAACTGATCACCGAAGCGCAGTTTGCCCATTTTCTCCACGTTGACCGATTGAAGGCTCGTCGTATCGCGGAGATACTGCGGCAACACGCGAGTGATGTGACGGATACGACGAATATCGAACTCTCTATGGCACAACTGCTCAATTCCTAGGAGGAAGCATTTGACGGCGAATTCTGCTTCCTCGCGGGAGTGCGTGATTCTGGACGCATGCTGCATCATCAATCTCTACTCGACGGGACGAATAGGGGAAATTATCGAGGCATTACCTGAGCAAGTTGCAATCGCTGCCTTCGTCCATGAGCAGGAAACATTACACATTGGTGCGGATCCCCATGATCCCCGTTCGTCAGAAGACGAATTGATTGATCTGCGGCCCTTTATCGAGCGCGGCCTGCTCCTCGTGGTATCTCCCAATTCCGATCAAGAGAACCAAACGTTTGTGACATTTGCTGCCACTGTAGACGATGGTGAGGCTATTACCGGTGCAATTGCGGCGCATCGCAACTGGGCTATCGGAAGTGATGACGGCGGAGCGATTCGATTCTTCCTTTGTTACACCCCACCATTACACATTATCACAACCCCTGATCTCATTAAGTATTGGGTTGACCAGGTGAATCTACCGCCGGATCAGATTCGCGACGTATTACAGAGAGTACGAATGCGAGCGCGTTATGAACCCGGCGGGAAACATCCACTATGCAACTGGTGGCGCGAGCGCGCGTAAGTTCACACAATCGTCCTCGAAGCAAAGCATCAGCCACCACCCGCGTTTCCAATCAATGCACCGGCGGCGAAGACGAGTCCTCCACCGACGACGATCTGAATCACCGAGAGAATGAACTTCGTGCCGAAATACTTTGTGCGGATCAGGGCGATGGCGATCAGTTCGACGCCGACAACGAGATAGGCGACGATCAACGCGACGTGGATGTCCGCGATCAGGAAAGGAAGCGCGTGGCCGACGCCACCGACGAACGTCATGCCGCCGGTGATCGCACCACGACCAATCGGGTGACCGCGCCCGGTCAGCACGCCATCGTCCGAGAGCGCCTCCGCGAAGCCCATGCTGATAGCCGCACCGACTGCCGCCGCGAGACCGACAACCAGCGTTTTCATGGGACTGTGCGTCGCGAAGGCGGCGGCAAAGAGCGGTGCGAGCGTCGAGACTGAGCCGTCCATCAGCCCGACGAGACCAGGCTGGACGACTTTCAGCAGGAACGCATTGTCCTTATCTTCCTGGGTCGTGTCTGTCCTATCCGTCGCAGCGTCGGATGCGGGCAGGGTGGCGGGGTATGCAGCGTCTAAAGATCGCGACGGCATCGTCACACGATCCGGCTGGATGCTGATCCGCCCGACGCGCTGGAGGGCGGTTGTTGGTACAAGATACGGCTTGCCACCAAGCCGTCCGACGGTCTGAAGGTGAGTTCTGCCAACGTGCTGCTCCGTTTCGGGCCGGTGCAAGGCGGGCCGGAGCAGGTTCGCTACCGCCTCGACTCGGTCACGGCTCGTCCGGCGCGGATCGTAGCGGAGCGCGAGCGTGTTATCTTTTTCCATCTCGATGCCGGTGATGCCATCATTGGCGAGCAGAGCATCAAGGACGAGCGCGCCGCAGCGCGGCAACACATCATCAACGGGGATATTCACAGCGTGTGAATCAATCATCATCTGACCTCATGTTTTCCTGCAGGATACGATAGCGCACCTAACAGCGGTACGCCCGAACCGACGTTCGCAATCCCTTCTATTGTGCGTCTTTGTAACGGCAAATGTCAAGATGAGGCAAGCAAAATTAGGTGACAAAAACCTCTTTATTAATTCTCTTTCACGTTCCTCTTTTCAATCCGTAAGAGGAGCAAAACTACTGTGCCTTCTGGTTGCGAAACCCCGCGTAAACGCCTTCGTCATCATGTCAACATATCCCGCTAGCGATCAATGAAGGACGAAAGGAGCGTCCGCTGCAACCGGACGGCAAGGAATACAATGCTCACTGGATGGGGCGGGAGGGGTTACAGCCACTCGTTCGTCGCCGCGACAATCGAACGACGCGATGGATTCTGCGCGCGGCTGCGATGGGGCAATGTTCCGGTGTGAGGATGGCGTTGAGGCAGCGGTACGTCTGATTCATTTCTCCCTTTAAGTTTTGTTACCCGTCATACCGACCAAAGATAAGGCTGGCGTTCATGCCGCCGAAGCCGAAGGAGTTGGAGAGGATGGTGCGGTAGTCGCCCTCGCGCGGGCCTTCAGTGACGTAATCGAGGTCGCAGCCGGGGCCAGGAGTTTCGAGATTGGTTGTGGCGGGAATGCAGCGGTGCATGAGGGCAAGAGCGCAGAGCGCCGCCTCGATCGCGCCGGACGCGCCGAGGGAGTGCGCGGTCATTCCCTTCGTACCGGAGACAGGAATGCGATCAGCATGGTCGCCGAAGACTGCGCGGATGGACTTTGTCTCGATCGCGTCGTTGAGCGGCGTGCTGCTCGCGTGGGCATTGATATAGTCGATCTGCTCCGGTGCGAGATTGGCGGTAGCGAGGGCCTGGCGCATCGCACGGGCAGTGTGGATGCCCTCCGGGTGCGGCGCGGTCATGTGGTGGGCGTCGTTCGTCGTCGCATAGCCAAGCACTTCGCCGTAGATATGCGCGTCACGCGCCACCGCATGCGCCTCCGTCTCCAGCACGAGGACAGCTGCACCTTCGCCCATCACGAAACCGTCGCGTTCGGCGTCGAAGGGGCGTGAGGCGTGCCGCGGATCGTCATTGCGCGTGGACATCGCCTTGATAATCGAGAACGAGCCAAAGATAAGCGGATATAATGGCGCTTCGGAACCGCCAGCGAAGACGACATCGACATAACCGTCTTGCAAGAGCCGCCATGCTTCACCAATCGCTACTGCACCGGAAGCGCAGCCGTTGGCGTTGGAGACCGTCGGACCGGTGATGCCGAGTTCGATCGCGACATTGGACGACGATGCCCCGCCAAAGACTGTGAGGGCAAGGGCGGGATTGACGGCGCGAATGCCCTCATGGACGTACTTTTCGTGCTGCGTCTCCGCGTAGCCGATACCGCCAAGCGCACTACCAATGTAAATCGCCGTCCGCTCGCACAGTTGCGGGTCGAGCGTCAGGTGTGCGTCCTCAACGGCGAGGAGGCTGGCGGCGAGCGAGAATTGCGCGAAGCGGTCCAACCGGTTTTCGCGCCGTTTGTCCATGTACGTGAGCGGGTCGAAGTCGTCAATTTGCCCGGCGACACGAGAGCGAAAGGGCGAGGCATCAAAGCGCGTCAGACAGCGCACCGTGCTCTCGTTGCGCATCGTACCCTCCCAGAGCGCCGCCCGGCCTGTGCCAATCGTCGTCACAGCCCCAATGCCGGTAATGAGGACGCGCGTCCGGTTAGCCACGGGTAGTATCCTCACCCCTGGCCCCTCTCCATCGCCCTGAGATTGGAGCGGGTATGAAGTCCGTCCGGTGATGGAGAGGGGAGGGGAAGGAGATTCGTCGGGAAGGCTGTGGCACTCCATCAACGCCCCATGTATCTGCATTTCTCCCCCTCTCCTTTGCTGACAAGCAAAGGAGAGGGGGCTGGGGGGTAAGGCTCCCCGCTTTTTCTTCCACTATCGCCTTGATACAACGCAGCGTCCGGCGGGCAATAGCATCAACAAAGAACGGGCCAACGATCCGATGCGCGATAAAGTTACCGATCAGCGGCCATTTCAGCGTGAAATCGTGCGTGATTGTGACGCGCGTGGCGTCGCCTTCCGGTTTCAGGAGCCAATACACATCCATTCCCTTCGTGAAGCCGCCGATGTGCAGGAAGTGAAGCCGACCGTTCACTGCGTTGCTCTCCTGAATCGTTTTCCAGCTGACAGGGAGTTTGCCAAGTGGCAGGAGTCGCCACGCCTTCATCGTCGCGATCTTGTGAATCGTGCCATCGGGCTGAATTGCACGCTCCATCAGTATCACCGAGCGATAATGCGGCAGGATCAGCGGCCAATCCTCGATTGCGGCGCCAAGCGCGAAGATCTGTTCTCGTGACCCATACATGACGACGCTGGTTTCGGTATACACTCCATCTTCCCTTCGGTCGAGCGCACCGAGCGATCCCGCTCAGTCCTCAGTCCTCAGTCCTCAGGGACGAAGGAGATTCCATAGATATACGGGTGAGAGCAGCCCGCGTTGCTCCCGCTTCGTGCCGAGATCACCGAGCACGAGTACCAATTGGCGTGCCAGTGCAGGACGCGAACCAAGTCGCGGCGTCACATAGTTCATCAGCGATGGCAGATGGACGAACAACTGCACGAGATAGTTCGCCAGCGTCTTCTCCGCGAAGGCGTGCCGCCGCGCCGCGAGGTACGGACGGAGCATCCTGGCATCCGTCCACCCGGCGCGCAATGCCCGATCCGCCGTCGTGAACGCAAGTTCCGCGCCCCGTAGCGCCTTGTAGACCCCCTCGCCGGTGAACGGGTCAAGGTAGATTGCTGCATCGCCGACGAGCAGCACGCCATCCGCGACCGCCCGTCGCGCGCCCTGCGCCAGCGGCCCAACCCCATGAATCCTGCCGACGCGATGCGCCCCAACGAGCGCCTCCTGTACGGGAGGGAGCGCTGCGATGCACTCCTCGAAGAACTGCTCCATTGGCATGCCGCGCCGCTTCATCGCGCGCATGTCCACGACAAAGGCGACATTCGTCAGCCCGCCGCCGAGGGGCGCAATGCCGCTGTAGCCATGAAAGCCGCGCGGGCCGACGACCATCGCGCCATACTGCTCCAGCGTCGTGACACCTGCGTAATGCGCCACGATACCGACGCGGTGCGGCCAACGGTGCTGCCAACGCGTTGCCGCCATTCCCGCGCCCTTTGCCACGACGGAGTGATGGCCATCCGCGCCGATCACGAGCCGCGCGCGAATCCGCGTCTCACCTGCTTTCGTTTGCACAGTCAGCGTCCGGCCGCCATCTTTGTACGGCCCGATCGCCTTGACGCGCGCGCCCTCGCGTACCTCGACACCCTGCTGTTTCGCCCCGTCGAGAATGACATTGTCGAGCGTCAGGCGCGGGATGGAAAGGGCGTAATGATCGCCGGTGATCGCATGGTAATCTACAGTGTAGTGCGTGCCGTTTGGTGCATAGACACGCATGCCGGAGAGCCGGTGCGGCGGCAACGCCTCAATCGCATCCGCGACGCCAAGCCGCCGCAGAATTGTAATTGTTTGCGGGCTGCTGTACTCACCGCACGGCTTATCGCGCGGGAAGATGGCGCGGTCGAGCAGGAGCGGATCATGCCCGGCCTGCTTGAGGAGGATCGCCGTTGCCGCGCCCGCCGGCCCGCCGCCGACGACGACAACATCGTGTGATTCGACCGCCGCGATCACGAGGCCCGCCGCGCGACGAGCGCCATTCGCCAGAAGAGATGCGACGTGACGGTGATGTTCGTCAGTCCCGCCTCCCGCGCCATCACCGCTAACTCGTCCGGCGTGAAGGCGCGGAGGATAGAAAGCGGCGCGTCGTGGCGGGTAAGGCGGTTCGTCGTCGTCACGTTGCCGAGTAGCCATGCCCCCACATATCCCGGCCATGTACGGACGAGATCGTTGAGGATAGTGCCGCGCCGCGAGACACGTCCCATCTCCGCAAGGACCTGCACCGCCTCCGTGCGCGGGAAGTGATGGAGGGCGAGCGAGCAGACGGCAATATCAAACGCGCCGTCGCGATAGGGGAGGGCGCGTGCGTCGCACGCCTCGATGGTAATTGTTGGCACATCCGCCGTCTCCCGCCGTGCGACCGCCAGCACGTCTTCGCTGACATCTGTCGCCAGCACGCGGAGATCGTAGTCCTGCTGCCTTCCCCAACGCACGAGCGCGCGGGGAATATCGCCGGAACCGGTGGCGATGTCGAGCAGCGTGATCGTTGTTCCACGGGAAACGCCGTCAAGCAGTTCCGGTAGGTGGCGCAGGACAACTGCCGTGCCACCCGCGAAGCGGTTGACGCGCCGGATATCGCGCAGGTTATGCGCGAGCGTCGGCGCGGGGAGCGTACCGGGAGCGTCGAGCAATTCCACTGCGTCGCTATGCGGCGGCACCGGCAGAAGCGGACGCGGGAGAAAGGATGTCCGGGCCATTGCGCGTCGTCCATTCCGTACGGGAACAATCCATGCGGCAGTCCGCCGTGCGCAGGAAAGCGCACGCGAAACGATACCGCATCCTGACGCCCCCGACAATGGCACGAACGCATCTCAACCAATCTACATAGGGTTTATGCGTTCTCGTGTTTCGCGGGGAAGTACCCACCCCCTGCCCCCTCCCGATACTGCCCAGATGGTGCCCGGAGGGGGTTTACTCCAGCTTCCCTCTCCGCCTCGGGGAGGGGTTTCCCGCGAGAACGCATAAGCTCTGTCTGCGGTGTAGATAGTATAACGCAGAGAGACCGATGCTCGAAAGGAGAAGATTATGCTTCGCTGGCAGCGCCTGCCGCTCATCGTTGCCCTTCCATTCGTGCTGGCGTCGTGTACCTCTGCATCGAATGAACGTGCGGGCAGCCAGGCATCGGCGGTACCGATAGCGACCACCGCTCCGACGGTCGCGCCCGGCATCGCACCTGTCGTGACTACGCCAGAGGTCGTCGCAGCGGTTCCACCCGCGTCATGTCCCTTGACACAGCCCCGAACCCGCCCTTCATTCCACCATCGCCGTATCCGCCGACGCCGCCACCGCTCTACACGGGCGAGTTCTGGTCGGGCACGGAGATGTTATGGACGATGTTGCGTGCGGATGGGACATGGCAAAAGTTGCCATACCATGATGGGGTGTATATACAGAAGGTCTTCTGGTGGCGGCGCGGCTATGAACCGCAAACCGAACCGGTGCCGAATCTGACCGTCACGGGTCGGCGACTCGCCGCCCCCGCGCCGCCCATGGGAGCATCCAGAGCGACCAACGGCTCTCGCGGCGACATCGGATCATTCATGGTCATCGGCGTTGACATCTCGACGCTTGGCTGCTGGGAGATCACCGGTCAGAGCGCGGGGGCAATCCTGCGCTTCGTCGTCTGGATCGCACCCTGATGGCTCCGGCATTGCGCCCCTTCCTTCGGAGGAAGGGGTTGGGAGTTACGGCTACTCCGCGAGGATGCCGGACATCAGATCGAGATCGAGTTCGGGGTAGAGCGGATGGCGGGTGAGTAATTGCTGGACAGCATTGCGCGCGTCGCTCGCGACCGCGTGATCGAGGTCGTATTTCGCTTTACTCGTTTGGCCTGCCTGCCTGCCGGTCGCGATGGTCGCAGGCGATGTGCCGGTCAGGACGCGTGCCATGATGCGGGCGATCTCGCGCATCTCCGTCTCGTCCATGCCGAGCGTTGTCACGCCGGGGGTGCCGACGCGCAAGCCACTCGTGTACCACGGGCCGTTCGGGTCTATCGGGAAAATCGCGTTGCGGTTGAGCGTGATGCCGCCCTCGCGCAGCGCGCTCTCCGCCTGCCGTCCGGTGAGGCCGTAGGTCTTCGCCACGTCAATCAGCATCAGGTGGTTGTCCGTGCCGCCGGTGACGACCGCCATCCCCTCCGCGACGCAGCCCGCCGCGAGGGCGCGGGCATTGTCTACAATCTTGTGCGCGTACATCTGGAATTCTGGCGTCGAGGCTTCTTTCAGGGCGACGACCTTCGCCGCCATCACATGCGGCAGCGGCCCGCCGAGGACCATCGGGCACCCCTTGTCTACCCAGGGCGCGTATTCTTCCGTGCAGAGGATCAGGCCACCGCGCGGCCCGCGCAACGTCTTGTGCGTCGTGGAGGTGACGACGTGCGCATGCGCCACCGGGTTGTAGTCGCCAGTGAAGACCTTGCCCGCCACAAGCCCCGCGAAGTGCGCCATGTCCACCATGAAGACCGCGCCAACTTCGTCCGCCATCTCGCGCATTTTGGCAAAGTTAATCAGGCGCGGGTAGGCGCTGTACCCTGCGAGGAGGATCGTCGGTTTGACTTCACGGATTTGCGCGTGCATCTGGTCGAGATCGAGCAGTTTCGTCTCTAGGTTCACCTTATAGGGCGAAACATCGAACAACTGGCTGGAGATATTGTGCCGGTAGCCATGTGTCAGGTGACCGCCGGAGTAGTAATCGAGCGCCATGATGCGCTGGCCGTGCATCGCCGCGCGTACCTTCTCCCAATCGTCGTGGGAGAGTTTGGAGGCGTCCTCCTGCCCGATCTCGGCGAGCAGCGGCGCCTCGA
>JAABUZ0100004048.1_pt1 | contig 20719 bp, 22 predicted proteins | sample 5562091 | NCBI WGS metagenome assembly JAABUZ01 (sample SAMN12813069, study PRJNA571459) | rock metagenome | isolation source: Antarctica rocks | place: Antarctica: Victoria Land, Linnaeus Terrace sud | collected 2015-12-21 | reverse complement strand
TCATCGACGAGGGCTTCGGCAGCCTCGACCCGGACAGCCTGGACCAGGTGATGACCGTCCTGGACGACCTCCGCAGTGGCGGCCGGCTCGTCGGCCTGGTCAGCCACGTGGCGGACCTCCGGCAGCGGGTGTCGGCCCAGGTTCAGGTGCGCAAGGGCCGATCCGGCAGCGACGTCGTCGTCCACGGCGTCTGACGGATTCGGGCCGAGTGCGCCCGGCGGCCCAACGGCGCTGTGGTCAGCGGTCGCTGCGGCGCCAGGAGCGGTCGAGTCCCGGCGCGAGGGCGTCCCAGCCGGGCGACGTCGCGGTGGCGGTGATGGTGGCGGCATCGAGGTCGTCGCTCCAGAGCACCTGTTCCACGAGGGCGTAGAGGCCTGCCTGCGGCTCCCGCATCCCCGGCAGCAGCAGCACGCCCGTAGAGACGAGGTCACCCAGCCGCGGCACACCGACGTCGCGCCCCGAGCAGCGCCGGCGATAGACCGCTGCGGCCCCGGAGTCCAGATCGGTCACCACCAGCTTGATCGTCACGACCACGGAGGGCAGCCTCGCACGGCGACCGCCGCGCCCGCGCCCGCAGCCCGCGTCCGCGGCGTGCAACGTCACCGGTGTCGCAGCGTGACGGGTCCCGCGCTTCCACGGCACCGGTGATCTCCCCGCTCGCTGGACCAAGGTCACCGGTGTCGTGGGGCGATGTCAGAGCCCACCCTCGCGCACCGGTGATCTCGCAACCTTGATCACCGGTGGACGGGGGGCGTGGTGCCGGTCACAGAGTGGGGGATCCCGGTCATCACACCGGTGCCGGCGCACGATCCTGGCAGCGAGGCACCGTACGCCGCCCTGCTCCCGGTCCTCGCGCTCGCCGGGCTCGCCGGCGGGGTCGCATTGCACGGCCGCCGCCGGCGTCCGGTCGAGGCGGCGCGCGCCGTCCGGTAACCTCGGGGACTGTCGTGCGGTGCTTCCGCCTGACCAGCTGCAGGACCACCGCCCGCTCGAGACCGTAGAAGCCTGTGAGAGAGAGCCCTCCCGTGCGCACCTTCACGCCGAAGCCCGCCGACATCCAGCGCAGCTGGCACGTCATCGACGCCACCGACGTGGTGCTCGGCCGGCTGGCAACGCACGTCGCCACCCTCCTGCGCGGCAAGCACAAGCCTTACTACGCGCCGCACCTGGACACCGGCGACTTCGTGGTGGTCATCAACGCCGGGAAGATCGCGATGACGGGCAACAAGCGGGCCCAGTCGACCGTCTACACCCACTCGGGCTTCCCGGGGGGTCTCAAGCGCCGCTCCTACGACGACGTGCTCAACTCCCGGCCGGAGCGCATTATCGAGAAGGCTGTGAAGGGCATGGTGCCGCACAACACCTTGGGCCGGCAGGTCATGAGCAAGCTGAAGATCTACGCCGGCCCGGAGCACCCGCATCAGGCGCAGGCGCCGCAGCCTTACACCATCACCCAGGTCGCGCAGTAGGCCCTGGCAAGAGCGAGACTCGACGAGGAGACGGCACACCCACGATGGCGATCATCACCGACCCGAACGGCGCGACCCGCGCGACCGGCCGCCGCAAGGAGGCCGTGGTGCGCGTGCGCATCGTCGCCGGCACCGGCCAGTGGAAGCTCAACGACCGCACCCTGGAGGAGTACTTCCCCAACAAGGTGCACCAGCAGATGGTCCGGGAGCCCTTTGTCACCCTTGAGCGCGACGATGCCTACGACGTGGTCGCCACCCTGCAGGGTGGCGGCATCTCCGGCCAGGCCGGTGCGCTGCGGCTGGGGATCAGCCGGGCGCTGACGGTGGCCGTCGACGAGAGCCGCCCCGCCCTCAAGGCGGCCGGCTTCCTGACCCGCGACTCCCGCATCAAGGAGCGCAAGAAGTACGGCCTGAAGAAGGCCCGCAAGGCCCCGCAGTACTCCAAGCGGTAGTGGCGGTCCCGCCGGGGCGACTGTTCGGCACCGACGGCATCCGCGGCCTCGCCGGCGTCGAGCTCACCCCCGAGCTCGCGCTGGCGCTGGGTGCCGCCTTGGCGGCGGAGCTCGTCGACAGCGCCGACAGTGCCGACGCCGCCGACCTGGCCGAACCGGCCGGTGGCGCCGAGCGTCCGCGGGTGGCGGTGGGCGCCGACCCGCGCCCCTCGTCGCCCTATCTCGAAGCGGCCGTCGTGGCCGGCCTGGCCGCCGGCGGCGTCGACGTGCTGCGGCTCGGGGTCGTGCCCACGCCGACTGTCGCCTGGGTGCTGGCCCGGGGCGACGCCGACGCCGGCGTAATGATCAGCGCCAGCCACAACCCGGCGCAGGACAACGGGCTCAAGGTCTTCGGTCGCGGGGGCTTCAAGCTCCCCGACGAGGTCGAGGACCACCTGGAGAGTCGGCTGCACGCCGGCCCGGCAGCGCGCCGCGCCGGCGTGGGCCTGCTGCGCGACCGCGCCGATCTGCTCGCGTCCTACGCCGACGGCCTGCTCGCCACCCTGCCGCACCGGCTGGACGGGCTGCGGCTCGTGGTGGATTCCGCCCACGGGTCGGCGGCCGGGGTGGCGCCTGAGGTCTACCGCCGGGCGGGGGCGGTCGTGACGTCGATCGGCACCGGCGACGGGGCGATCAACGACGGGGTGGGGGCGACCCACCTCGACGCCCTGCGCGCCGCGGTGGTCGCCGCCGGCGCCGACGCCGGCATCGCCCACGACGGTGACGCCGACCGCTGCCTGGCCGTGGCGGCCGACGGCAGCGTCGTCGACGGCGACAGCGTGCTCGCCCTCCTCGCGTTCGCCGGTAGCCACCAGGCCGTCGTGACCACGGTGATGGCCAACCTCGGCTTCCACCACGCCATGCGCGACGCCGGCGTCCGGGTGGTCACGACGCCGGTCGGCGACCGCCACGTGCTGGCCGCGATGCGCGCCCAGGGTGTGCGGCTGGGCGGTGAGCAGAGCGGGCATGTCGTCCTGCTCGACCACGCCACCACCGGCGACGGACTGCTGACCGCATTGCACCTGCTCGCCGAGGTGGCCAGGTCGGGGCGCCCCCTGGGCGAGCTCGCGGCGGTCGTGCGCAGGCTTCCCCAGGTTCTGCTGGGCTGCCGGGTCACCGACCCGCGGGGGACCGCGAGCGCCCCGTCGGTGCTCGCCGCCGTCGCCGCCGCCGAGGTCGAGCTCGCCGATACGGGCCGCGTGCTGGTGCGGGCCAGCGGCACCGAGCCCCTGGTGCGGGTGATGGTCGAGGCGCCCACCGACGCGCAGGCCGGCGCGGTGGCGGAGCGGATCGCCGCCGCCGTTCGCGCCGCCTGAGGCGCGGCTGCTAGCGCTAGCGCTCGGTCAGGCTTCGTTCGCAGCTGTCGGACACGAGCACTAGCTGCCCGCCCGACGCTCCGCGTACTGAGCCCTTCCCAGCCCGCTTGCAGGTGCTCCGCCTCGCGGAGCACCTGCAAGCGGGTCTGGACCTGGTGTCGCGTCCGGCCGCCCTGCCCTCGTGATCGTCTCGGATCGCTGCTGACGGTGCACAGGACCGGCTCGGTGCGTAAACGATCCAAGCCGGGGCACTAGTTCACAGCGAGGCTCGCGTCGTCGACGACGAAGCTGGTCGCCAGCGAGGAGTCCTCGGTGCCGGTGAGGCGCAGCGTCACGGTCTGCCCGGCGTAGGCGGCCAGGCTGGCCGTGCGCTGGGTGAAGCCGGTGGTGGCGTTGGCGTTGCTGTAGGTGGCGAGGGTGGTGAGGACACTGCCCGCGGAGTTGAGCACCTGCACCGACAGCTTGTCGTAGGCCGTGCTGCCCGACTCCCTGGTGTCGATGTGCAGGAAGTACGACAGCGCGGCGGTGCGGCAGCCGGCTGGGATGCTCACCGACTGGGCGAGCGTGTCGGTGTGGGCACTGCCGTAGCCGTCGAGCCAGGCCTTCCAGGCACCCGCGTGGGCGGCCTCACCCGTGCTGTTGGTGACCACGCCCGAGCTCGCCGTCCAGGGGGCGGCCGTCCCGGTCTCGAAGCCGCCGTTGCCGAGCAGCTGGGCCGCGGTGCAGCTCGGCGTGGGCGTCGGCGTCGGAGTGGGCGTCGGCGTCGGCGTCGGCGTCGGAGTGGGCGTCGGCGTCGGTGTGGGCGTCGGCGTCGGCGTGCCGCCACCGCCGGTGGAGGAGGAGGAGAAGGCGGCGGTGCCGTTGGGCGTGCCGAGGCCGGTGGGGCCGTCGTAACCGGACTTGCCGGTGCACAGGTAGCTGCCGCCACAGCTGCCGTTGCTGCCGCTGGTCACGTCGTTGAGCGACGAGGGGTGCGCGTAGGGGTAGCCGTTGGCCTGGGTGCCGCCCGCCGGGGTGCCGGCGAGGGCGTAGACGCCGGCGACGATCGGCGAGGCCGCGCTGGTGCCGCCGAAGACGAGCCAGCCGCTCTGGCCGGAGTTGGCGGTCGTGTCGTAGACGGCGACACCGGTCTGCGGGTCGGCCACGGCGGAGACGTCGGCGACGGTCCGGCGGGTGCAGCTGGCGTCGGTCTGGAACGCCGGCTTGGTGACGTACGCCGAACAGCCGCTGCCGGCACCGGACCAGGCGGCCTCGGTCCAGCCGCGCGTCGTGCCGGCCGCCCGGGTCAGCGAGGTGCCGCCGACCGAGGTGACGTAGCGGGACGCGGCGGGGAACTCCACGCCGTAGCCGCTGTCGCCGGAGCTGACGGTGATCGCGATGCCGGGGTGGTTATAGTAGGTGCTCTCGCTGGAGGTCTCGCCGCTGGACTCCGACCCGCCGTAGCTGTTGCTGACGGCGATTGCGCCCAACCGCACGGCCGTGTTGACGCTCGCCCCGAGGTCGGCCAGCGAGGAGCTGTTGGCCTCGACCAGTAGGATCTTGCAGCTCGGGCAGGCCGCCGAGACCATGTCGAGGTCCAACGCGATCTCCTGGCCCCAGCCGCTGTCGGCCGCCGGGAGCGTGGCGGTGCCCGCCTGGCCGACCTTGCGGAAGCACCCGGAGGCCGCGGTGCAGGCCGGCAGGTTGTACGTCGACCGGTAGGCGGCCAGGTCGCTGTCCGCGGTCGGCAGGTCGTAGGCGTCGACGATCGCCACCGTTCGGCCGGCGGCGTTCGCCCCGGCCAGGGCGTAGGCGGACTGGATGTCAGCGGGTCCGTAGCCGGCCGGGGTCGCGCCAGCGGCGTTCGGCGCCACCCCCGAGCTGTCGGTCTGCACGACGGCGTCACAGTGGGCGTGACCCGGCTGGGGCGTCCCGCACACCTTGGCGGTGGCGTGGTGGCCCCCGGCCGAGGCGGCCGGCATCATCGGCATGGCCGGCCCCGCCGCGGCGGCGCCGTCACCGGCCAGCGCCGCGCCGGCCGTGCCGACCCCCGCCAGCGCAAGCGCGAGCAGTGCCGTCGCCACCCTCCTCCGGGCCCGCGCCCGCGTGCGGAGGCCAGAGGTGACGGCAGGGTGGCGCGGTGCCCGCATGGGGTCTCCAGAGGTCCAGAACTGAGGCGGCAACACCGGGTCGTCCCGGCCGGCTGCGCGACTACACCGTGTGATCACGGTGCCGGTCAAGACGGACGACCAGCTTCTACGGGGAACCCGCACTCGGCCGCGGCGCTGGCCGGGCGCGGGGAGGTCCGTCGTACCCTCGCCCGGTGTGCGGCATCGTGGGCTATGTCGGCGCCCGGCCGGCCCTCGAGGTGGTGGTGGAGGGGCTGCGGCGCCAGGAGTACCGCGGCTACGACTCGGCCGGCGTCGCCGTGCTCGACGGCGGCGCCGCGGGGGGGCCACGGCTGGCCGTGCACCGCAAGGCCGGCAAGCTGGTCAACCTGGAGAAGGAGCTGGCCACGGTCGGGCCGGTCCCGGGCAGCACCGGCATCGGGCACACCAGATGGGCGACGCACGGCGCGCCGACCGACCGCAACGCCCACCCCCACCTGGCCGGTGCAGGCGCGCTGGCCCTCGTGCACAACGGCATCATCGAGAACCACCTCCTGCTGCGGGCCGGCCTGGAGGCCCGCGGCGTTGAGCTGAGCAGTGAGACCGACACCGAGGTGGTCGCCCACCTGCTGGCCGAGGCCTACGCGGGGTCGGCCGATGGCGATGCCGAGGCTGGCGGGGACCTGGCGCAGGCCATGCGCGTGGTCTGTCGGCGGCTGGAGGGGGCCTTCACCCTTGTTGCCGTGCACCGGGACCACCCCGACCGGGTGGTGGCGGCCCGCCGCAACAGCCCGCTCGTGGTGGGCCTCGGCGACGGGGAGACCTTCGTCGGCAGCGACGTCGCCGTGTTCATCGAGCACACCCGCCGGGCGCTGGAGGTCGGCCAGGACCAGGTCGTGCAGATCACCGCGGACGCGGTGGAGATCACCGACTACTCGGGTACGCCGGTGCGGCCGCGGGAGTTCCACGTGGACTGGGACGCCGAGGCCGCGGAGAAGGGCGGCTACCCGACGTTCATGCACAAGGAGATCGACGAGCAGCCCGGCGCGCTCGCGGCCGTGCTGGGCGGCCGGCTCGGGCCCTCCGGCGCGGTGGCGCTGGACGAGCTGCGGATCAGCGACACCGAGATCCGCAACGTGGACAAGGTCTTCATCGTCGCGTGCGGGACCAGCTTCCACGCGGCAATGATCGCCAAGTACGCCATCGAGCACTGGTGCCGGATCCCGTGCGAGGTCGACATGGCCAGCGAGTTCCGCTACCGCGACCCGGTGCTCGACCGGGACACCCTGGTGATAGCGATCAGCCAGAGCGGCGAGACCGCGGACGTCCTACGGGCCGTCGAGCACGCCAGGGAGCAGAAGGCCCGGGTGCTGGCGATCTCCAACACGGTGGGCTCCACGCTGGCCAGGGAGAGCGACGCGGTGCTCTACACCCGGGCGGGCCCCGAGGTGTGCGTGGCCTCCACCAAGACCTTCCTCACCCAGATCGCCGCGACCTATCTCGTCGCGCTCTACCTCGCCGGCGTCCGCGGGGTGATGCTGCCGGACGAGGTGGAAGCGGTAGTGCTGCAGATGCAGGCGCTGCCGGACCACATCGCCCGGGTCCTGGGCGATCTCGGGCCGGTCCGCGCGGCCGCCCGGCGGCTGGTGGCCGACGGCGTCGAGCAGGTGCTCTTCCTCGGCCGGCACGTCTGCTACCCCATGGCGCTGGAGGGCGCGCTGAAGCTGATGGAGCTGTCCTACCTCCCGGCGCAGGGGTTCGCCGCCGGCGAGCTCAAGCACGGGCCGATCGCCCGCATCGGCGAGGGCACGCCGGTGGTGGTGATCGCGCTGGAGCGCGACCGGCTCTACGACAAGGTGCTGTCCAACGTCGCCGAGGTGCGCGCCCGCGGCGCCCGGGTGATCGCGGTCGCCGACGAGCACGACACCCGGATCGGTGCGTACGCCGACACCGTGCTGCGCGTCCCCCGCACCGCGGTGCTCTTGTCCCCGCTGGTGACCGCGGTGCCGCTGCAGGTGCTGGCCTGCGAGATGGCGCTGGCGCTGGGACTCGACCCCGACCAGCCGCGCAACCTGGCCAAGTCCGTCACGGTGGAGTAGGTGCCGGGCGTGCTGGGCGTCGGGATCGACGTCTGCTCGGTGGACCGGATGGCGCGGGCGCTCGCGCGCACGCCATCGCTGGGCACCCGGCTGTTCACGCCGGGGGAGCTGGCGGTGGAGCGGCCGGAGCGGCTGGCGGCCCGCTACGCCGCCAAGGAGGCGGTGGCCAAAGCGCTGGGCAGCCCCTGGGCCGGTGGGTGGCACGACGTCGAGGTGGTCCTCGGGGTCGGGGGGGCGCCGTCGCTGGTGGTGCGCGGCGGGGTGCTGGCGGCGGGGCAGTCCCTCGGGGTGGCGAACTGGCACGTGTCGCTGTCCCACGACGCCGGGATCGCGACCGCGGTCGTGGTGCTCTCCTCCTGACCTGTTCTGGTCCGGTGCCACCCTGGGAGGCATGAGCGCCGAGTCCATCCGCAGCCTGACCTTTGAGGAGTTCCTCGCCGAGGAGCAGCGCGGCGATGTGCGGCACGAGTTCGTGTCCGGTCGGGTCTACGCGATGAGCGGCGCCACGGAGCGCCACGACCTGCTGGCCGGCCGTGTCTTCGACGCCTTCGCCGTGCAGGCGCGTGCTAGGGGTTGCTACAGGGGGGTCGCCGGTTCCTCTCCAACCGGCTGGTGCGGCTCGAGGGACAGGGTTACTACCCCGACGTGCTGGTGGTCTGCGGCCCCAGCGGCGAGGTGCACAACGAGACCGACGTGACCGTCGTCGTGGAGGTGCTCTCCCCCAGCACGGAGGGGTATGACCGCCGGGAGAAGGCATTGGCCTACGGCCGGGCCCCCGGCTTCGAGGTGCTGGTGCTGCTCGACCCGGAGCGCCGCCGGGCCGAGGTGGGCCGCCGCGGGCCCACCGCCAGCACCTGACCGGCCAGCGGGTGGCCCGGCGGGCAGCGGGGAGGCTCATCGCATGTTCAGAGTCGCCAGCGTGGCCGAGGTGCGGGAGGCCGACGCACGGGCGTCGGCATCGGTGGGCGAGGCGGTGCTGATCGCTCGAGCGGCGGCAGCGGTGGCGAGGACGGCGGGTGCTCTGCTCGGCCGGGTGGGCGGCAGGGTGTACGGCGCCCGGGTGACCGTGCTCGCCGGCAGCGGGCACAACGGCGTGGATGCGATCCGGGCCGGGGTGCTGCTCGCCCGGCGGGGCGCGCAGGTGACGGTGGTCCGCTCCAGCGACCGGCCCACCGACACGCTGGGGGAGCAGGCCTACGCCGACCTCCGGGCCGCCGGGGGGCGCACGGCGAGCGGGCTGCCGGCGACCGGGCTGACGACGAGCGTGGATCTGGTCCTGGACGGGATGGTCGGCGTGGGGGCGAGCGGCGGACTGCGCGGGCGTGCCGCCGAGCTGGCGGGGGCCGTCGCCGGCCTGCCGACGCTGGCCGTCGACCTGCCGAGCGGGGTGGACGCCGACACCGGCGCGGTCGGCGCCGGGGGGGCGGTCCGCGCGGATGTGACGGTGACCTTCGGCGCGCGCAAACCCGGGCTGCTGCTCGGCGCCGGGACCACGCACGCCGGGACGGTCGAGGTCGCCGACGTCGGGCTGGGCCTGGCCGGAGCGCCCGGGGCGCTGGGGGCGCTGACCGACGCCGACGTCGACACCCTGCTGCCGGTGCCGCCCGACGGCGCCGACAAGTACAGCCGGGGGGTGGTCGGGCTGCTGACGGGCAGCCCGCGGTATCCGGGCGCTGGGGTGCTCTCCACCGGCGGCGCCGTGCGGGGCGGAGCGGGCTACGTCCGCTACCTGGGCGGCGCGCCCGACGCCGTCCGCGAGCGGTTCCCCACCGCGGTCGTGGGCGGCGGGCGTTGCGACGCCCACGTCGCGGGCAGCGGAGCGGGCACCGACGAGGCCGCGCGGGACCGCGTGCGGGAGCTGCTCGCCGGCGACGCCCCGCTCGTGCTGGACGCCGACGGGCTGGCCGTGGGGGCCGACGCCCTGCGCGGGCGGCGCGCGCCGACGTTGATCACGCCGCACGCGGGGGAGTTCCGCCGGCTCACCGGGGTCGACCCCGCCGGCGACCCGCTGGGCAGCGCGCTGGCCGCCGCGCGCGACCTCGGGGTGACGGTGCTGCTCAAGGGCGGCGTCACCGTGGTCGCGGCCCCCGACGGGACAGCGCGGATCAACCTCACCGGCTGCCCCTGGCTGTCCACGGCCGGCACCGGGGACGTGCTCTCCGGCGCCTGCGGGGCCATCCTCGCGGCGTTGGTCAAGCGCGGCCACGACCCGGCAACGGTCGCCCGCGACGCGGGCGCCGCGGCCGCGCATCTGCACGGTCGGGCGGGATGGCTGGCCAGCGAGGGTGCGCCGCTCGCGGCCGACTCGCTGCTCGACGTCTGGGCAGATGCGGTGCGGTCCGTACGATCGCAGGCGTGAGCCAGCCGCTGCGGGCCGCCGCGGTCATCGACGCCGGCGCGATCACCGCCTCCACGCTCACCCTCGTCGAGCGGGCCGGGGCCGCCGCGGTGATGGCGGTGGTGAAGGCCGACGGTTACGGCCACGGGCTGCTGCCGGCCGCCCGCGCCGCGCTGGCCGGCGGCGCGACCTGGCTCGGCACGGCCACCCTGGACGAGGCCCTCGCCGTGCGGGCTGCTGGCATTGAGGTGCCGGTGCTGAGCTGGCTGGCGGTGCCGGGCGAGCCGCTCGCCGACGGCGTCCGAGCCGGCGTCGACCTGTCGGCAAGCGCCCCCTGGGCGGTGGAGGAGGCGGTGGCGGCGGCGCGCGAGGCCGGCCGCCCCGCCCGGCTGCACCTCAAGGTCGACACCGGCCTGTCCCGCGGGGGCGCCCGCCCGGCCAGCCCGGCACCGGGTGAGAACGGCGGCCTCGCCGACGCCGGCGACTGGGGCGAGCTGCTCGACGCCGCGGCCAAGGCGGCCGCCGGCGGGGAGGTCGAGGTCGCCGGCGTCTGGACCCACCTCGTGCACGCCGACAGCCCCACCCACCCGACCACCGACGCGCAGCTCCGCGTCTTCCGCGCCGCCGCCGAGGAGGCCGAGCGCCGGGGGCTGACCGGCTTCCTGCGCCACGCCGCCAACTCCGCCGCCACCCTCACCCGCCCGGACGCCCACTTCGACCTGGTCCGCCCCGGGATCGCGGTCTACGGCCTGTCGCCACTGCCCGGCGTTGCCACCGCCGCGGAGCTCGGGCTGCGGCCGGCGATGACGCTGGTCGCCCGGGTGGCGCTGGTCAAGCGGGTCCCGGCCGGCACTGGCGTCTCCTACGGTCACCGGCACACCACCGGCACCGGCACCACCACCGCGCTGGTGCCGCTGGGCTACGCCGACGGGGTGCCTCGCGCGGGCACCAACACCCTGGAGGTCCTGGTGGGTGGGCGCCGGCGCCGGGTGGCCGGCACGGTGTGCATGGACCAGTTCGTCGTCGAGGTCGGCGACGACCGGGTCGAGGCCGGCGACGAGGTGCTGCTGTTCGGGCCGGGTGACCGCGGCGAGCCGACGGCCGAGGACTGGGCCCGACTGCTGGGCACCATCAGCTACGAGGTGGTGACCCGGGTGGGCGCCAGGGTGCCGCGCGTCGTCGTGCCCACGCCGTGAGCTACGTCGTGAGCCGCGCGCGCGGGCTTGCCCTGGCGGGCGGGCTCGCCGGCGCCGTGGCCCTCGGTGTCGCCGGCGGGCTCACGGCCGAGCGCCGCACCATGCGCGGCCCCCGCTCGCGCCCGGACCCGACGGCCAGGGAGCTGGCCAGCGCGACCCAGGCGCAGCGGTCCAGCACCGTGCGTTCCGACGACGGCGTCGAGCTGCTGGTGGAGGAGGTCGGGCCGGCGGATGCCCCGCTGACCGTGGTCTTCTGCCACGGCTACACCCTGGAGATGGCCTGCTGGCACTTCCAGCGCCGCGATCTGGGCGACCTCGGGCGGCTGGTCTTCTGGGATCAGCGCTCGCACGGGCGCAGCGGTCCCAGCGCCGCCGAGCGCTGCACGATCGACCAGCTGGGCAGCGACCTCGAGCGGGTCCTGGACGCGTGCGCCCCGACCGGCCCGGTGGTGCTCGTCGGCCACTCGATGGGCGGCATGACCGTGATGGCGCTCGCCGACCGCCGGCCGGACCTGTTCGCCGACGGCGGCCGGGTCGTGGGCACCGCACTTATCTCGACCTCCAGCGGCCAACTGGCGCAGGCCACCCTGGGCGTGCCGGCGTTCCTCGGGGGCTTCCTCACGAAGGTCAACCCCAGGGTCTTCATCGGGGTCGGCCACCGCGCCAGGTTCGTGGACCGCGGGCGGCTGCGGGGCCGCGGCAGCGACCTGTCGTGGAGCCTCTCGCGACGCTTCTCCTTCGGCCGGCACAGCGACGTCAGCCCGGGCGTGGTGGACCTGATGGAGCGCATGGTGGCGGCGACGCCGGTGGAGGTGATGGCGGCGTTCCTCCCGGCGTTCCTGTCCCACGACAAGCTCGCCGCCCTCGCCGCGCTCACGAGCACGAGCGTGCTCGTGCTCGTCGGCGACGAGGACCTGCTCACCCCGGTCCGGCACAGCCAGGCCATCGCCGACGCGCTGCCCGACGCGGAGCTCGTCGTGCTCCCCGGCGCGGGGCACATGGTGATCCTGGAGCGGCCGCAGCTGGTCAACCTCTATCTGCGGGCGCTGGTCTCCCGGGCGCTCGTCCGGGTCGCCGACGCCGCATGAGCTGGACGGCATGAGGGGCCCGGCGCCGGACGTGGTCGCCACCGCGGCGCTGGTGCGGGCCGAGGCGGTGGGCAGCGCCGACTGGGCCGACCTCGCGGACCGCGCCAGCCGCTGCACTGCCTGTCCCGAGCTCGCCGCCAGCCGCATCCACGTCGTCGTCGGCGAGGCACCCCCCGGGGCGCGGGTGCTGCTGCTCGGCGAGGCGCCGGGTGCCCAGGAGGACGAGACCGGCCGGCCCTTCGTCGGCAAGGCCGGTCGGCTGCTGGACCGCCTCCTCGACGACGTCGGCCTTGCGAGGGCGGAGGTGGCGGTCGTCAACGTGCTCAAGTGCCGGCCTCCCGCCAATCGGGCACCGACCCGCGACGAGGGAACCCGCTGCCGCGGCTGGCTGGACCGCCAGCTCGCCCTGGCCGACCCGTGCGTGGTCGTGGCGATGGGGCTGTCCGCGGTGACGGCGCTGCTGGGCCGCGTCGGGACGCTGGCCGCGGCCCGCGCCGTGGGAGTGCACGAGCTCGACGGCCGCTCCGTCCTGGCGACGTACCACCCCAGCGCGGCCATCCGCTTCGGCCCGCGGGGCGCTCCCCTCGCGGCCCTGCGGGAGGACCTCGCCCGCGCCCGCGAGCTGGCCACATTCTGATCCGACCGATCCGCCTTCACCGGCGGCGGTGCGGGTACTCGGCCTCGCGCCCCTGGAAGGAGAGGATCTTCGGGTTGCGGACGACGCCGTCGACGATCTCCAGCCCGTGCCGCAGGATGTCGTCGGCCTCCCACGCGGCCGGCCCGTCGAGGACCGCGGGCAGGTAGGGGATGAGGGCCTCGCTGATCTCCCAGCTGGCGGAGTCCCAGAGCCAGGTCGGGCTGTGGTCGACGGCGTAGTAGTGCACGCGGTCGCCGATGGTGCGCATCGGGTCGGCGAACGACGTCGGCCGCGCCCAGGAGAAACCCATGCCGGTGTCGCAGCTGACGTCGACGACGAGCGTCCCTGGCGCGAGCAGCGGCAGGTCGGCCGCGTCGAGGAAGTCCAGTGGGTCGTCGGTGTCCTGGAGCACGCAGTTGACGACGACGTCGTGCTCGGCGAGGAACTCCGGCATCGGCTGGCGGCCGTGCTCGCGCAGCACCCACAGCCGCCGCGGGTCGTCGGCGTCCCGCTCGAACTGCCCGAAGCGCAGCCCCGGCAGCGGCGACATCACGGCCGCGGGGTAGCGCTGGGTCACCACCGCGACGTCGTGGATGCCCAGCGCCTCCAAGGCGGTGACCGCGCCACGAGCGGTGGCACCGAAGGACAGCACGGCGGCCCGCAGCCGCCGGCCGTAGTGCCCGGTGCGGCCGACGAGCGTCAGCGCGTGCAGGACCGAGCAGTAGCCGGCGAGCTCGTTGTTCTTGTGGAAGACGTGCAACGCGTAGGACCCCTCCGGCGTCCAGTGGTTCATCGCCTCCCAGGCGAGCAGGGTCAGGCGCCGGTCGATGGCGGCCTGGGTGAGCGCGGGGTCCTGCACGCAATGCGGCCAGCCCCACAGCACCTGGCCGGCCCGGAGCTCCTCCACGTCGGCGAGCACCGGCTTGGGGAGCAGCACGACGTCGGAGGTCGCGATCAGCTCGGCACGGGGGCGTAGGCCGGCGACGAGCGGGGCCAGCTCGGAGTCGGGTACGCCGAACAGCTCGCCGTACCCCGTCTCCAGCCAGGTCCGCGCGCGCACCGCGGCGGGCACCCGCTCGAGGTGGCGGGGGTGCAGCGGCAGCCGCCGCTCGTCGGGCTTGCGCGAGGTCGCGACCACCCCGAGCGTCAGGGTGGGCTCGGTGACCGGCATCCGCCGACCCTGCCAGAGCGGGGCAGTGCGCAGGCGCCGGAGCTGTGGACAGGCAGGAGCACCGCGAGGCGATCGCGGTAGCATGATCGGGTGCCGAGCAAGGTCAAGCGGAGCGTCACCCTCGACGAGGACCTCGTCGCCGTGATCGGGGAGGGCAACCTCTCCGCGCACGTGAACGCCCTGCTGCGCCGCGACGCCGAGCACGAGCTGCACCTGCAGGCGCTCGAGCGCCTCCTGGCGAGCATGGCGGGCGAGGAGGGGCCGCTCGACACCGTGGCGGATGAGGCGCTGATGCGGGAGCACGCGGCCCTGCTGGGCGCGAGCGCTGAGCAGATCGACGCTCTCTTCCCGCCGGCCGCTCCCGGCGCGGCTCGGGACGTCGCGTGAGGACCGTCCTCGATGCCGAGGCGGTGCAGGCCCTGCTCGCCCACTCGCACCGGGCACACCGGGAGGTCCGGGCCCGGCTGGAGATCGGTCGCCGATTGGGCGCCTCCGCCGTCGTCCCGACGGTGGCGCTCGCCGAGCTGTACCGCGGGCGGGACCGGTCGGGTGCGCTCGACGCCCTCCTCGCCCGCGAGCGACGCGCGCTGGTCCTGCGCGACACCGACCGCGCGCTGGCCCGGCTCGTCGGGGGGGTACTGCAGGCCGCCGGGGCAGGCAGTGAGGACCTTGTCGACGCGCACGCGATCGCCGTGGCCGCCGAGGACGACCGCGCCGTCGTCCTCACCGGAGACCCGGGCGACCTCGAGCGGCTCGCCGCCCCGTACCCCGGTGTGACGGTCGTCGCCTTGTCGTGAGGATCGTCCTGCCGTGACGGTCCGGCTGAGCGTCGCGACCGCCGCGGCGATGCACGCCCTGGGGGACCGGCTCGGCAGGGAGCTGCTGCGGGTCGGCGACCTGGTGCTGCTCGACGGCCCGCTCGGAGCCGGCAAGACCACGCTGACGCAGGGGATCGCGGCCGGCCTCGGGGTGGCCGGGCCGGTGCGCAGCCCGACGTACACCGTTGCGGACGTGCACGCCGGCACCCACGCCGGGCTGCTGCACGTGGACGCCTGGCGGCTGTCCAGCGCGGCGGAGCTGGACGACCTCGACCTCGACACCGACGGCGTGGTGACGGTGGTGGAGTGGGGGGCGGGGCGCGCCGAGCAGCTGGCCGGGACGCACCTGCTCGTGCGCATCGCCAGGGACGGCGATGGCGACGACCGGGCCGTCGAGCTGGTCCCGGAGGGAGCCGACTGGGCGACCCGGCTGGACGCCGCGGCCACCGGGTTTGCGCCGGAGCCGTGATGCGGGTCACGATCTCGCCATGCCCGCGTCCCTGTCGCTCGCCATTATTCTCGCCGACTCCGCCGCGCGCTTCGCCGGGCGGCCGGCGGTGGTCGTCGGGGACGAGATCACGACCTACGCCGAGCTGTGGACCCAGGCCCGCCAGTACGCCGCTGTGCTCGCCGGCCACGGCGTGGGCCCGGACGACAAGGTCGCGCTGCTGCTGCCCAACACCGCCCACTTCCCCCGGGCCTATTACGGCGTGCTCGCCCTGGGGGCCGTCGCGGTCCCGGTGCACGCCTTGCTGCGCGCCGAGGAGATCGCGCACGTCCTGCGCGACAGCGGGGCGTCGCTGCTGGTCTGCGCCGGCCCACTGCTCGGCGAGGGAGTGAAGGGCGCCGAGCTCGCCGGCGTCGAGGTCCTATCGGTCCTGCAGCAGGAGCCGACGCCGGGGGTCACCCGGCTGGACGCCGCGGCCGCCGTGGCCGAGCCGGTGGCCGGCTTCGTCGCCCGCGCACCGGAGGACACCGCGGTGATCCTCTACACCAGCGGCACCACTGGTCAGCCGAAGGGCGCCCAGATCAGCCATCTCAACGTCGTGATGAACGTCGACATGAGCCTCATCTCCAGCTTCGATCTCGGCAGCGACGACGTCGTGCTCGGGTGCCTGCCGCTGTTCCACACCTTCGGCCAGAACTGCTGCATGAACACCGCCTTCCGAGCGGGGGCCTGCGTCGTGCTGATGCCAAGGTTCGACGGGGCCGGGGCGCTGGGGCTGCTGGTGGAGCATGCCTGCTCGGTCTTCATGGGGGTGCCGACGATGTACATCGCGCTGCTCGACGCCGCCCGCACCGACGACCGGCGGCCGGCGCTGCGCTACGGCCTGTCCGGCGGCGCGTCCATCCCGCTCGCCGTGCTCGAGCGCTTCGCCGAGGTCTACGGGGTGCAGGTGCTGGAGGGATACGGCCTGACCGAGACCAGCCCGGTCGCGACGTTCAACCAGAAGGGCCGCGAGCCGCGTCCGGGCACCGTCGGCCAGCCCGTCTGGGGGGTCGAGGTCGAGATCGCCAGGGCCGAGCTCGACGACACCGTGGAGCTGCTGCCCGCCGGCGAGCTGGGCGAGATCGTGGTGCGCGGGCACAACGTGATGACCGGCTACCTCAACCAGCCGGAGGAGACCGCCAAGGCGATCGTCGACGGCTGGTTCCGCACCGGCGACCTCGGGACCAAGGACCGGGACGGCTATGTCACCATCGTCGACCGCAAGAAGGACATGGTGCTGAGGGGCGGGTACAACGTGTACCCCCGCGAGGTCGAGGAGGTGCTGGTGCGCCACCCGGGCGTCGGACAGGTGGCGGTGATCGGCGTGCCGCACGAGCACTACGGCGAGGAGGTCATGGCGGTGGTGATCCGCTCGCCCGAGGGGGCAGCGCTGGCGGCGGCGGAGCTGGTGGCGTGGAGCCGGGAGCGGCTGGCGGCGTACAAGTATCCGCGCCTGGTGGAGTTCGTCGACGACCTCCCGCTCGGTCCGAGCGGCAAGGTGCACAAGCGCGAGCTCGTGGCGCGCTTCGGTGCGGAGGCCTGACATGACCGTGCACACGGGCGGGGCAGCCGGCCTGGTCGTCACCGAGGTGGGGGTGCGCTTCGGCGGCCTGATCGCGCTCGACGGGGTGAGCCTGTCGGTCCAGCCCGGCGAGATCGTCGGGGTCATCGGGCCCAACGGTGCCGGGAAGACCACATTGTTCAACGTCGTCTGCGGCTTCGTCACGCCGTCGTCGGGCTCGCTGTCGTGGGAGGGTGCCGCCCTTCGTGCCCGCCCGCACCGGCTCGCGCACCGCGGCATCGTGCGCACCCTGCAGGGAGTCGGGCTGTTCGCCGGGCTGACCGTGCTGGAGAACGTCATGGTCGGGGCCACCTCCCGCGCGCGGGCCGGGTTCGGCTCGGCGCTGCTCGGCCTGCCGCGCAGCGACGGCGACGAGCGGCGGCTGCGGGCGCAGGCGATGGAGGTGCTGACCGAGCTCGACGTCGCCGGGGAGGCGCACCGGCTGCCGTCGTCGTTGCCCTACCCGCTGCAGAAGCGGGTCTCGCTGGCCCGCGCGCTGGTCGCCGAGCCGCGGCTGCTGCTGCTCGACGAGCCGGCCGGCGGCCTCGGCGGCGAGGACATGGACGACCTGGCCGCGCTGATCCGCCGGCTCCCCCAGCGTGGGACCGGGTGCTCGGTCATGCTCGTCGAGCACCACATGGATCTGGTCATGGGGGTCTGCGACCGTGTGGTCGTGCTCGACTTCGGCCGGCTCGTGGCGACCGGCACGCCGGGAGAGGTGCAGGCCGACCCGGCCGTCGCGGCTGCCTACCTCGGCGCAGAGGCGCCACGCTCGGCCGACCTGAGCGCTGCGGCCCAGGGGCTCGCGTGAGCGCCCGAGCGAGCGCAGCGGGTGCCGTCCGGGCGCCGGCGGACACGGCGCTGCTCGAGATCGAGGGGCTGACCGCCGGCTACGGCCAGGCACCGGTTTTGCACGAGGTGGATCTCGCAGTGCCGGCGGGCGCGATCATGGCTGTGCTCGGGGCCAACGGCGCCGGCAAGACCACCCTGCTGCGGGCGATGTCGGGGCTGCTCAAGCCGACGGCCGGGCGGGTCAGCTTCGACGGCCGCGACCTCCTCGGGGTGCCCGTCGAGCAGCTGGTGATCCGCGGCCTCGCCCACGTTCCCGAGGGGCGCGGGGTCGTCGGTGAGCTGACCGTCGATGAGAACCTCCGGCTCGGCGGCCTCTGGCGCAAGGACCGGGCCGACGCCGACCGGGCGCTCGGGGAGGTCTACGACCTGTTCGAGCCGCTTGCGCGCCGCCGCAAGAGCTCGGGCCACCAGCTCTCCGGTGGCGAGCGACAGATGCTGGCCCTCGGTCGCGCGCTGGTGGCCCGGCCGAAGCTGCTGCTGCTCGACGAGCCGTCGCTCGGCCTCGCCCCGCGGGTGACCGCGCAGATCATGTCGCTGCTGCGCCAGCTCCGCGACGACACCGGCCTGGCCGTGCTGCTGGTCGAGCAGAACGTCCGCAGCGCCCTGTCGGTCGCCGACACCGGCGTGGTGCTCTCCCTCGGCCGGGTGGTCGCCTCCGGTGGGGCCGCGGAGCTCGAGGCGGACGAGGGGTTGCGCCACGCCTACCTCGGGTTCTGACCGGCACCGCGCCCGCCGTACCTCTGCACCTCGACGAGGAGGTCGCTCCACCCCGTGAGCAAATTCGTGTTCCTCACCTTCGACGGCCTGGCCTTCGGCATGGTCTACGCCGCTGTCGCCCTTGCCCTCGTGCTGATCTGGCGCTCCACCAGGATCCTGAACTTCGCGCAGGGCTCGATGGCCCTGGCCAGCGCCTACATCGCCTACACCGTGATCGACCAGACCGGCTCGTACTGGCTGGGCTTCGCCGCCGCGCTGGTCGGGGGTCTCGCCATCGGCGCCCTGGTGGAGTTCACGTTGTTCCGGCGGCTGCAGCACGCGCCGCCGATCAACTCCGTGATCGTCGGCGTCGGCCTGCTGATCCTGATGGAGGCGATCGCCGGGATCCTCTATGGCGCGGAGCTGCGACCGCTGGACGTGCCCTTCAGCCGCAACGCCTTCCAGATCGGCGGGACCGCGCTGCTGTCCCGTTTCGACCTGTTCGTCATCGGGTCGGTGGTGCTGGTGATGCTGCTGCTGGGGGTGCTGTTCACGCGCACCCCGGTCGGGCTGCGCATGCGCGCCAGCGCCTTCGCCCCGGAGGTGGCCCGGCTGCTCGGCGTCAAGGTCGGCGGGATGCTCACCCTCGGTTGGGCGCTGGCGGCCGTGGTAGGTGCCCTGGCCGCCATGCTGTTCATCCCCACCGGGCTCGGGCTCTCGCCGAACGCGATGGACGGGATCTTCGTGCTCGGGTTCACCGCCGCCGTGGTGGGCGGACTGGAGAGTCCGGCCGGGGCCGTCGTCGGTGGGGTGGTGACCGGGCTGGTGTTGTCCTACGCCAGCGGTTACGTCGGCTCCGACATCACCCCGATCGCCGCGCTCGCGTTGCTGGTCGTGGTGCTGCTGGCCCGCCCCGACGGCCTGTTCTCCCGGACCCAGGCGAGGCGGGTATGACGGACGTCACCCCGCCGACGGAGGTCACCCCGCAGGCGGTCGACACCTCCACCACCCCGCTGCTGTCCCGGCGGGCCGGCGTCGCGGCCGGCGCGCCATCGGGCCGGCGTGGCGGCCCGCTGCTGGGATCGTCGCTCGCCACCCACCTGCTGCTCGCCCTGGTCGGTGCCGCCGTGCTCTACGTCGTCACCGACCAGGTGCAGGGCGCGACCAACTACAAGCTGGCCACCATCGGGATGTACGTCTGTGTCGTCGGCGGCCTGACCGTGCTCACCGGTCTCAACGGCCAGGTCTCGCTCGGCCATGCCGGACTGATGGGGATCGGTGCCTACACCGTCGCGCTGCTGCAGGGGCATTGGAGCGACGCCAACACGACCGGCATCTGGGTGCTCCCGTCGTCGCTGGTGGCGGCGGTCGTCGTCACCGCCGCGGCCGGTGCGCTGGTCGGCGCCGCCGCGGCCCGGCTGCGCGGCCCCTACCTGGCGGGCGCCACGCTGGCGCTGGGCATCGCGCTGCCGGCCGTGACCGTGCACTTCTCGGACACCTTCAAGGGCGACCAGGGGTTGTCGGTGCCGATCGATCCGGTGCCAGCCACCCTCGGCGCGGACTTCACGCCGGAGCACTGGCAGGCCTGGATCACCCTGTCGGCCGCGCTGGTCGCCCTGGTGCTGCTCGCGAACATCGCGCGCAGCAAGACCGGCCGGGACTTCCGAGCCGTCCGGGACGACGAGGTCGCTGCCCAGCTGGCGGGACTGAACGTCGGGCGCGTGCAGGTCCTCGCCTTCGTGGTCAGCAGTGCGGCGGCCGGGCTTGCCGGCGGCTTGCTGGCGGTCCTGCTGCAGAACGCGACGCCAGGCGCCTTCGGCTTGGTGCTGTCGCTGTCGCTGCTGTCCGCCATCGTCATCGGCGGGCTCGGCAGCCTCACCGGGGCGGTCATCGGGGCGGTCGTGCTGGTCTACCTGCCGGAGCGGACCACCGACCTCGCCGACGGGCTCGGATTGTCCGGCGCCTCCGCGCAGCACCTGCACGACAACCTGCCGAACGCCGTCTACGGCCTGCTGCTGATCCTGATCATGCTGGTTGCTCCCGGCGGCATCGCCGGCATCGGGCGCACGCTGCGCCGCCGGCTACCACGTCGCGCCGGCTGAGCGGCGGCCCCGACCACTGTGCGGCTGCCCAGCCACCAGGTGGGTGACGGTGACGAAGGACGCAGGATGGTCACGACGGCGCGTCGGGATTGACGGGCGAGCGCACAAGGGCTGTGATGTGGCTCACGCGCGAGCACACTCGCCGCCCCCCGACCCGGAGGTCATCGATGACCGCATGTCACACCCGCCGCAGGAGCACCCGCTCGCGGTCCGCCTTCGCCGCCACCACTGCGGTCGCCGCGCTCCTCGCGCTCGCCGCCTGCGGCAGCAGCAAGAGCAGCGGCAGCGGCGGCTCACCCAGCTCCGCG